>WNGI01000451.1_pt1 | contig 29898 bp, 25 predicted proteins | sample 5400621 | NCBI WGS metagenome assembly WNGI01 (sample SAMN13153374, study PRJNA577476) | soil metagenome | isolation source: 20 cm soil or saprolite under Garry oak tree replicate 1 | place: USA:California | collected 2016-06-15
ATCCGCCGACCCGGCTTTTTGTAACGTACATGTCTGCGCAAGAACAGAGCAACAAGCTGGAAGCAATAGCGATAAGAGGTTTCATAATTTTTCGGGCGACCGTCTGCTCTTCCCCAAGAGCCGGGCGGATCGCGTGGCTCCCGTAATGCAACTATCGTGCCGCACGCGAGGTAAAAATGCCATCTCCTAAACACTTACGAGGGCGCTACTGAAAGCCTTTATCGTTCAGCGTCGGAGCGCTACCTAGTTGGTGTGCACGGGAGGCCCTTCGCTACGCGCGCGACTCACGAGCAGACGCATGATCAAGTAAGTCGCAATGGCGCTGGGAATGGCGAGAAATAAAGAGCCGAGCAATAAAGGCCAGCCCACTCGGACAAACCCGGGCCAGGTCATAAAATCGTGAAAAGAGAGGTGGTGAAAGGCCGCGCGGCGCGCAGGTCGACCGTGAAGGACGCGCATGCCGATCCTATATTGCCAGAAGTAAATCGCTGGCATCAAAGGCAAGAGTACGTCGTGTAAGGTAACGGCGATCGCGGCTGCAATCTTGTTGGACTTAAATATCCACGCCACGCCGATGGAAAGCAGCGTTTTCATGCTCCAAAGCGGGGTAAACCCAAAGAAAATTCCGATGGCCGAACCGAGGGCGATGGAATGGGGCGTGTCCGCCATCGTCATCAGGGTCATGTGATGCGCGGCCAGCCACCTTTTTAACCGAACCAGAGGGCCGGGTAGTGGCGGACCCGCGGGCGATCTGGGTGCTTCCACGCGATACCCTAGCTCAAAACAATTCCCCCGTCTGCGGAGGCAACGAAACGAGCTGACCCAACGCTTTTCGGAGTCGAAGGGCTGCGTGAGGCGCATAATCGCGGGCGTTGTTGTTAAAGATGACGTGCACTTCTTTCGCGTCGCGAGCCAATCGCTTGCTTCGGGCCGCGACCTCGTCGATCTCGGCGTCTGAGTAATCGTAATTGAACCGCGCAGCTACCGTCTTGCCGGTGATATATGCGCGCGAATCGCGTCCATGCAGGCGTAGATACGCGATATCGGAATTCGTAATCGCGTTAAGCTCGCTCGGCATAATCGTGAAATGCTTTTCGGGAGGCGCATCGACATTCACAAAGATTGCATTTCGTTCCCGGATAAAATCGAGTGTTTTCTCAAGCTGCTCGCCTTCTACCCAATTTCGGTTTCGCAATTCAACAGCGATCCGAACGTCGCTGGTCAATTTCAGCACGTTTTCGAGCTCAGTGAGTTCATGTTTGCGCGGCGAAAAGGCCGGCGACAATTGCAGCAGCAAGACCCCCAGCTTTTCTGCACGACGAAAGACTTCCAAGGAAGGCGCAAAAGCCCGTAGCATTTCGTCTATCGTCACGGTGGTGGGTACGACTTTCGCATTCTTCTCCAATCGCAATTTCTTTTGCAGCGCGGGGGGTAGAAGTTTCGCCGGGGTGGAATGATGTGAGAGCAACTGATGCAATTTGATATTGAAGAGAAAGTCTTGCGGAGTGACCTCGCACCATCGGCGCACCAGCATCGGGTCGGGCACGGAATAGAAGGTCGAATTGACTTCCACTATGGTGAAGTGCTCCGCGTACCAACTGAGCCGATCTGCTGGACGCATTTTTTTTGGATACCAAAACTCGACGAACCCGGGATCCGACCAGCTGGCCGTGCCAATGAGGATTTTTCCAGCGCCCACTGAGCCATTGTGCGCGAGGCGAAGAATGTTCTCAATCTCCGTTCGAGCGCACTTCTTTTGGTTGCGCTTGGAAGAACGATCTGACATAGTGACATTCACGACGCGGGGTGGAGCAGCCTGGTAGCTCGTCAGGCTCATAACCTGAAGGCCGCGGGTTCAAATCCCGCCCCCGCAACCAATTTTCAGGCGAAGTTTGGCGGTCAAAGGAAGCTTGCCGTGACCGATCAGCTGCGCAAAATTGCCGCGCCCAATTTCAAATCTCGATCCAGCGTAGCTCAGTGGTAGAGCGGTCGGCTGTTAACCGATTGGTCGTAGGTTCGAATCCTACCGCTGGAGCCAAAACGATCCGATGGCGGTTGCCTCTTTCGTTTGTCTAAGGCCTGCGCACCGCGACGGGCTATCTGTGTCAGCGAGGGGGTTGACCCGGCCTAGACGACTGATCGAGTTGAGAAAGACGTAAGTCACTCTGTTTCAGCACTTTCCTGGAAGGGTCGAAAAGTCAGTCGGAGTGGCAGTCCCGGCATCAGATATGCTTTTATAGGTATCATGTTTTTCATTATCATCAGCGGTGCCCTCACCCTCAGCTCTGCTGTGACATTGGCATTCATGGCCCTCAGAGCGCCAGAGGCTTACGAAACCCAGCACGGCTTGCAAGTGATTCGCCGAATTTCAAAGAAGCGTTCGAGCGAACGGTTATCCGGGGCCTTGGCGCAAGCACGCTAAGCTGCCAAGTTTAAAGCCTAGAGATCCAAGGCAGCTTGGGCAAACGCCTGTTTCCTAATGTAGCGAGGAAACCGCCGATGCCCGCGGTTGAATCAAAGTTTTCTTGGACACTTCCATTTGCAGGGAACGCCCCAGAAATTCCAATAGCACGCGGACGCGTTCCGAAGCGGGCAGCAACTGAGTGACGAGAACTTCAAGTCCTTGCAACGGCCCATGCGCAATTTGCACCTCCTGGCCGACCTTGATCTCCGGATCAAGGGTGACCAATTCGTCGGCTTCCATCCTTTGCCGCAAAGCATCAATGGTTGCTGAATCAATTGTCGCCAGCCGATCTCCGAACTGGACAAGACCGCGGACACCGGGAGCATGCTCAACACGGCGCCGCTCAGTGACGTAATCGAATTGCGCAAAAAAATAGCCCGGAAACATTGCCTCCACGAACCAGACCGCGCCTCTCCGGGTCAATTTGCGCATGCGGAGCCGTGGAGCGAAACAGGTAATCTGGTATTGTTTGCGTAGACCAATAGCGGCGAAGTGCTCGCGTTTAGTCTGGGCTCGCAGGCAGAACCAAAATGGTCGATCGGTTGGAAGAAATTGCGGTTGAGATTTCGACATTCGCTCGCCTGATTTCTCTCAATCCCTACCAGGGAGCGCAATTTTTTCAACTCCAGCTGGATCTGCTCCCAAGCAGTCAAGCTGGATTCGCCTGCGTAACCGCCGCTTATCTCAACTTGTAAATTTCGACCAGACCGATGCCAGTACCGCCACCGTTGCCCTCAAGAATAGCGGTATAGTTTCCAGCCGCGACTGTTACAACAATGGCCGCTTCCAAGTCATTCGGCGGCGCCAAGCCTGTCGCCTGAATCGCCGTTTGCTGCGTATCTTTCCAATTATTGTTGCCTCCGACAATATTCCCGTTGCTGTTCACCAGAGTCAATTTGGGGTCGGCCAGAACATTTGGCACATTATATGGCGGCTGGCCCAGGGTGGGCCCGAGCCCGCTCACGATAACCTGAGTACTGCCATTGCCTCCGCTGGTGATCAGGCCGCCGATCATCAGTCCCTCACCGGTGCCAACAAAACCTCGAGTCGAAACGGCTGTTAACTCCGCAAAGGCGGCGGTGTCGATATCGTACACTTCCATCAGCCCGATACCGGTGGTCAAATTTTTGCCGCCCAGGATGGCGGTATAATTGCCTGGCTGCAAAGTGATGACGATAGCGGACTCAACGTCAAACCGCGGTGCCTTTCCGGTCGCCTGAATCGCCGTTTGTTGCGTCTCTTTCCAATTATCGTTAGAGAAAATCGAGTGGGTGGAATCGTGCAAGCTGAGAGTTGGATCGGCCAGAACATTTGGCACATTATATGGCGGCTGGCTCAGGGTTGGACCCAGCCCGTGTACTATTACTCTTTTAGGTGCTGTTCCGGTAATAATAAAGCCGCCGATAGTAACCCCTGCACCCGTTTGGACGGAGGCGCGGGTCGAGATGGCTGTTAGCTGGGCTGTGGGCGGCTCGAAGGCTAGGCCACCGACCGCAGGTGGTGTCGCAAAGAGGCTCTGCGTTCCCGCGGGCGTAATTTTTACAATATCGCATGTGGGGCACTCGCCAACGAACAAATTCCCATCGCGATCGAAAGCGAGGGACTGAGGGGCATTCAGTCCCGCTTTAAAGGTAGTTTTCGTTCCGTTAGGGGCAAATCTGAATACTGAACCGCTCCCTGAGTCCGCCTCGTAAAGGTTACCAAAGCCATCAAACGCAAGGTCTTTCGGCAGAAAGAGACCGCTCGGGATAAAGGTGCTCATCGCCCCAGCCGGCGTAAACTTTACGATCGAGCCGCTTCCGGCTAGACCATTGCCTCTTCGGGTCACGAAAAGATTGCCGTCCCTCGCGAAAGCCAAAGCAATCAGGTCATTTAGCCCAGGACCGGCAAAGGTCGTTCTTGCGCCAGATGGAGTATATTTGAAGATTGAGCCCGTAGCCCCATCGATCGCGAAAAGATTACCGGCCGCGTCGAACGCCAGGTCGCCCGGATTGATGCCTGTGGCAAAATCGGTGATTGTGCTCCCGTTGGGCGTGATCTTCGAAATAGCGCTGTGGGCGGGGTTGGAGGCAAATAGATTTCCCTTACTGTCGAAAGCGAGCCAGTCAGGTTGAAAAGTCGCTGAATCAGACACAAAAACCGTCTCAGTTCCCGCGATATTAAACTTGTAGATCTTTTGATCACTGAGGCCACCATCATATAGGTCGCCAGGCGCAGCTTGAATCGAATAGCAAGCGGCTGCCGTAAACAGCGAAAACGCGAGCAATGTTTTAAATAGGGTCTGTTTCATAAAATACGTGAGAACTCCGACGGAACATAAATAAGGATTATTCGGAAATCGAGATTATTTTACTCCAAAGTAGCAAAATCTCTAAGTGGTAAAATCGTTTGAGTAGGTGCGCGATTACTGTTTGTGATTCTCTGACTGGATTCGTGGCGAAACACCTTCTTGGCTGGCCGAACAAGTATTGGGAAGCTTGGATCGGGAAGAACAAGCGCGCTAGTTGAGGCGAGAATTTAATCCCAAAAGACAAACCCGAGCAGGGTTTTCGGCCCTGCCCGGGTCTTGATATTCGAAAGATTGTTTAAACTTTTCCGAACTTCGCGCGAAACGCTGCAAGTCCCATCAGTCCTGCGCCGAGCAGAGCCAAGGTCATCCCGCTATCAGGAACGGCTCCGCCTTCGGTATTCGCAGAGAAGGAGAAGGTATCATGAGGATGGCCACCCGCGTTCTGCGATGTAAATGCCCACACACCCGGCGTGGCATCATATCCTGCCGGGCCCGTGATGATTCCCGTTCCACTGACCGAGAGAAAGGTCGCGGTACGCTGTTCCACCGTTGAAGAAAGAAGATTGAAGGTGAATCCATTCACACTCCATAATCCATTGGTTATTGTTGAGGGATCGAAGGTGTAGGAAGCCATCACTACAGAAGTGCCAACGGCGAAGCTGGCAAAGGTTCCAGTATTTCCGCCCAACACTAGTACGTCACTGAAAGTAGCGCTACTGGCTGTTGTCAACGAGCTGGTATTGAAGTTGGCGGTGCCCGCGATATTCAACATGCCGGTAATCGGTGTCGCTTGAGCAGAGGAGAGAAGTCCAACGCCGGCCGCTGCTGCGACGATTGCTAAGAGAGTTTTAGATAGTTTCATTGTTTATCGTGGTTCCTTTTCTGGGTTCGCTCAACAACAATAGCATTGCCTATGCCAACATTCGGGGAGTGATTGCAAGATATTGACTATCAAGCGCTTGCATTTGAATCCTAATTTTGGCCCGTTCGCATATAAGCACTAGAATGTAAATAACTCCGACGCGCCGCAATGGACTCGCCATCTAAGTGACTGAAATTGAGCGATCTGTCCATTTACTTATTGGCATTAAACAATCCGACGCTCCGGGCATGCCTAGCGTCTCTGATCCGCTGCCTTATCTAGCTCAGCCATCGCATCTTTCGCCTGCTTTGCGAGGTCGTCCGGAATACCGGCCGCAATAGCTCGATCGAGGACCTTTCGGGCGTCTGCCTTATGCCCTAATTTAAGATGCGCCATTCCCAACATAAAAAGCGATTTTCCGTCCAGCGTCTTTTTGCCTTCGCTTTCCTGAAACAGTTGCACCGCCCGTCCATATTCCTTCCGCTCAAAACACAATGTGCCCAAGGTTTTCGCCAGCGCCGGATCGTCGACCAGAGTGCGACGCGCTTTACTCGCTAGCTCGTAAGCTTTGCCCGCGTTGGCCGGTTCGTTAACGTAGATCGAAGCGAGCCGTTTTTGCGCGGGAGCAAAATCAGGCCATTTCTGAAGGATGCTGCTGTAGATCGCGATGGCTTCTGCGGTATCGCCCTTTTGCAATCGCATGGCGCCTTTTGCCATTAATGCCGGCACATAATCCGGCTGCGCAGACAACACTTTCGTCACCTCATTCTCAGCGCCACTGGGAATCGCGTCCTCCGAATCCAGCGCGGCCATTGATAGGAAAAGTGCTGTTTCCGCCTGCTCAGGAGAGGCTGCCGGGCCATTCGCGACGCGTCGCATCGCTTCCTGCGCCTCGCTGGTTTTACCAGTGCTGTAAGCGGCCCAGGCAAAATCGCGCGTCACTCCCATATCATCAGGCAAGCCACGGCTGCTTTCCTGCAAAAGGCTATAGGCCCACGGGAAATTGCCAGCCTGATACGCGATATGACCCGCGGTCGCACTGACGCGTGCGTCCGCGGGAGCCAGTCCGCGTGCTTTCTTGGCATAGTCCAGCGCCTTGGCATTATTTTTCAGAGGCCCGGCATTCAATTGCGCCAACGACAGCGCCGCTTCTAGTAATTTCGGATTGGCTTGGAGCGCCTGCTCGTACGCTTGAGCCGCCTTATCCGCCGTGCCCGCCTTTGCGTAAGCTGCGCCCAGTCGCATCAAGGTAACGGGATCGTTCGATTTCTCCTTCGCAAATTTCTCCAGATCGATGACGGATAAGTCCCCGGTTTGCGAAAGGAGCTGCAGCCTACTTTTCGCTTCGTCTTTGCCAGGAAAATCGCCCGGAACTGAAACTGCCTTTTGCAGCGCGGCACGGGCCTCGTCCAACCGGCCCATCATATAGTTTGCCATCCCAAGATGAAACTGGATTTCGCCTCGATCGGGCGACTTGGCGGCACTTTGCTCTAATAGCTCCGCCGCCTCCTGGTATTTACCTTGACGATACAACACCCAACCAAAAGTATCTTGGACGCTCGGCTCGGCCGGAACCAACTCATGCGCTTTACGCGCGAGATCAGCGGCTCGATCTAGATTGGTGAGCTTCTCGCTGTAGATGTAAGCCAGGTTATTTAACGCCGGAACAAAGTTCGGACTCAAAGCCAGGACCTTCTCGTAGCTATCGCGCGCTTTGGCAAAATCACCCATTTGCCCATAGATTATTCCGGAAGTTAAAATCGCGGGGGAATATTGCGGATTCTTCGCCAGGACTGTTTCCAGTTCCTTCAACGCCTCCGGCAGCTTGTTGGTTTGAACATAGATAGCGACAAGAAGATTGTAGGGAGCACTCAGGTTCGGATCGAGCTCGATCGCTTTCTTAAGCGCGGTCTCGGCCGCGGAAAAATTCTTTTCCATGACATAGCTTCTTGCATGAATGTAATAGGCCGGAGCCGACCGCGGCTCTTTTTGCAGAAGTGCATCCGCCCGTTTATGGACAGCGGAAAATGCCTTGGCCTCGAGGTCCAAGTCCGTCAGTTGATCAAGCGCGACGACATTTTGTGGATTAAGTTCAATCGCCTTTTCGAATGCCTTGCGTGCTTCATCGTTCTTCTTTTCTCTCTTTAAAATAACTCCCAGAACGAGGTAGGATTGCGAATCTTCCGGCGTTTTCTTTATTTGCTCGCGAATTAGAGAAGCCGCCTCTTCCGAACGGCCCGCTGCTTGATATGCATCGGCCAAAAGCGTTCTTATTTGCGTGACATCCGGTCTAAGCTGTAAAGCCAATTCCAGTGGTGCGATGGCAGATCGCGGGTCGCCACTCTTGAGGCGCAGTTGGGCCAGAAGGACAATCGCTTCGACGTACTTGGGCGCGATCGTAATCGCTTGCTCCAGTTCGTTTATCGCCTGAGATGTATTTCGGCCCTGGAGGTAGGCGAGCGCAAGCTGATACTTAATTAACGGATTGTTTGCGAACGATTTGTCAACGCGCTCAAGTATCTCGGTTCCCTGTTTGAGATCGCCTTTTCCTAACAGAGCTTGGGCCTGGACCACCCGCCCTTCGATATTATCCGGATCGCGACTAAAAACATTTTGGAGCAGCTCTCCTACTTCATCGTACTTCTTGTCAGATTGCGCTAGCTTCGCCTGAAGAATCCATGCTCCGATGAAATCGCGTGCCTGGTTGGTGAGATTTTGAAGATAGCTTTTTGCTTCTTCCTTGTCACCTGTCTGCATCTTGAATTCAGCATAAGTCAATCGCTCTCGCGACCGAACCGGACTGAGGTCTGCCGCGGCTTTAATTTCTTGCCCTGCTCGCGCGTTGTCTTTCTTGCTTAGGGATAGCTGGGCTAGTCCGATATGCGCCTGCGCGTATTTCGGATCAAGGGACAGTGCGTGATTGAGTGCCGTTTCGGCTTTGGCCAAGTCTCCTTTACGAATCGCCAGCGCTGCGTTAGCTACTTCAACATAAGGGTTGTCATGATGCGGGAATTTCTGCAGCTCCTGTTCTGCCGTCTGGAGTTGCTCCGGGGTAATGGCGGTCTCCGCCAGAAGGGCAAGAGCCGGTCCGTTGTCGGGCGCTTGCTTCAAAATCTCGGTCGCTTCCTTGAAGGCCTCGTTCGCCTGGCCTGCTCGGAGATAGACCAGGGCAAGCGTGTGGCGATTGTCCAAATCCTTAGGAGCGAGCTCACGCGCTTTCAAGAGGAACGCCGCTGCCCGCAAGGGCGCGCCCTCGTCCGCCCACATTGCCCCGCAACGAGCGTAGGCAACAGCATTTCCTGAATCAACCCTCAAGACCTTTAAATATTCAATCTTGGCCTGGTCATACTCCCCGGCTTTGAAGTAGCGCTCTGCGCGCGCCAGGTAGCGGGACTTCTTCATCTCAGAGGTGCAACTACAGGTAACCAGCACCACGACCAGGATTGCGGTCAAACGAATGATTTGAATTGGTGATTTATACATTTCTTGTTAACTATTTGAGACTAGTTCCCATCGCTTACTCGCGCGAGATCCCGAGCCTTTCCATCAGCTCGTATAAGGTCGGCCTGCTAATTCCCAGCTCCGCCGCAGCCGAACTAATCCGGCCAAGGTTGCGCTTCAACGCACGCTGGACCATTTCCCGCTCCACGTTTTCGCGCGCTTCTTTCAACGTGGTTGAAGATGAAAAACCTATCCCGGTGGATAGCTCGAGATCTTTCTCGGTAATTCGTCTGCTATCTGCCATGATCACCGCACGCTTGATCCGGTTTTGCAACTCCCGGACATTTCCTGGCCAGGGATGGCGGTTAATTGCCCGCAAAGCCTCGGGCACAAAAGCGATGTTGGCCTTGCCGTTTTGAGCGGCGTACTTTTGCAAAAACTCCTCCGCCAGCAGCACGGCATCCTCTCCCCGCTCCCGCAAAGGCGGCAGACTAATTACCAGTACTGCCAGCCGAAAGTAGAGGTCTTCGCGAAACGATCCCTGGTTAATCCCCGCTTTCAGATCGACGTTGGTCGCGGCGATGATCCGAGCATCGCTCGTCAATTCCTGTCGCCCCCCTACTCGCTGAAAGCGCTGCTCTTGCAAATAGCGAAGCAGTTTTACCTGGATGCTGGGCGGCAATTCTCCAATTTCATCAAGGAACAAAGTGCCTGCCTTCGCCGTTTCCACCAACCCTACTCGTTGCATGGTTGCCCCCGTGAACGAACCTTTCTCATGGCCGAATAGTTCGCTTTCAAGCAGGTTCTCGGGGATGGCATTGCAATTAATCGGGATAAATGGTCCGTCCTTGCGGGGGCCGCGCCGGTGAATCGCCAATGCGGCCATTTCTTTGCCCGTCCCGCTTTCACCCAGTAAAAGAACCGGCGCAGTTGTAGTTGCGACCTTGCGAATAAAGGAAAAAACGCCCTGCATCTGCGGGCTCGTTCCCAGCATATCTTCAAAAACGTTCGCACGCTGACTTTCCCTTGCCTTTCGATACTCGCGTTCGAGGTCAGCCAGATAGATGCAACGCTTCAACAACAGCTTTAGCTCATCCGGATCTACCGGTTTGCATAAAAAATCGTAGGCGCCGGCCGCAACCGCTTCCAGCGCGTTCTTCTTTTCTCCCTGTCCGGAGATAACGATAACCTTCGCCATCTCATCGACGGCTTTTAGTTCGGCCAGCGTAGCGAGACCTTCGTCCGGATCGGCCGGCCGGGGCGGCAATCCAAGGTCAAGCAAAGTAACGGCCGGCTTTTTCTTCTTGAAGTTCTCAACCGCCCCAGCGCGGTCTTCAGCGGAGATAATCTCGTAGTCAGCGCTCAGCGCCCATTTCATCTGCGTGCGAATCGCTTCGTCATCGTCAACAAGAAGTAAAACCGGATTCATGATTTGCCAGAGGTAAGAGGCAGGAGCACCTGAAAGGTTGTCCCCTTCCCCAGGTCGCTCTTTACTCGAATGCTACCGTGGTGCGCTTCGATGATCATTTTACTTTGAAACATCCCGATTCCCAATCCTTTCTTTTTTGTCGTCTTAAACGGCCGGAACAAGGAATCGCGCAGGAACGATGGCGTCATTCCGCAACCATCGTCGGAAACGGAAAGTGCAGCCCAACCATCCTCGGCACCGATCTTAACTTCAATTCGTCCGCGTTCGCCTATCGCCTCGCGTGCGTTCAAAAGCAGGTTGGTGACAACGCTGCGAAGTTGTTCGCTATCGGCCATGAATTTGGGCAAGGATTCAAATTCTTTGGCAAACTCGATCCCGGGCATTCCATTCACATTTTCAATCGCCTGCTCAACCAGCACTTTTAAGTCGACTGCAGAAGGCCGAAGCTCAAGCTTGCCTCCAAGCGTCCCCAACCGCTCGATAATCTGGTTGATGCGATTGGTCGTTGCACCAATCGAACGGAGTGTGTCCTGGCGAAAGTCCGGGTCATCAAAGTGCACGGGTAAGTTCTGCAGCGTTAGTTTAAGCGTGGACGCGGCATTCTTTAAGTCGTGCACGAAAAAGGCCGAGATGGTTTGAAACGCCTCCAGCTCTTTGCCGAGCATGATTTCCTTGGCGAGGCGAAGATTGAGCAGGCTGGAAGCCACTTGATCGCCAATGCACTCCAACAACTCGAGTTCTTCTACCGTGTAGGGAACGCCATTGACGCGATCTGCCAGAATGATCAGACCAAGGTAACGATCGCCCGCCAGCAAGGGGGCACCGACACGATTTCCGCCTTCGCTAAATTGCGTTTTAGTGATCTCCCGCAAAATCCGTCCCCAGTCATCCTTGACTTTTTCCAAATCGAAAGCCTTTCGCATCTTGGCAAAACCCGGATCAATCGCGGGAAACTCGATCGCGTCGTGGCTCATCGCATTGCGTGCCCGCGAAGTCGAGGCTTCCAGTCTAAGCTTGTTCTTCTCTTCGTCGAAAAGCCAAACACTGACTGAAAGAACATTAAAGGTTTCGGAAATCAGCTTGGCAGATGCTGCGCATAATGTCGGATCATCAATCGCACTCGAAGTGGATTGGGTGAACTGAGTCCAGACACTCCGAAAATCGTATTGTGGCCGACTGAAATGGCGACTGACGAAACGTTTTATTCGCTGCCGGATTTTTTCCGAGAGCAGCAACACCGCCAGCAGAGCGATGGCGACCAGAACCAGGAAAGCCTGGAGTTGGAAAGACGTTGCGCCACCGTAGCGCGCGACGATTTGCGCGAGCACACCGATGACGAACAAGTAACCGCCGGCGAGCAATACCGTGATCGAGGTGTGCAGGACGGCGCGGGAAGGATAGACGTCGATTTCGCGAAATCCGCTGCGGAAGTAACCGACACCTAGGAGCACACAACCTACCAGCAAGCCGATTGCTTCAACTTCGGTTAGCGAATTGTAGTGACCAGAAAATACCAGCGCCTGACTGCGCGTATAAATCCTCGCTCCAAAAATCACGGCCAATCCGAGGACAAGGAACTTGATACGCCATTGCATTGTTCCGACCGCGGAACGAAACGTCCGCTCAAGATTCATCAGCACCAGAACGGTCCCGACGAGAATCGTTACGTTGACTATCTTGCCGGGACTACTAAAACTGATCCATAGGCCAGTTGAATTTGGGCGCACCAAGACTTGAATGAGATCGCCGCGAAACCCTACCAAGGCCGCGACCGGCAACAGGCACGCGATCGCAATTAATATTCGCCAGCGACGAAAAGATTCGCCGGCATCGCCTCGCGAATAAGTTACCGCAAAGCCCAGCCAGATCGCGACCAGAAACGCCTTCAGAATCAGCGCCCACTCCTGCCAGAAGGCTAACTGTTCCAGGCCGATTAATGATAAACAAATTCCGGTTAAGACACTGTCCACGGCCAGCCCGAGCATCCCGAAGCCGAACCACCAGGCCGCCCCGCTACGGCGATTCCGCAATACTGCTGCCACGGCTAGAGCAGCGCTCAACACCGCGGCGATAAAAGCCAAGATCGATTCCGATGTCACAGCGGATGATTTGCGAGATCGCGCAATGAAGTCATTTCCAACGCATCTGATCAGGGAATGCCCGCAATTTTAGCTTAAAACGTGCTAGTGGTCGAGGGGCGATGACGACCTGACGCTGTTGGGCACATTGCGGAGACTCGAACGACGGGCTTCCAAACCGCCGTGGTTCTCGTGCTGCCTAGAAATCGCCGCTCCCACTTGCCGCCTTACCATCTCTCGTCGTGCACCAAACAAAAAAGGCGCAGAGCCTCATGCTCTGCGCCTTTAGTGAGAACTAACCTAACTTAACGCAATTAATTCCGTCCAAATTTGGCGCGAAGACCAGCCAAGCCAGTCAGGGCTAAGCCGAGCAGAGCGGCCGTTGTTCCGCTGTCCGGGGTGTGGTGTTCACCAGGATTAAAGACGTAAACATGGCTCAGGCCGTACTGGCTGCCATTGCCAAAGAATGGCAACGTAATTTCGCCAGTCAGACCCGCAACATACCAAACCTCGCTGCCGTAATTCGGACCGTCAAACTTGCCGAGAAGGTATACAAAACCACTCGAACCGAGGTCGACCGTTGCCGAGTTAGCGTTCCCTGCGCCTTGAGTGAAACTGAGTTCATCCGCGAAAACAGCGGTTGGATAGTTACCACCAGCGGGATCGGTATTTTTCCGCGTATAGATATTCGGTCCGATAACCGTCGGTCCGCTTCCTAAGGGCTGGGCGAGCAGAATGTTGACATAAATGGTCGAACTGGCTGGATCAGCCGGGTGGTTTGGGCTGATGAGCCCGAGATCATTTGAATCGCCAATGGTGAGGGTTGTAGCGCAAGCAGTGCTACCGACGGCTAATGCGACGGCGCACAAAACGCTAGGGAGGATTGTTCGTATGTTTTTCATGTATATTATAGCTTTTATGGTAATGCAGATACCGAGACATTAGCAAAGCAGATGCCAATATAAGTCGGTGAATTATAAGTCGTTTAACATCAACGAATTAAAATTTGCCAGCAATTCTGGATAAAATAGCAATTATGGAAAATCTGTAATGCTTCCCGACGCTTGCGCCCGCTTATTCGTCGAGCATACCGCACCTAACCAATTGATTAACAATAGCATGCGCGAATTTATAATTTCTGTAAGGCGATCCGACCAAAATGCGACAATGGAACGGCCTTGGAGTCGTACCGCTCAATCGACCACCGCCTCAGAGAAAACTACCTCACAGCGCCAGGCCGCCGTCTCTGCCGGCAAATCGTGGGTCTTCTGTAGAATGCGGCTAAAACGTCGACTGAGGAACGTAGATTACATCGCCATCGCGGACGTAAAAGGGCTTGGTATCTTCGCCCTTTAACATACCGTGAAGATCGAATACCTGGCTCTTTTGCACGCCATTGACGATGCGATGGAGACGCACGTGCCGGAGAGTTCCATATTCACTCGGCCCGCCTGCTTGCATGATCGCTTGGAACACCGTCGTCGGTCTTTCAAAGGTAAGTCTGGCCGGTTTCGCTACTGCTCCTGAGACCGTGACGGTCGTGACGCTGCCTTCCAAACTTACAGTCACTTCCGGAGTCTTTAGCTGCGGTTTATAGAGCTGAATTAGGTCGCTTTGCAGTTGCCCAACCGTCTTGCCGCCAGCATCCACTTCGCCAATAAGTGGCAAACTTAGTTTGCCATCCGCGCGGACTTTTTGAGACTGATTGAGCTCTGGCGCAGAAGAGAAGGTCAGTTTTACAACGTCGCCCGGAGCCAGAATGACATGCCTTGGAACCTCGGCCTGGCCGGACAACGTCGTACTGTTCACTTCTGTCTGGCAGCCGACAGCAAAGGCGAGAAAGGTTAAAATACTAATGAACCCGGCCGCGTTATTCAGGTTTTTGACCTTGAGAAAAAATGTTCGCGGTCGCGGTGGCGCATTGATCTTTGTCGAGCAACTCCATCCATTCATAGGCATTAAGTATCCGAGGGACGAGCAACTGGCAAGCGAACTTACAAGGTCTTTTTTTTGGATAACGTTAGCTAGCTCGGGGGTGAAAGAAGACGCGGAGCACACGCGCCCCCGCATGCTCATTGCGACTCCTCGTGCAATGTACTGGATGGAAGTTTCGCCATGCCGGGCGCCATCGTCAGCCTGTGAAGCGCGCTGCCCAGAAAAAAAGACAACGCGGCGAGAGCAAGCTCTCGCCGCGTCATAATGCAGGAACGTGATGAAGATTAAGCCGCTTAGCGCTTCTTTAGAACCAATCTACGGATCCCTTCCGCCGCGCCCAGTGCAACCCCGAGCAGCATCACAGTCGAACCGCTGTCTGGAACCCGAGCCCCAGCAAGAGAAAATTCAATCTGCTTTACCTCTTTGAAGTCACTCGTCAGAGTGACAGATTGGATCGTCTCCCCGTCAAGCGAGATAATCCCTTGCCGTGCGAAATCGTTAGGCCCGCCAAGGCCGGTTAAGATAAAAACTTGTGCGGGGTTTCCTTGATTATCCTGTACGGTGACGGTCACCATCCCGTTCGCAGCGTCGTTCAATTGGCCACGGAATGAGAAATCAGCGAAGAGGTTGGGATCCTCCGGGGTGAAAATCAACTCGGTGAGTGACCCGTCCTTTATCGGTTTGATGTTTGCGAACCCGCTGCCCGTATTTACGTTCCCCGTGGTGTGGATGTCCACATGGGGAGCGGAGGGGTTATTCGCGCCAACGAATCCCTCGAAGTCCGAAACGTCTTTGTTCGCCACGTCGATGAAGAGCTTTTCTCCACCTGGATTTGTGTCGACCATGAAAGTGGCGCTCGCCGATAAGGTAAGCGCACTGGTTAGGACCGTGATCGCGAAGAGGTATTTCAATGATTTCATGTTAGTTCCCGTTTGTTCCCGTTTGTCAGTTACGAAATAAAGTTGATTGCTGAGTGGCTGGACAGCAGTCCTCTTGCCATCGCCGTTTTGTTAATGAAACTGCCGGCACTAGTCAGAATAGAACCGGCTGATAATGCCGCGGTTAGAGCGATGCAAAGTTTTTTTAAATCATAAGTGACCGCGCCTTTCAAGTTTGCACGGAAACGTCAGGAATCCCGACGCCGGCTGGTGGCAGGAGCCGAGAGTTTCTTCTATAAATGCTTACGCGTAAGTGGCTTATTTTCGAAAGGAGTAGTCGATAATTTCCCCGTAAGAATTCCCGACCTTTTCACGTATAAGCATTATAATTAGCAACATGTAGTCGGCTTTCCATAGAGGATCCGCCACCGCGCCGCTTACCTTGGGAGCGCGAAAAGCTCCGCCATATCCCAACCTCTCCCTCGTGGGAAAACAAAACGCGGCGGAAGCAAGCTCTCGCCGCGTAATCATGATGCAGGAATATGCGCAGGAGGAACTAAAAGAGCTGCCGATCATCCGGCTTGCATCGGCGGGGCGATTGAAGCGCTGCGGGCGGTTTCATCCTGCCGCTTCAGTTCTTGTTGCCGAAAAAGCCACAGCATGGCAAAAAGCGGCACTAAGGACAGCGTGAAGAAGACCGGACCGCCCCGACGGTGGATAACGCTATTGATCATATCCGGGCCGATGTGAACACATAACAGCGATATGACCAAAACGCGGATTCCGTTGCGTAAAAGCCCCAACGGAATGACCGCGCAGACCAACAGCGCTCGCCGCCATGTTGTGTGCAGGAACATGTTCGCTGCCAACAAGCTAGTGATTACTAAGACCAGGCTGGACCTGATGCCGCTACATTCTTTGGCCACCGTGATAGTTATTCCAGGAAGCTGAAAGAGCGTTCCGTTGCGCAAAAACGGGGTGCCGCTGATGAGAAACAACCAGTTCGCTACCTCCGCCGAAGCTTCTTTCGATGCGTTTTCCAGCAAATCAACCGCTGCCTCCGGCAATGGGATCATGAAGGCGAGGAAGAAGAGTGGGAACATGGCAGAGCGCGCCCATTTGCTCCCCAGAAATAAGAACGTTCCGGCGATCACGAAACAGAAAAATGAGAGCGCTATCAGCGTCATGTAATCGTTCTGGCCGAGGTCGACAAAGTACTGGCTGGCCAACAGCGCGCCGGTTCCGGCTGCTGCCGACAACAAAGCATATCCCCACGAGCTGCTTAGTTCGCGCGAGAGATGTTTCCATCGGATATATATCAGATAAGCGGTGACGAGTGGAATGAGCAGAATGTAGGAATGCACCTGGCTGTGGGCGGCAAAAGCAGCGAGCTCGCGCAAATACAAAGCGAACGCGCCGCACAGGATCCCCAGATAAATACAGCAGCCAATTAAACGTTTATTAGCCGATGCTGGTGCGTTTGAATGCTCGGTCACGTTCTCTGCGGTTGGACTATCGATATTTGGTAGGTTCAAAGCCGTCCTCTGGTTAAACGCATTCGCGCATCGATCCCGATTTCAACTCAGCCGTCATTAGTGCGCTGACGCAGGGTCTTCTTCTCATTCCGTCGATCACGCTTTCCATATCTTTGCCTTGGATGGCGTAATCGACGCCATCGCATTGCGGGTATCGACGACGCAATCAGCCCACTCCGCCAGCTCATGATAATTCACTGAACTATGATTCGTCGCTATTAAGATCAGGTCGAAACTCCGAATAGCCGCCCGAGTCCACCTAATCGACTTTTTTCCCGCCCAGCGCGGATGTTCACGAGTAGGCTTTATCACCGGCACATATGGATCGTAGTATTCGACTTCCGCGCCGCGGTCCGTCAGCAAGCTCATGAGTAAATAACTGGGCGACTCGCGCTCATCATCGACGTTCGGCTTGTAGGCAATACCCAGAATTAAAATGCGACTACCCCTGACCGCTTTGCTGCGAGCGTTCAGTGCGTCGGCGACGCGGCGAACCACGTACTCAGGCATCCAGGTATTGATTTCGCCCGCCAGCTCGATGAATCGCGTGTTGTGTCCATACTCCCGTGCTTTCCAGGTTAAATAAAAGGGATCAATCGGGATACAGTGCCCGCCGAGGCCAGGCCCGGGATAGAATGGCATAAAGCCGAACGGCTTCGTCTTGGCCGCTTCAATTACTTCCCAAATATCGATTCCCATCGCGCCGTAAACCATCTTTAGCTCGTTAACCAAAGCGATGTTGACGCTGCGGAAAATATTCTCCAACAGCTTGGCTGCTTCTGCTACGCGACAGGATGAGACCGGCACCAGCCGTTTGATCGCGATCGAATACAATGTCATTGCCTTTTTCAGACACGCCGGGGTGAAGCCGCCAACGATCTTGGGAATGGTCGCTACGACACTCTGTGGGTTGCCGGGATCTTCCCGCTCCGGTGAAAATGCGAGATGAAAATCCACGCCTGCTTTCAGCTTTGAGTTCTTTTCAATAACGCCGCGCAAATCCTCTTCCGTCGTTCCGGGGTAAGTGGTCGATTCCAGCACCACTAGTGCACCTTTCTGCAAATGCGGTGCGATCTTGCGGCCGGTTTCAACGATAAACGAGATATCCGGCTCTCGGTTCTTGCTCAGCGGCGTCGGCACGCAAATAATGACTGCATCGGCCTTTTGGATTCGACTAAAGTCCGTTGACGCGGTCAGCCGCTTTGCCTTTAAGACCTCGCTGATGGTCTTGGCTGCAATGTGCTTAATGTAGCTGCGACCGCGATTCACCTGGTCGACCTTGTTTTGATCGACATCCAGCCCGGTCACTTTCGCACCGGAACGGGCGAATTGGATTGCCAGCGGCAATCCAACATAACCGAGGCCGACAATACAAATCCTCATTTACTTAACTGCTGGACGTACCCCCGCCCCAAAATGCTGTGGCAGAGTAAAAGAACTGATGTTCAGCTGACCCGCGTGAGCCGAAATCGCGCCAGAATCGGCCCTAGCAACCCGAGGCAAAGGAGAAGCACGGTGCTGTCTTGGTCCGGAACAAAGTCACGCGGGACACCAGGACCGACGCCGAATGGACTATCGGACATCAGGAGAAATTCTTCGCTGGTAATGGAAATGGATGAATTGGGCGGAAGCTTCAGATCGAAATGAATTCCAAAGAAATCCAGAGGGCGTGGCAAATCTCCAGCCAAAAGAGGAAGGAGACCGGCACCAAGCAAGCCATTATCCCCCGAGGCTCTTCCCAGCCGCTGAGGTTGCTGCAGCGGGTTACCCTGCTGGTCGAGCAAAAACCCTGTCCCCTTCAGGAAACCGACCTCGCCGGAGCCGTTTGTCTGCAAGGTGAGCAGGGCCATAAATGGATTACTCGTAACGCTAAATAGCCGGACAAACTCCCCGTGCGAAAACCTGAAATCGAGCGAGAGGGTCTGACCGTGCAAGCCTATTCCGTTTAGTGCATCAAAAGAGTTGGTAACGTTGGAAGTAACGTGAGGGGGAGCCCCGAGGTCAAGATCGATAGTGGTCGCGCGTGCAGATCCAACCGCTCCCAGGGTCAACCCGGCGATAATTCCGGCAAAAAGGGCTGATGCTTTCACTGCACCATGTGAACTTAATGCCGTATAACCCATCGAGAACTTAATCTTACTCATAGTAATGAGGAATTCGCGCGCCACAACGTTAATTTTTTATTATTTTAATACTACTACGACCGGATGTTTGTAGCGGTGGTGCAAGCGTGTTCTGAGGCCGTTAAGAGCACAATCCATCGCGTGATCAATCAATTTGCGACGGTAGGAAGAAAAACTTGGCGTAGAGGTACGCGACGCCTTCAGTGACAACTTCTTCAACACCTTCGCTATAGCGCCACCAATGTCTTGCATCGAAATCAGGACTAGGAACAGCAATCACGCCGACGGCCACATTTGATCCAAGAGCTTTTTCGAAGAGGAGGCGAGTGCGTCGAGCGTGAGTTCCCTCAGTTACGATATTGATGCTCTGCACCCGCACATTGTGTTGGTGAAACCAGTCCCTCAATGCAATCGCAGAGCTATAGGTTCTATCGCGGCCAATGACATGCGATGGAACCATTTGAATAACATCACCAGGAATGCCAAACTTCTTCGTCAAAATCTCGGCGCCTACACTCGCAGAAGTCTGATAGTCGTTAACATAGCCGCCGCTGCCGTTCTCGGGCCCTCCCGTGGTAAAGATGCGTTTATACCTACCCGTTTTAAACTCTTCTACCGCCTTTTGCATGGCGTAGCGCTGTATCCATCCCTCGACCACGAGGATGTCCGCCTTGGTGCGGTGTGTCACAGCTAGAAACGGATGAATATTTAGGACTACGCAGCCGGCGGTCAAAGCGACCACCGAAGCCAGCAGCACCCAGCCACGCCAAGAGAGAGCCCAGCTTTCTTTCCGCCTTAAAATTCCCCAGAATTTTCGCGATGAGCAACTGGCATAGTCAGTCGGGGCCCCTGCAGCTGTTGTTGGCATCGATTTAATCTGCAAACCTGCGCGAGTTTTGAATTAGTTGAGAGATTAGCTTGAACAATACTTATAATCCCGGCCGCACTGCGATTCATCTTCCCCGGGGGAGCAGCAGGCCATGATCAAGCCAACCGATTCAGGCGTGGCGCGAAAGAGCGCCTGCCTGCTTTTGGTCGCGTGACGCTTCCTCACGCGCCTGTCTTATTCTAATCAGGACAAACTGCGGCAGGAGCGCCTTTATTGCCTGCTTTGCATGAGCTTTCAGCCGTAATCCGAAGCGCCAGCAGAAGAAAAACGCGTCCGCGCCAGAGCAATACAACGGGCCAATGACAGCGTAGGCCTTGCTCCCGCCGGGAAGCAGCTCGCTACCGTTGGCCATCCCATTTGTAAGCGAGTAGCCCCACTTCGCAAATCGCGGCTCATACTTTCTCGTAATGTACAAATAATAGCTCTTAAAAAATGAATTTTTCAGCAGCTTTGACCACCGATCGAAGTACTTCTGATTGTGAGCCACACTTACCTCTTCCATCGAATGTTCCGGCACACGTACGCCTGCCGGAGTACGCCACTGGCTTACATAATAGAATTTATCTTCTTTTGGTGGTTCCGGCACACGCGTACCAATAAAGGCAGCAATTTCCGCATGATACCGGGCAGGATCCGCAATGTAATCTTCGTAGCTTAATTCGTACACACGCTTCAAATACTTCTTGTCGTGCTCAAAAAGTTCATGGCAATGCAGCCAGTGTTCGAACATGCTGTGCATCGACGTGATGTTTATTTTCCACCGCTGACTTGAAATGCTCACTGGGACGGGGTGGCGTTTGACGACGATAAAATAGGAGTTGGGAAATGCCCCTTGCAAAAAGCGCGTCATCAGAAGGTTTCCCGGAGTTTTTTCCACGCAGATCGCCTTGCTCTTGTCCCAGTAGGCATGCCAGCTCGCGCGCAATCTGGCGATGTTCTCCGGCGTCAACAACGGTGAGTTCTCCGTCCGATGCGCGCGTGGATCAAAGCCAAATCTGCCGGCGCCGCCAAGATCAGCAGCGACAGGGTAAATATCCTGTAGAAATTGTCCTTCATCCTGGAGCGCGCCGGTATTCTTGAAACCGGTGCAATTTTCCAGTCTGGCAATATTGCGACCGAGCATGCTGGTGCCACTCCGTGCCAGACCACACACGAAGACATACTTGTAGTCTGGGTTCGTCGATATCCTTGCTGGCTGATTTGTGGTAAGCATTTGCTCTAACTGCCGCCGGATCCGAATCGATGGTGGAAATTAGCCACTAGTCCATGCCTTCGGAATCATGTCTCTCGGAATTAGGGGCATGAATCTATCCCTAAGCTCACAGAACAGTCTCCGCGGAAGGGCGCGAGCAGAGAGGGAGAATTGAGGGTGCGCTACCTCACGATAATTTACTTTTCCCAGATCGACCGAAACGAATTCCAGATGGTCCCCAGGCATAACCGGCTGCGGCACGCTGCTCACCTTCTGGCCATTCCGCGACTGAGAGCCGTGTCTGACTAGGAATGTGAAGTCCGAGTAGCAATCGCCATTATTTTCCGAGACGTAGAGGCCCACATGCGTAATTCCAGAAGGGACAATCAACTGTATCCGGCAGGAATAGGGTTCAATCCATAACGTCGTGTTCTCCCGGAAGGTTCGAAAATTGGAGCGAAGGATTTTTTCGGGACTCTGCCACTTAACGTCGCCGAGTGAATTAACAACCTCAGCCGTGTGGCTCAGCAGATCGAGCCCATCGACAGCGGTGTGATGATGCCCGACTGGAATAATTGGCTTGTTTAGGAAAGCGGAAATAACGATCGCGTCCTCGCAAGAAGAGTCCAACTTGAATCGAGGAATTACGGGAGCACTTCCCGCCGCGATTTCCGCCAGCTTGAGCCCAAAACAAGCATGGTGCAGCCGATGGTTTCCCTTACGGAGAAGATTTGTCGCGGCGCAAACACCCTCGAAGCCCGCCGCTAAAAGGGCAGCAAGGGATTCGTCCGTACAAGCACCGTGCGGTGGTGCCATCACTCGAGACACGTGCAACCCTGTGTTTTTTTCGAGACGATCTATCCTGCGCAAACTTTGCGCTGCGAGGCGAAGATAGTCCTTTTCCGTTCGGCTTCGGGAGAGTTCATGCTTACTATGGTCGTTGCCATGAGCCAGGAGCGAGAACTGCTCGGGATGCCGCCGAAATAGCCTTACTGCGGCGGGATGCGATACCCATGCGTCAAGCGGCACGGTAGCAAAGGCCACGTGGAAGCCACGGGATTTTGCTTCATTGAGCAATTTCTCGTAGCGCAAAAATCCATATGAAGGCCAATGTAGATTGGGATCATCGAGCATCAGGCACGCCCTTAAGGGCGGGTAGTCCCAGCCTGTGCCCGCCGTAACTTCTCGCAAGAAATGCAACAGCGGCAACACCTGGAAGAATCGACTCCGGTGGAAGTAGTCGAACAAAATGTCACCGGTGGCCAGTTTCGGGAGAGGAACAGAAACGACATCCAGCGATGAGGCCGGTCGAGGTCTGGCCACCCACACCGGGTTGCCTCCGCAACGAGCCAGAATTTCATCGCCTGGCTCAATTCTCAGGCCGGAATACCCGGGTATCGGTTGGTGCACGAGTGCTCGGCCACGAAGCCGCTTGTCCAGGCGTTCCGACTGAGCAAACTCTATGCTATTGCCACCCAGCCCTGTATCCTCGCGAGAAACTGCGCCCGCCAGATGGAAACATCGAAGGTTGCCGGCCGGCAATTTCCTGATCACCTCGTCGTCTCCGGAAAGACTAATCACTGCCTCCCCATCCCGACACTCCGCGATGTCGGCACAACTGACGAAGCTCACGGGTGTAAGCTTAGCCATCCCTTCACGGAGACGCGCGTCCAATGCGTGAACCGAAGGATGAACACAAATAGTCTTCTGAATCATGTCATTCGCTCAGCATCCTTGGATTCGCGACACGGCTCGCGTTGCGAAACGGTCCTTTTGCAACAGTTAGCACGATAGAAAAGGGGCAAGACTCCAACGGCTATGCCGCTTTCGGGCCGAGCCGCACCGCTCTCGCCCGCGCTTGTCTGATTCTCATAAGCACGAATTGCGGCAGAAGCGCTTTGATTCGCTGTTTTGTATGCCACCTCAGCTTAAGCCCAAAACGCCAGCAGAAGAAGAACGCATCCGCCCCCAGGCAATATAAGGGCCCAACCACAGCGTAGGTTTTGCTTCCACCGCAAGGTGCTTCCTCACTTTTTCCCATCCCTTTGGTTAAAGAGTAGCCGTAGGGAGTAAAGCGCGGCTCGTACTTCCTCGCGATATAGCGATAATACCCTCTGAACGAGGAGGCGGTCAGCAGCTTTGTCCAACGGTCAAAATATTTCTGGTTGTGAGCTCCCGTAACGTTTTCCATGGCTTCCTCTGGAACCCGCAAGCCCGTGGGATTACGCCACTGGGTCACGTAATAAAATTTCTCTTCCTTTGGCGGCTCCGGCAAGCGTGTGCCGATAAAGGCGGCAATTTCCGCATGATAGCGAGCAGAGTCAGCAATGTAATCTTCGTAGCTTAATTCATAGAGCCGCTTCAGATACTTCTTGTCTTGCTCAAAAAGCTTATGGCAATGCAGCCAGTGCTCAAAAAGGCTGTGCATCGAGGTTATATTGATCTTCCACCTCTGGCTGGCGATGCTCACTGGGACAGGGTGGCGTTTGACGACGATAAAATAGGAGTTGGGAAATGCCGCTTGCAAAAAGCGCGTCATCAGAAGGTTTCCCGGAGTTTTTTCCACGCAGATCGTCTTGCTCTCGTCCCAGTAGGCATGCCAGCTCGCGCGCAATCTGGCGATGTTCTCCGGCGTCAACAATTCCGAGGTCTCTGTCCGGTGCGTACTTGGTTCGAATCCGAATCTCCCAGCTCCGCCAAATTCGGTATCGATGGTGTAGACATCCTGCAAGAGTTGTCCCTCGTCCATGTCTGCGCCGGTGTTCTTAAAGCCGGTGCAGTTCTCCAATCTCGCAATGTTGCGGCCGAGCATGCTGGTCCCGCTTCGGTGTAGACCGCACACGAATACATATTTATAGTCACTTCGATCGTCGTTCTGCATTGTAGTAGTTCTTGTTTACGGCTTTTTCTTCAATTCTCGCAGCGTCTCGAGAAGGTGAAGTGCCACTTTTCGTTGAGGAGTAGAATTGTAAATGACGGCAGCAGCGGCAATCAGGCCAACCGGTCCGCAGATGACCAGCTGAGCAAGTGGGGCCAGGCTGCCAACCAACGTGCGGGTCAACCACGTCACAACAAAGACGACAATCCAAAGAGGCAAGTGCCGCACGAAGCGCATCCACAAGTCCGTTGTTCTAACCGGACCACGTCGTCCAACAGCGAAGTAGAGGATGGGCAGTCTAACCAGGAGACTCGTTACGGAAAAGGCGATTGCCACACCCACAGGCCCGAAGGGCAAGCCGACAAGGAATGAGGAAAACGTGACACAAGCGTTGATCGACTGTGCAACTAACAGATCCCTGCCACGGCCCTGACTTGTAAATAACCAGGTGGACGAATTAGCGAGTGGAACGCAAAACGCTGCAATAGTAAACCCGCCAACAATGATCGCCGCCTGTTCCCATCTTTGCCCTAGCATTACCAATGTAAGAGGTCGGGCGAGGGCGAGGAACAAGCCCGTGAACAAGAATCCTATTAGGGCGATAGCCTCATAGACACGCAGAAATGTAGACCGGTATCTTTCTGGATGCGATTGCAAACGGGACAAAGCCGGCAAGAAAACAGCGTTGATCGGGCTAAGGAATTGTTCCAGGGGCCGCATCAGCAAATCGCTTGCTCTGGAATACAGACCTACCGCGCCCGGGCCAAAAACTCGTCCGATTAAAAGATTGTCACTACCCCGAGCGACCGAGGTAATGAAATCGCTTGCCGTTCGATTGGCTCCAAAACGTACTAAGGGCCCCACTCCACTGCGCCGGCTCGGCAACTGCGGGCGCCACCGCGAAATCGACCAGGTCAGCAAGAATCCAGCAATCTCGATCGACAAGCTCGAGGCCACTAAAGACCAATAACGGAATCCGAGCAACGCCATAACGATCCCGACAATGACGCCGGTGGCGAGCGCGCCCACCTCTATCACCGCCATTGCTTTAAAGCGCATCTGCCGTTTGAGCAAGGCTTGGTGTTGGACGGTAGAGCCACTTATAAGGTAGGTGGTAGATAGAAAAAGAGTAATACTTATCAGCCGTGGATCTCGGTAGAACCAGGCTAAGACCGGTGCCATGGTAGCTACCACCAAACTACTCAACACACTCACCGCGACATTTATCCAAAAGAGATTGGAAACCTGAGCATGCGTGATCCGATCCCGCTGCACGGTGGCAATGGAAAGACCGGCATCTTTAAAAACACGCAGGAAGCCCGTCACCGTCGTCACCATCGCTACCAGGCCGAAGTCTCGCGGCATGAGCAGCCGCGCCAGGACCATGGTGGAGACCAGACTAAGGATAAACTTGGCTCCCTGGGCTGACACCGTAACCGCACCGCTTGAGATCGTATGCCCCTTGAGATTCCTTAGCAGATGGTCGGTTTTAAAGTGCTCCTGATGGCGTTCCTCCTCTGTCTCCGGTGAGCACCCTGCCGGCCTATCAGTTAGAATTGCGCTCTGTACAGAATTGGGATTTTCTACATTCATCGCCATTGAATCGAAATTCTCAAGCGGCCGAGTTGCCGCCGGATTGTCCAGTCCTGCCTTGCACCATCGCGCCCTCCAGACGAAACAAGGTCTTATCCCAGGACCGGATCAGAGAAGACTTAAACTCATTGTAGTAGTGTCTGGCCCACTTGGTCGCCTTCCAGCCAAACAGCTTTTGCATCCAGGCGTACTTCCAGGATAATCGCGGAGATTCCAGTTCACCTCCCAGCGCTTTGGCAAGCTGCTGCGCTTGTTTAACGATGTCCGGATGTTCCGGATAAAACCTGAAGAGCGCCCTTCGGAGGTAGTTCACACACATTGCCCGGGTTTTTTTGCTATCATCGAGTGAGCGCAGATGGGCGATCTGCAACTGCATGGCGAGAAAATGCCCCTCTATCTTCTTGTTGGAGAGGCCGATATTACTTAGTCCCGAGCCGGTGATGCGATAGAATACTTTAGCGTCAGGCACAAAGCGGATGCGATCGCATGCCAGGATGGTCCGGCAAAAGTACTCGCCGTCATCGGCTCCTCCTCCCAGGAGCCGTGTATCCCAGAGCCCAGCTGCTTCGCTCAATTCGCGACTAACAAGCCAGGTCGCCGGATTCATATGGAGATTTGTTCCTAGTCGCCGTTGCAACCATTCAAGCGGCGTCAGATCACACCACAGCGGCGTCGGCACGAATTGCGCTTTGTGCGGTCGAAAAATGAAGTAGCCCCACGCCGAAGAAAAAAGTGTTCGTTTGCTTTGACACTCGTCGGCTGCTTCCATTTGCTTTGTGATTTTGTCCGGAGCCAGAAGATCATCGGCGTCGAGCCATTGAATGTAATCTCCCTGGCAAAGCTGAAAGGCTCTGTTTCTCGCCGCGCAAACGCCCTGATTTTGCTGAGAAACGATGGAGAGCCTCTCTGAAGCGAACTGTTGTGCAACCGAGAGAGTTTGATCGCGAGATCCGTCATTAATAATGATGACCTCTAACCTCGACCAGGTCTGGTTAATTGCCGATTTAATCGTATCAGCGATCCAGGGCTCAGCATTGTATGCCGGTATCAAGATGGACACTAAAGGCTTCATTGGGATGCAGATGATTTGGTGTCGACAGGTTCGGGGGGATTCTTTTCCAAGAAATCTAATTCCACTAGTTCACAAAACAAATGTCCGATCGCAATGTGGCACTCCTGGATTCGGGCAGTGTTTACCGCAGAAACTGTAATTGGTATATCGACACGTTTTGCGAGCATCCCACCATCTTTGCCGAGTAAGCCGATGGTTTTAAGCCCCTGCTTCCAGGCTGCCTGAACGGCGGCAATGACATTGGGAGAATTACCACTGGTGCTGATAGCAATGGCGACGTCATTCGACCGACCCAAGCCCTCGATTTGCCGCGTAAAAATCTGTTCAAATCCGTAGTCATTGCCAACCGCGGTGAGAATCGACGAATCTGTTGTAAGCGCTATTGCAGGCAAGGCACGGCGTTCTCCAATGAATCGGCCGACGAACTCGGCAGCCAGATGCTGCGCGTCTGCCGCGCTACCGCCGTTTCCAAAGAGCAACAGCTTACCGCCGGATTGCAAGCATCCCGAAATCAGGGAAGCGGCTTCCACGATTGCATGGGCATTATCGCGGGCGACCTTCATCCGCAATTCCGCTCCTTCCTGGAGAGATGCTGCAACTTTGGCTAACGCAACTTTGGCGTCCATGATTTCAAATCAACTTGCTAAGCGAGACGCGGCGACGATACCGTTTTATCAGGTTCCAGAAGGCTCGAATAGATTCTAGTCGTTATCGTCGCGACTTTGCTCCACGAATATCGCTCGTTAGCATATGTTTTAATTTGTGATCGCCGGCTCTCAAGCTGCCGAAACAAGTCGCTTGCGAAGTATTGCTCGATTGCGCGCGCAAGGGCGGACGAATCCCGCGCCTTGAAAATTAAACCCGTTTCACCCTCAACGATTTCTTCTCTCAACGAGCCGACATCGGCGGCAATCGCGGGCAATCCATAACTATACCCTAGAAATAGCACGCCGCTCTGAAAAACGTGAGTATATGGCAAGACCAAAACATCCGCCGCTTTGAAATACACTTCCGTTTGCTCATCCGGAATATACTCTATCCGTTCGATGACCCGATCAGCGATGCCACTCTGCGCGGTAGACCGGTGGATCCGACCCCAGTAGTTCTCGTCGCCTTTCGGCTTGCCGACAATGATTAATCGGTAGCTCGGGTCTGTCTGCAAAAGTTCGCCGAACGCAGCAGCAAGGTATTCGAGCCCTTTGTAAGGAGCTATATTTCCAAAAAATAGTATGGCCTTATCTTCGCTGACCAGTCCCAGGCGACGTCTTGCTTCTCCCGTCGAGAGACTCGTGTTCGGGGTTGTGTTGTTAATTCCAAACGGAATGACGCTTACCTTGCCTGGCGAAATGCCAAATTCGGAAAAGAGCTCGTTCCTCATCTTTTCTGTGTGAACAAAAATGTGATCGCTCAAGGTGTACTCACATTTTAGTGAAAATCGGTTCAACCACGAATCGTTTGAATCCCGCCTTCCCGCATTAACGTTATGAGCGGTTAGGACGATCCTTTTGCCGAGCAATCGGTAATACGCCACCAGCAATGTGCGATCAAAAAAGACGAATTTGTTAGTCCACAAGACATGAAAGATCTTCGGCCTTGCAGTCGCCGCATAACAAATGAGCTTGATATAATAGTTCAGGATTCGTAGCACCTTCGCAAAGGCGCTTACATTCGGACACTGATCACCTCGTAGATTAAGAAAATTGACGCGGGAGTTCTTGAGTAACTCTGGTACCTGCAGATCGTCGCTTCCGATGAAATCAAGCAATATCCCCTCAGATGTAAGCGCGGCTGCCATCCCGAGCGCATAAGGTTTATCCCCGCCGCCAGTCAGTAGTGCGATTTGGACGGTAGCGCTAGGCCAATTCCCGGTGCGGTGCGTATCTCCAGGACGCAGATCGCATGGCGGTTGAGGCAGGCGATTTGTGGAAGAGAATTTTGCTAGAGATCCATTCCGGTCGCCAGTCATTTTGCAATGCTATGATTTGGAACGATGCCAGAACCCTGAAGTTGGCTCATGACCCCGTGTAGGACCTCTTCAACAGTTATAGCGGTAGTTGCGCGCCGATCCAAACCGCGCTTATAAAAAAACTCTTCGAGACGCGGTGAGATTATTTTCTTTTGAATACCATAGTCGTAAATCTCCCACGGACTGGTGCAGTTAAACAGGGTAACACATGGCGTCTCGGTCCCAAGCGCGAGATGCATGGGGAGACTGTCCCCGCCGACCAAACAGCGATGGTTTCTAACATCACCGAGATGTTCGAGAAGCGAATTCCTTGCCGGCAGGACGTTAACCTTTAGGCCTTTCGCTTCAAGCTCATCCTTCAACTCCGCATAATACGCCCATTTTTTCATCGGCCAGACTGGGCCCGAGTCGGCCGCGATAGCGACGTCTCCCAGCAATCCAGTCTCGATTGGTTCAGGCAGCGCATACTTTTCGCCAGTAAAGCAAAACTCCAAGCCCTTAAAGATCATCTCTTGATACGTGCGTCGATTTCGAAACTTGAGTTTGTCTGCATTCTCTTTCCCGTATGCGCTGATGAGACTAAGATCGAACCAGGAAGCGGAATTTTTAGTATATCGCAATAAATTCGCGGAATCGATGTAAGCACCAAAGGTCTCATTGCAGCGGGCGCTCTTGAGAAAGAGCGCGACGTCCATGGTGTCTTCCAAATTGATTGCGAGATCATAGGGCGTGTCCAATGCTTTGTTCCGTTCCTCCCAGGAAAGGCAGCGTAAGTTCTCGCGCACCCCCTCGAGGAAAATGACATTCTTAGCCGCGGTCACCCAAGTCACGTTCCCCTCCAACCGCTGGAGTAGCGGTGTGCTGCGCACTACATCGCCCGTCGCACCGAGTTTGATCACCAGCACATTCATTATCGCGCGCTCAATCGCTAAAACCGAGAGTTCGGCCTATGAGATCAGCCCCGACCAATTGTAAGAGAGATCGCCGACCGTCATTATAGCGGGGTTTCTCAAGGCGTCCTTTCCGTAAGCAAGTGGTTTGCCATCGAGCGAAAAGACGCCGCCGCCCGCTCCCTCCACGATGCATTGTGCTGCCGCAGTATCCCATTCCATTGTCGGTAGATCTCGGAGATAAAGATCGGCTTTGCCCTCGGCTACCAGGCAAAACTTAAGAGAACTTCCCATGCTTTGAAGGTGAGGGGCTGGCAGGCGAGACAAAAGCTGTTCAACCATCGGCCCGGCATGATCCTTACTGGCTACTACTGACATACCCG
>WNGI01000452.1_pt1 | contig 29897 bp, 28 predicted proteins | sample 5400621 | NCBI WGS metagenome assembly WNGI01 (sample SAMN13153374, study PRJNA577476) | soil metagenome | isolation source: 20 cm soil or saprolite under Garry oak tree replicate 1 | place: USA:California | collected 2016-06-15
CGGCAGTACACGGACTGGTATGCTCGGGTGCCTACGGCGTAGCGCGCGTGGCGGCCAGGAGTTCCTCGAGGAGGCGCGGCAGGTTGGCGGCGACGGCACCGTTCGTGGCCACAAGATCGCACCCGGCGGCCCGCGCGGCGGCCTGCCGTGGGGCGTCCGCGTGCCCGCAGAAGCCGAGCAGGGGAATCGCTTGGGTGACCGGGTCGGCCTTGGCCTGCCGGATCGCGGCCGCGGCATCCAGCCGGTGCGACGCCAGGTTGAGGATGGCGGCATCGGGGCCCGCGGTCAGGGCGGCGTGGAAGTCGGGAAGCGAGCTGACGAGATGGGGCCGGTGGCCGCAGCTGGTGAGCGCCGACGCGATCCGGGTCGAGAAGAGCAGGTCGTCGCCGGCCACGACGACTGAGAGCCCTGCGCTCATTTCAGACCGGAAAGCCCATCGCCTGCATCGACAGCCGGCCGTCGTCGCTCAGCCGCTCGGGCGACCACGGCGGGCTCCAGACCATCTCGACTTTGCAGTCCTCGACGCCGTCGGTGCAGGAAATCTTCGCTTCGATCTCGCTGACCAGCTGCGGGCCCAGCGAGCATCCCACGGCGGTCAGCGTCATCTTGATGTTCACCGCCCCGCTGACGATCGTGATGTCATAGATCAGCCCCAGATCCCAGATGTTCACCGGGATCTCGGGATCGAAGCAGGTCTTCAGCACGTCAATAACCTGATCTCGGGTGACCATCGTGTTCATCTCCTGATCATGCCGTCCGGTGATATTGTACCATGATTTCCGGGCTGGCACGGCTCCGTCAGACGCTGCTCGTTCTCCTGGTGCTCCTCCTCTTCTTGCTGCCGAGGCTCGCCCGCGCGTACACGGAATGGCTGTGGTTCGGGGAGGTCGGCTATCGCGCCGTCTTCTGGGTCCCGATCGTCTCGGCGGCCGCCGTGGGCCTGGCGGCGACGCTGGCGGTGTTCCTCATCCTCTGGCTCGACATCCGCCCGCTCCTCCGCCTGCGCCCGATCCCGCGGGTCATCGACCTCCGGGCCTCGGGGAGCCGCGGCTACCAGCAGGGGGTCCGCCTTCGTCCCAGTGTCCTGGCGGCGTTTGGCGCCGGGGTGGTGAGCGTGCTGGCCGGCCAGGCGGCCGCGGGGTCATGGCCGACGTTTCAGGCCTGGCTCCACCGCGTCCCCTTCGGGATTCAGGACCCGATCTTCCACCACGACATCGGATTCTACGTATTCACGCTGCCGGTGTACACCGCGGTGTACGATTGGCTGTTTGCGTGGACGTTCGTCGCCCTGCTCATCGCGGCGGCGGGCTATTATCTCGACCTCGCGCCGTTGATGATGCGGGGCGTCTGGGCGATCCCGCGTGGAGTTCGCATCCACCTGGCCACCCTCGGCGGCGCGCTGCTGCTGCTGCGGGCCGTGGGGTTCTGGCTCGACGCCTACGGCCTGCTGTTCTCGCCGCGCGGCGCCGTCTTCGGCGCGGCGTACGCGGACCTGCACGCCACGCTCCCGGCCCTCCGCCTCCTGATGGTGCTCGCGGCCGCCTCCGGCCTGCTGCTGTTGTTCTCGGCGTGGCTGCGGACCATGCGTCTGGCGATCGGATCCCTGGCCCTGACGATTGTCGTCTGGATCGGCGGCACCAGCCTCTACCCGTCCGCCGTCCAGCAGTTTGAGGTGACCCCCAACGAACTGGACCGGGAGGCCCCCTATATCCGGAACAGCATCGAGGCGACCCTCCACGCCTACAACCTCGATCAGGTGCAGGAGCAGTCGTTCCCCGCCACCGAGACCCTGACCCCGGCGATCGTCCAGGCCAACCGTGCGGTCCTCGATAACGTCCGGCTGTGGGACTACCGGCCTCTCCTGCGCACGTACCTGCAGCTGCAGGGGCTGCGGCTGTACTACACGTTTACGAGCGTGGGCATCGACCGGTACCAGATCGACGGGCGGGAGCAGCAGGTGATGCTCTCGGCGCGGGAGCTCGACATCTCACGGCTCACCGCCGAGGCGCGAACGTGGGTCAACGACCACCTCGTGTTCACGCACGGCTACGGGCTGGTGATGAACCCGGTGAACCGGCTCACCGCGGAGGGCCTGCCCGAGTTCTATATCAAGGACATCCCGCCGCAGAGCCCCATCGGGTTCCGCGTCGAGCGGCCGGAGTTGTACTATGGCCTGCTCGCCACTCAGTACGTGATCGTGAAGACGCGCACGAAGGAACTGGATTACGCTCGGGGCGACCAGAACGTGTACACGTCGTACGAGGGGAGCGGCGGCGTGTCCCTCTCCGCCCCGCTGGCGAAGCTCGCGTTTGCGACCCGGTTCGGGGCATCGCAGCTGATGTTGAGCAACGATGTGACGGCCGAGAGCCGTGTGATCTTTCACCGCGAGGTGATGGAGCGGGTCGCCCACCTGGCTCCCATGCTGACCCTGGACCACAATCCATACCTGGTGCTCGCCGACGGCCGCCTGTACTGGATCGTCGACGCCTACACCACCAGCGGCGGGTATCCGTACTCGCGCCCGGTGGGGGGGCTCAATTACATCCGCAACTCCGTGAAGGCCGTCGTGGACGCCTACGACGGCGCGACCCGCCTCTACGTCGTGGATCCTCAGGACCCGCTCGTGCAGGTCTACGGCAGGATCTTTCCCGGGCTCTTCCGGCCGATGGAGGCGCTCCCGCCCTCGCTCGTCTCCCACCTCCGGTATCCTGAAGACCTGTTCACGCTCCAGGCTCAGGTGTACTCCACGTTTCACATGAAGGATCCGCGGGTCTTCTACAACCGCGAGGATCTCTGGGTGTTCCCCAACGAGCTGTTCACCGGCGCCACCCAGCCCCTGGAGCCCTATTACGTCACGCTGCGGCTGGATCCCGCCCAGGGCGAGGAGTTTGCGCTCATTCTCCCGTTCACCCCCGCGGGCAAGGACAACATGGTGGCCTGGATGGCCGGCCGGAGCGATCTGCCGCACTACGGCCGGCTGCTCGTCTACCGGTTCCCAAAGGACCGCACGGTGTTCGGTCCGATGCAGATCGAAGCCCGGATCAACCAGGATCCGGTGATCTCCAGCCAGCTGGCCTTGTGGAACCAGCAGGGCTCCCAGGTCATCCGCGGCAACCTGCTCGTCATCCCGGTCTCCGACGCGCTCCTCTACGTCGAGCCGCTGTATCTCCAGGCCTCGGGGAGCGCGCTGCCGGAACTGAAGCGGGTGATCGTCGCCTACGGCGCGCGGATCGCGATGGAGCCCACGCTGGAGGCTGCGCTGGCCCGCATTTTCGTCGGCCTGCCCTCCGAGGTCGCGACGGGCGCAGGTGGAACGGCGGTGACAGGACCCGCCGGCGCCGCGCCGCCTGGGCGCGCACCCACGGCCCCGCGTGAGCGCGTCGCGGCGCTTGCCGCCGAGGCCAACGCCCATTACGAGCGCGCGCAGGCGGCACTGCGGGCCGGAGATTTCGCCACCTACGGCCGGGAGATCGACGCGCTCGGGCGCGTGCTCGCGGAGCTCAAACGAGCGGCGGGGTCTCCCTAAGCGGCGGCCCGATCCTCACCGCGATCCGGCCGGCCGGGGCGCGGCCTCGTGCAGCCGAGCGTAGTCCTCCGGGGTGTTCACGTTCACGAAGGAGCGGAGGTCCGGATCAAACCGGCGGATCTCCTCCACCTCGACCAGCCGCACCCGTACGTCGCGGAGGAATCCCGTATTGCGGCCCCGGCGCTGCGCGCACCGCCGGATGGCGTCCAGGCAGGCCGGAGTGTACACGGCGTGCAGCGGCTCGTACTCGCCGCCGTGCCTGGGGATCACCGCGTCGACGCCGCCGGTAAGCGAGCCCAGGTACCTGATGAGCGGGGGATGGAGAAACGGCATGTCGCAGGCGCACACGAACGCCGGCCCGCCCGTGTGGAGGACGCCCGTGTAGATCCCGACGAGCGACTGCCGTCCGGGCAGGGCATCGGGCACCATCCGGACCCCGAGGTGACGGTAGAGTTCCGGCGTGTTGGTGACGATCAGGATCTCCGGACAGGCCTCCCGCAGGCGGGCGATCACCGCCTCGATCAGGGTCGTTCCCCCGACCGGCAGTAGGGCCTTCGTCCGGCCCATCCGGCGGCTCTCGCCGCCGGCCAGAATAACCCCGCCGAGTGTCGTTGGCACGACCGCACTTTTGCTCCTGGGCCCCCGGAGTCCTCCCGAGCATCGATGCCGCGGCGAGGCCCGCGGCGGGCCGTCTCGCGCGCAATCCTCCCCAGAACCGGCGTGAACCCTCCCTCTTGCCTCCATCGGCGGTCCTTCCCCGCGGCGAGGGGCCGCCGGGGCCCATGTCCTCTTCCTCCCGAAACTCGGTATACACATCATAGTGACAGAGGATCTCTCGAAAAGGTAAACCCGGAGCGATCCGGGCGCAAAGCGACAGGGCCACACCTAAGGAGGGGGGGTGGAGCGCATGACGAAGCGAGCGATTCTCACGCTGCTCGTTGGAGCCTTGTTCTCCTCGATGGGAGTGCCCACCCCGTCCCTGGCGGTGATCAACGAAGCAGGCCCGTCCGGAGTCGCACCGCAATCCGGCTGGATGGTGTGGTACGAAGACGAGACCTTCGAGGACTGTGGCGGTGCTCTTACCCCAGACCTCTGCACGGATACCTGGCAACCGGCGCTCCCGCGCTTTATTGCCACGGAGGAACAGTGCCGCTCGACCGCCTTCGACTACAACCGGAAGGCCAGGGAAGAGTTCCAGTGCGCCCACGTGAAGCCGGCGGATAAGGTCGACGACCTCACAACGCACCCCTAAACAACATCTATTTGCCGTCTGCCCCAATTTGGTGTGGAGTCCCGCGGGGGAGCGCCCCCGTTTCAAGGGTTTTGGGCCGGGGAGGGGGAATCCTCAGTCCGAGTGTTGGCGCACCGGGAGGAGCCGCAAATGGACGACCTTGAGGCGCGCAAAGTGCTCAAGGTTTTCGGCATGCAAGTGACCGACTTCATGGGGCGGCGCCGGGAGCTGACCGAGCAGGCCGCCACCGCGATCCTGGGACAGGACCGGCAGACGCTGACCCAGTTGCTTGCCACCCTGATGACCGAGACCTCGGAACTGCACCGCCGGTGGCTGGAGGTAACCAACCTGGTCCTCCAGGAGGAACGGGAGGCCTACAGCGAGATGGCCCGGCTGCTCGAACAGGCCGGTCAGACGGAGCGCACCCTCCCCGAGGTCTGAGCGGATTTATCCCCAGCCCGCTGCTTTGCCGGGCTTGAGCGCGGTCTGCAACTCTCCCGAGGTCGTGAAGGTCGCGAAGGGCATTCTCGCTTTTGCAGTCCTCAGGGCGTTCTCGTCGCCATCCACAAAGACGATTCGAAACCGCCCGCCTGAACCGCCGCGCAATCTCGTGGCGGCTGCCAGGCCTTGCTCGGGTGCGGCGGCGAGCGAGATCACCACGGCATCGGGCGGCCGCTCGCTGACGCGCCTGCCGGCGCGGGCGGCGTCCTCGGTCTCGATGTCGACCGACCATTTCGCGGCGCGGAGATTGCGGGCCAGTTGTTCTGCTTCGCCTGCGCGCCAGTGAATCAGAAACAGTTTGCCTCTCATGGTCTCACCTCTCTTGGCCAAGGCCACGAACTGACCGGGGCGAGGGCCAAACAGATACGGCCATCGTGAGGTCTCCGGTTAATACCCTACGCCTTCCCCGGGTAAACTCCTGCTTAACAATACAGGTTAATTCCCATTCGACCGTGAAAAATCTGTGCTCGCGATGTTGCACCCGACTTCTTGCAAATCGTACAACCTACTCGGCGGCGATGGAGTGGTTGCCCAGAGGCGGCCCGCAACCTCCGGGCATCATGCAGCCCTGCTGCGACCAACTGCTTGCGCGGGTGGGATCTTCGTCCAATCTCCGGAGATCATGCGGCCCAATTGACCCGGATGGTGTGGCCGTCTTGGAGCGTCTTGACAAGAATTCTTGGGTAATTTACGTTTGGAGGCGCGCTGAGGGGAGCACCGGCGGTCGGTTCCGCGGGTTGGTCCCACGCGCGCATCGGGATTCATATTGTGTTGTCGTCTTGGATCGGGGCGCGGGATGCGCGTTTCCGGCTGGGGGATCGGGCTCATGACGGTATGGCAGGCCACCATCCTCGGCGCGATCGCCGGGTTTACAATTTACCTGGGGCTGCCGGCGGCGCGCCTCCGGCAAAAGGCGGCAGGTCCGCAGAGCCTCCTGACGGCGCTCGCGCTCGGCGTGCTCTTGTTTATCGTCTGGGATATCCTCTCGAAAGCCCTCGAGCCCATCCAAGCGGCGATGAAGGAAGGCACGAAGTCGGGTCACTGGGGACCGTTTGGGCTGCTCGTCTCGATGCTTGTGGCCGGCCTGATCGTCGGTCTGGTGGGATTGGTCATGTTCGACGCGGCGGCCGTGCGGCGGTCTGCCGGTGCGCGGACCCCGGCGCAGTTGGCGCTGATGATTGCCACGGGCCTGGGCCTTCACAACTTCTCTGAAGGTCTGGCGGTCGGGCAGGGCGCCGCGGCGGGGGCGATCGGGTTTGCGGTCATTCTGGTGGCCGGATTCGGTCTCCACAACATCACCGAAGGATTTGCCGTCGCCGCGCCGCTGGCTGCGGCGGGAGAGCGCCCGTCGTGGTCGTTTCTGGGGCTGGCCGGGCTCATCGGCGGAGGACCGACGTTTCTCGGGACGTTGGTGGGCTATCGCGTTGCTTCGCTGCCCACGTTTGTGCTCTTCCTTGCGCTGGCGGCGGGTGCGCTGTTCTACATCATCGGCGAGATGTTCGTCGCCGGACGCCGTTTCCGGGCTCCGGTCTGGGCGGCGTGGGGGCTGGCGGCGGGCTTCCTCATCGCGTATGGAACGGATCTGCTCCTGACGGCCGGAGGTGTCTGACGTGCCCGTCCGTCCATCCCTCCTCCGCCCGCTCACCCGGCGGGACTTTCTTCGCCGCGGCGGGCTCGCCGTCGCCGGCGTAGCCGGCGCCATCGGCCCGCTCCGTCCTGGAACGGTGTTGTCCGCCGGGGCGCCGTCCGGTTCCGCGGGCGCGGTCCCGGACGGCGGGCGGCGGCCCGTGGCTTTGATCGCCAACAGCATGAGCAACACCCTGACGGTGGCGGACGGGCAGCGGCTCGAGCCGGTCTCCGTCATCAGGGTGGGGCGGGAACCGCACAAATTCCGCCAGACGCGCGACGGCCGGGCGGTGTACTCGTGCAACACCACGAGCAACGAGATGCTGGAGATCGACCTCGCCACCCTGGCCGTGCGGCGCCGCATCCCGATCCTGGACCCCTATAACGTCCTGTTTACCCACGACGGGCGGTACCTGTACAAGGTGTCGTACCGCTACGACTTCGTCGAGATCCACGATGGGGAGACCTTTCGGACGCTCACGCGGGTCCGGACCGGCCGGCAGCCGAGCCACCTGTGGTTCTCACCGGACGGCCGCTGGTTCGTCAACACCAACCAGCATTCGAACACCGTCACCGTGATCGACACGCGGTCCATGACGCTGGCACACCGGCTCGGGGTCGACCCGCAGCCCGCGGGCATCCAGATCTCGCGCGACGGACACTATATGTTTGTGGCCAGCCATGTGGGGACGATCAGCGTCTTTGCCACCGACGAGTGGAAGTTGATCCGCAAGGTCCACAGCGGGAAGGGCGCCCACGAACTGGTGGCGACGGGCGACGGCCGGACCATCTACGTGACCAATCGGTACGAGAACACCGCGAGCGTGTTCGACGTTCAGGCGCAGCGGGTGGTGGCGAAGTTCCCGGTTCCCGGGGGCCCGGACATGCCGGTGCTCAGCCCCGACGGGTCTCGTCTGTGGATCTCAGGCCGGTTCGGGGATACCACGACGGTCGTGAACACGCGAACGCTCGGGATCCTCAACACCTTTCCGACCGGCCGCTCCCCCCACGGCATCTTTATCGTGACCTGATCGGGGGCGGCCCCCCGCCCTCGGCCCGCCGCCGGTGGAAGACCGCGGCGGATCTGGCGTCGCGCCCCGGCGCAGTCTGCTTCTTTACCGCGCCGGCTCGCTCTTCTTCATCCGCGGCCCCGTGTAGCGCTCCTCCACGGCCCTGACTTTGTCCAGGCGCACCTGGTGGCGGCCGCCCTCGAAGGACGCGTCCAGCCAGGTCCGCACCACCTCGCGCGCGATATCCACGCCGATCACCCGGGCGCCCAGGGAGAGGACGTTGGCGTCGTTGTGCTCACGGGCCACCCGCGCGGTGTAACTCTCCCAGCACAGCGTGCAGCGCACGCCCGGCACCTTGTTGGCGACGATCGCCTCGCCGTTGCCGCTGCCCCCGATGATGATCCCCCGGTCACACTGCGCTGAGGCGACCGCTTCCGCCGCGGGGACGATAAAGTCGGGGTAATCGACCTGGTCGGCCGAGTGGGTGCCGAAATCCCGGACCTCGTGTCCCAGGTCTCGGAGCATACGCTTCAACTCTTCCTTGAGCGTATAGCCGGCATGGTCGCTCGCGAGCGCGATCCGCATGCACCCTCATTTCGCGGAGGTAGGGGAGCGCCCCTGCCTTCACGCGGAGGCTCGGCGGGCGGATCCCGCCGCGAGCAGGTGGCGCAGCCCCGCCTCCAACTCCGGGTGGCGGAACGTATACCCTCCGGCGAGCAGTCTTGCGGGGTGCGCGCGCTGGCTGCCGAGCAATTCGCCGGCCGCCTCGCCGATCACGGCCCGGAGGGCGGCGCCGGGCACCGCAAGCACCGCGGGCCGCCTGAGGACCCGGGCCAGCGCGTTGGTGAACTCCTGGTTGGTGACCGGATGGGGCGACACCAAATTGACCGGTCCCTGGAGCGTGTCCCGGCCCAACGCGTGCGCGATGGCTTCGACCTCGTCATCGAGGGTGATCCAGCTCATCCACTGCCGTCCGCTTCCGAACCGCCCGCCGAGCCCGAGGCGGAACAGCGGCAGCAGCGTGGCCAGCGCCCCGCCGGCGGGGGTGAGCACGAGGCCGGTTCTCAGGTGCACGACCCGGATGCCTGCCTGCCGCGCGGTCTCGGCGGCCGCTTCCCAAGCGACACAGACCTCGGCAAGGAAGCCCTGTCCCGGCGCGCTCTCTTCCGCCAGGATCTCATCCCCGCGGTGCCCGTAATACCCGACCGCGGACGCGCAGATGAGGACTTGCGGCCTGCGGGTCAGGCCGGCCAGGGTCCGGGCCAGGAGGCGCGTGCTTTCGACGCGGCTCTCCCGGATGCGGGCCTTCTTTGCCGCCGTCCACCGCCCGCGGGCGACGCTTTCCCCGGCCAGGTGGATGGCGGCGTCGACGCCCTCGAGCGCGCGTCCGTTGATCGTCCCTGCCGCGGGATTCCAGCCGACCTCCTGCGGACCTGGCGCGGGTCGGCCGCGCACGAGCCGGATGATCCGATGGCCCCGCCCGGCGAGCAAGGAGGCGAGGGCGGTCCCGATCAATCCGTGGGATCCCGAGATGAGGGCGTTCATTTGAAGATCTGAGCAGTAGTTATCCGGCTTGCCTTCGCATCCCTATCCCTCCCCGAGACCTTCCGGAGATAACCCCCAATGAAGAGGGGCGATCCCCCTTGGGCGATCCCCGACCTCCCATTAAGGGAACGGCTTTACTCCGCCACCTAAGCATAATGAATTTTCATTCATGCGCGCCATGCCTTTCCCGGATGTCGGCCAAACCGCCTGTCGTGTTTCCTAGTGGTCGTGAACGTTCGCAGTTGCTGGTGCTGATGCATCGGTGGCGGCCGGTCGACGTTGCGACTCGGCTTCGGCCGGCAACAGGACCTCGATTGGACGGAGATGATCGGCGATGATGCGATGGATTGTCGGGTCGAGCCTGCACCTTCGATTCCTGGTGGCGGTGATCGCCGCGGCGGTGATGTGCGCCGGCATCGCTCAGTTGCGCACCATGCCGGTGGACGTCCTGCCGGAGTTCGCGCCGCCGTATGTCGAGATCCAGACTGAAGCCCTCGGACTGTCCGCCCCCGAAGTCGAGAGCCTGGTCTCGCTGAACATCGAGGAGCTGGAAGCCGGTGTGTCCTGGGTGAGGACGATCCGCTCGACCTCGGTGCCCGGGATGTCGAACGTCACCCTCATCTTCGAGCCCGGGACCGACTTCATGCGCGCGCGGCAGCTGACGTCGGAGCGCCTGACGTCGACGTTCATGTTGCCCAACGTGTCATCGGCGCCGACCATGCTCTCACCGAAGTCGGCCACGAGCCGGGTCCTGTTGGTCGGGTTTTCTTCGAAGTCGCTGTCCCCGATCGAGATGGGGGTGCTCACGCAGTGGACGGTCAGACCCGCCTTGCTGGCCGTGCCCGGCGTCTCGAACGTCTCCGTCTGGGGCCAGCGGGACCGGCAGCTGCAGGTGCTGGTCGATCAGGCGCGTTTGCGGGAGCACCGGGTCACGCTGGACGAGGTCGTCGAAACCACCGGGAACGCCATGTTCGTTTCGCCGTTGTCATTCTTGACGGCCTCGACACCGGGGACGGGCGGCTTTTTCGATACCCCCCAGCAGCGGTTCGAGGTGCGGCACGTGCTGCCGATCTCAACGGCGGCCGACCTGGCCAGAGTGACGGTGTCCGACCGAAAGAAGAACGATGGCTCGCCCCTGCGCCTGGGTGATCTCGGGCAGGTGGCGGAAAGCCATCAACCGCTCATCGGGGACGCCGTCCTCCGGGGCGGACCCGGGTTCCTGTTCGTCGTTGAGAAGCTTCCCTGGAGCAACACGCTGGACGTGACCCGGGCGGTCGAAGCAAAGCTGAATGCGCTGCAGGCCGGTCTTCCCGGGGTCACCATGGACCCCACCATCTTTCGGCCGGCGACCTTCATCAAGATGGCGATCGACCGGCACGCCAGGACGCTGCTCCCCGGGGTCCTGCTCTTGATGCTGGTCCTCCTGGTCTTTCTGGGGCACTGGCGTCCTACGCTGGTCGGCGTCGCGGCGATCCTGTCGTCGCTGGCGGCCGCCCTGTTCGTCCTGCACCTGCGCGGTGAAACCCTCAACGTGATGGTGTTGACCGGGCTGGCGATCGCCATCGCCGTCCTGGTGGACGACGCGGTCGTGGGCGTCGAGAACATCCTGCGGCGTTTGCGGCAGGCGCGCGCGGAGGGGGACGGCAGGGGGCTGGCGGCCGTTGTGCTCGACGCCTCGCTCGAGACCCACAGCATCGTTCTCTTCGCGGCGCTGATCGTGCTGCTGGCGATGGTCCCGGCGCTGTTCGTCGAGGACGTGCTGGGCTCGTTCATTCAGCCGCTCGCCGTCTCCTATATGCTGGCGGTGGCGGCGTCCATCGTGGTCGCGCTGACCGTGACGCCGGCCCTGAGCCTGCTGCTGTTCGCCAACGCAGCCCTGCAGCAGCGCGAGCCCGCCCTCCTCCCGTGGCTGCAGCGCGGGTACGACAGGATGCTGGCGGGGACCCTGCGCCGGTCGGGCGCGATCTTCGCCGCCGCGGCGGTGATCGCGCTGGCCGGCCTCGCGGCGCTGCCGCTGCTCAGGCTGTCGCTGCTGCCGTCGTTCAAAGAGCCGGACCTCATGATCCAGTTGGAGGCCCCAGCCGCCACGTCCCGATCGGAGATGGCGCGGATCACGGCCCGGATCGGCCGCGAGGTGCAGGCCATTCCCGGGGTCCGCGACTTCGGCGCCCATTTTGGACGCGCCGTGCTGGGGGATCAGGCGGTCGGGATCAACTCCGCCACCCTGTGGGCCAGCGTCGATCCGTCGGCCAACTATGACGCGACGGTGGCCGCCATCCAGCGGACCCTCGACGGCTACCCGGGGCTCGTGCACCGCGTGCAAACGTACACGGAGGAGTCGCTCAGACAGGTCCTGACGGGATCGAACGACGACATGGTGGTGCGCCTCTACGGGCCCGACTGGCCCACCCTCCGCCGCAAGGCGGAGGACGTGCGGCGGGCCATCGCGGGAATCGACGGCGTCGTGGGATTGCACACCGAGCGCCTGGTCGAGGCCCCCCAGCTGGAGGTCAAGGTCGACCTCGCCAGGGCGGCGCGCTATGGGCTCACACCGGGCGATGTGCGCCGGCAGGCAGCCACGCTGGTGAACGGCATTCAAGCCGGCAGCCTGTACGAGGGGCAGAAGGTGTTCAACGTGGTGGTGTGGAGCAAGCCCGAGGCGCGGCAGAGCGTGACCGGTATCCGCGATCTGCTGATCGACACGCCGGGCGGGGGGCGCGTGCGTCTGGTAGATGTGGCCGACACCCGCATCGCGCCGGCGCTGACCAACATCCACCGTGAAGCGATCTCGGACCGCATCGACGTCGGGTTCAACGTGCGCGGACGCGATCTCGGCTCCGTCGCGCGCGACGTCAGACATGCGCTCCTGAGCGTCCAGTTCCCGCTGGAGCACCGCGCGGTGCTGCTTGGTGAGTACGAGCAGCGGCAGGAGGCCCGGCAGCGCACGCTCATCGCCGGGGGGGTCGCGGTGATCGGGATCTTTCTCCTCCTGCAGGCGGCGTTCCGAAGCTGGCGGCTGGCGACCCTGATCTTCTTGACCTGGCCGGCGGCTCTGGCGGGCGGCGCGCTGGCGGCGCTGGCCGGCGGGGGGACCCTCTCGCTCGGCTCGCTCGCCGGATTCCTCGCGGTCGGCGGTATCGCTGCGCGGAACGGCATGACGCTGATCGGCCACCTGCAGCATCTCGAGGAGGCGGACGGCGAGCCCTTCGGGCCGGGGCTCGTCCTGCGCGGGTCCCGGGAGCGGCTGGCCCCGATCTTGATGACGGCGCTGGGGGCGGGACTGGTGTTCGTGCCGTTCGTGCTCTCCGGCAATATTCCCGGCTTCGAAATCGTGTACCCGATGGCCCTCGTGGTTCTGGGCGGCTTCGTCACCTCGACGTGGGTTCACCTGTTCGTCGTTCCCTCCCTGTACGCGCGTTTTGGCGCGGGGAGCGCTGCACCCGTTCTTGATCTTCCCCCGGCCGCCGTCGCCGGGCCGGCAGGCTATGCGTGACGGCAATCCACATCAGTCAGGACAAGGAGGTCTCTCGACATGATCCGTGATCCAAAGACGTTCACCGGGCAATCGAACGAGAGGAAAGTGATCAGCATCCCTGTCCCGTTCATCGTCCTGTTCGTGGTCCTGGCGGCGGCCATCGTGCTGCGCGGGCAGATCGCCAGGCCGAGTCCGGTTCCCGCCGACGCGGCGGCCGGCCAGAGCGAACCCGCCAAGGTCGAGCCGCTGGGGCAAGGGAACCTCAATCGCGTGACCTTGACCGCGGAGGCGGTCGAACGGCTCGGCATCCAGACGGTCTCGGTTCGTGAGGCCGGAGCCGCGGGGAACGGATCCGGCGCGGGGCATCAGACGGTCGTCCCCTACGGTGCGGTCTATTACGACGTGCACGGCCAAACGTGGGTGTACACCAACCCCGAGCCCCTGGTCTTCGTCCGGGACCGCATCGCCATCGACCGCATCGACGGCGATCGCGCGCTGCTGGCCGAGGGTCCACTCCCCGGCACGAAGGTGGCGACGGTCGGCGTGGCCGAGCTGGTGGGGACCGAGTTCGGCGGCCTGGTCGAACAATAGCCGCCGCGTGCGCAGCGTAACCGCCGCGTGAGGTAAAAACTATGCGCTGGTTCGTGGGGGGCAGCCTCCGGTTTCGGCACCTGGTGGTGTTTCTCGCCGCGGTGCTGGTGCTCTTCGGCATGGCCGAGGTGCCCCGCATGCCGGTCGACGTCTTCCCGGAGTTCGCGCCGCCGATCGTCGAGGTGCAGACCGAGGGCCAGGGCATGTCCACCAGCGAAGTGGAAGAGCTGGTCACGACCCAGCTCGAGCAGTCGTTCGCCGGGACTCCCGGGCTCGACGTCATGCGCTCCCAGTCGGTGCCCGGGCTGGCGTCGGTCCGCCTGATCTTCAAACTGGGGACCGACCCGCTGCTGGCGCGGCAGTGGGTGCAGGAGCGCCTGGCCCAGGTGATCCCGACGCTGCCGTTGTCGTCCGGGATCTCGTGGATGATGCCGCCCTTCTCGTCGATGAGCCGGGTGATGAAGATCGGGATGTCCTCGAAGACGCGGTCCCTGATGGATCTCTCGATGATCGCCTACTGGACGATTCGCTTCCGCCTGATGCAGGTCCCCGGGGTGTCCAATGTGGCGATCTGGGGCGAACGGGTCAAGGAGATGAATGTGTTGCTCGACCCGAAGCGGCTGCGCGCCTACGACGTGTCGGTGCAGGACGCCATGAACGCCGGTTCGGACGCCCTGGAAATCGGGCTCTTGAAATATACCCCCAACGGGAAGGTCCTAACGGGAGGGTTTTTCGATACCCCCAATCAACGGCTCGAGCTCCGCCACGCCCTGCCCGTCATCGGCCCCGAGGACCTGGCGCGGGTGACCATCGGGGACCACCGGAAGCCCGACGGCGCTCCGCTGCGCCTGGGGGATGTCGGCAATGTGATGTGGGATACGTGGCCCCTCATCGGCGACGCCGTGGTGAACGGCCATCCCGGCCTCCTGCTCGTCGTGGAAAAGTTTCCCTGGAGCAACACCCTGGACGTGACCCGGGGGGTGGAAGCCGCGCTCAATAATCTGAAGCCCGGCCTGCCCGGCATCGACTTCGACGCCAATATCTTCCGGCCGGCGACCTTCATCGAGATGGCGGTCCACAACCTCACCAACTCGCTGCTGCTCGGGGCGCTGCTCGTGGCCCTGGTGATCCTGGCCTTCCTCTACGAGTGGCGGATGGCGCTGGTGAGCTGCACGATCATTCCGGTGTCGCTGATGATGGCCGTGCTCGTCCTGCGTCAGCGCGGGGCGACCCTCAACGTGATGGTGCTGGCGGGGCTGGTGATCGCCATCGGCGCCGTCGTCGACGACGCGATCGTGGGCATCGAGAACATCCTGCGGCGGTTGCGGCAGGCGCGCGCGGAGGGGAGCGGCATATCACTCGCGGCCATCGTGCTCGACGCCACCGTCGAAGTGCGGGGCGCCGTCGTCTACGCGTCGCTGATCGAGATCGCGGCGCTGCTGCCGGTGTTCTTCATGTACGGTCTGACGGGCGCGTTCTTCCGGCCGCTGGCGGTCTCCTACGCGCTGGCGGTGCTGGCGTCCACGGTGGTCGCGCTGACCCTCACGCCGGCCCTGAGCCTGATGGTGCTCTCCCGCGCGCCGCTGGAGCAGCGCGAGTCCCCCATCATCCCCTGGCTGCACCGCGGCTACGACAGGATGCTGGCCTGGACCATCCGCAGCCCGCGGACCGTGTTCGCGGCCACCGGGATCATCGTGGTGGCCGGACTCGCGGCGGTGCCGTTCCTCGGGCAGTCGCTGTTTCCAGAGTTCAAGGAGTCGAACTTCCTGCTCCACTGGGTGACCAGGCCCGGCACCTCCCTGCCGGAGATGGTGCGGAGCACGACGCATGTCAGCGGCGAGCTGGCGGCCGTTCCCGGCGTCCACAGCGTCGGCGTCCATATCGGGCGCGCCGTGCTGGCGGATGAAATCGTCGGCGTCAACACCGCCGAGAACTGGGTCAACGTTGATCCGTCGGTCGACTACGCCAAGGCGCGGGATGCCCTCCATGACACGATCGACCGCTACCCGGGGATCCTCCACGACGTGGCGACCTACCTCCACGAGCGCATCGATGAGGTGCTGACGGGATCGACTCATCCCATCCTCGTGAATATCTTCGGCCCCGACATCCAGGTCCTTCGCGGCAAGGCGGAGGAGGTCCGGCAGGCGCTGGCGCCGATCCCCGGCCTCGTCGATGTGCACAAGGAGTTCCAAATCGACGTCCCGCATGTCCAGGTCAAGGAGAACCTCGCCAGGGAAGAGCGGTATGGGCTCAAACCGGGCGATGTGCGCCGGATGGCCGCGACGTTCCTGGCCGGGATCGAGGTCAGCGACGTGCACCGGGACAACAAGGTCTACGATCTCTGGATGTGGAGCACGCCCGAATCGCGCCGGAATCCGCAAGATGTGCGCAACCTTCCGATGGACATGCCCCGAGGCGGTCGCGTGCCGCTGGCGGAGGTGGCCGACGTCAGCATCCAGCCGATGCCGAACATCATCAACCGGGAAAACCGCTCGCGGCGCATTACCGTTGAGGCCGACGTGCATGGGCGCGATCTCGGCGCCGTCGCGCGCGACATCCAGCGGGCCCTCGGGCGCATCCAGTTCCCGCTCGAGTACCACGCGGAACTGGCGGGAGAGTACGCGGAGCGCCAGGCGGCGCAGCAGAGTCTCCTCCTCCTGTCGGGGGTGGCGGTGATCGTGATCTTCGCCCTCCTGCTGACGTCCTTCGGCAGCCCGCGGCTGGCGATGCTCACCTTCTGGACGCTGCCCTCCGCCCTGGTGGGCGGCGTGCTGGCGGCATTCGCCACCGGCCGCATCGTCTCGCTGGGCTCGCTCGTGGGATTCCTCACGGTGCTGGGCATCGTGGCGCGCAACGGCATCATGCTGATGAGCCACTATCACCACCTCGAGCACTATGAGGGCGAAGCCTTTGGCCCCGCGCTGGTCATGCGGGGGGCGCGGGAGCGCCTCCGGCCCATCTTGATGACGATGGCGGCAACGGCGCTCGCCCTCGTGCCCCTGGTCGTGGCCGGCGATATCCCCGGACACGAGATCGAGTACCCGATGGCCATCGTCATCCTGGGCGGCCTGGTCACCTCCACGCTGCTCAACCTGTTAGTCGTCCCCGCCATGTATCTGCGGCTCGGGCGAGGGGGAACGGTGATTTCCGGCCCGGTGGCCGGCGCAGTGCATTAAGTCGCGCAGTGGCCCGAACGCGGGCGTAGGAGGGAGGGGTTATGCAACGGCATAAGTCGCCGAGCGGGCGGTGGGCGCCTCGCGGCGGCGTGGCTGTGTTGGTCCTCGCGCTGAGCGCCCTGGCCGGCGCTCCGGCACAGGCGCTGGCGGCGGCCGGCGAAGCGTTCGCCCGCGAGGTGGCGAAATGCGACCTGGCGATCGATCGGTCGGTGCCCCTCACGGTCACCGGCGCCTTGACGTTCACGTATACGGACGCCGCGGTGGCGGTTCCGCCGGGCAACAGCAACTACACCGGCCCCAGCCAGGACGCGCCGCAGACCACGGAGCCGGGGCTGGAGGTCTGCATCACGCTGGCGCCGACGCCGGCCCTCGGCCTCTTCGCCGACGTGTCGGCCAAGGCGCCGTCCGATGCGGCCTCGGCCATCAGCATCGACCGGTTGTTCCTCGACCTGCCCAACACGCTCGGGGTGCAGGATCTCCGCTTCAGGATCGGGCGGGACCGAGTCAGCCTTGGGCCCGCGGGGCTGCTGCTCAACGAGGTGGACATTGAAGGCCAGCGTGACGGATTCCAAGCGTGGCTGCCCTCCGTCGGCCCGGTGCACTTCTCTGGTTTCTTCCAGTACGCGCTCGACGATAGGTCCACCACGCGCCGGGTGTGGGGCGGGCGCGCGGAATCGGAGGTGGTCCCGGGGTTGACGCTCGGGGCGAATTACCGGGCCGACATCGCGGCGGCCGCGGACATGGGCACCTGCCCGGGCGTCGACTGCGCCACCGGCAGCGGGTTCGCAGTGGACCTGGATGGCAACATCGGCCCGGGCCTGGCGATGACCCTGACCTACGGCAACTACACGCAGACCGGCGATGTCGCACGAGACTACTACGCCGCCGAGGTCGCGCTCGACTTCAAGGCGCTGGCCGGGGTGAGCCTCAGTCCGGTCCTGACCTTCACCTACAAGAACTTCGCTCCCTACACCATTCCCGGGTCGGATGGGACGGTCCCGCAGGGCGGGTTTTTGACGCCGGATGACTTCAAACTCTTCAATCTCAACGACAACCTCGAGGCCTACGGAGCCCGCCTCGATCTCAGGTTGTCGAGCGGCGTGGCATTTTTTGCGCTGGGCGAATGGGGCGCCTACAAGGACGGCGGCCCGCCCTTCAGCGTGACCTCGGCCGGACTGGAGTTCACGTTCCCCGACAACGTCAGCGTGAAGGTCAGCTACAACGCCTACACGGTTGCCGGCGGCAGCGTGATCACCAGCCCCGTGTCGGAGTTGGAGTTGAGCAGCGCCACCGTGTACCAGATCGAACTGACCAAGAGTTGGTGATGGGAGGGGCGCGGCCGGCGCCCAGAGGAGGTGGAGGATGAACCGATGCTGGAAGGTCGCCGTGATTGTGCTCATGGCTCTGCTCGCGGCGGGCCCGGTGGCGCTGATCCCGCACACGGTCGCCGCCGATACCCCTGACGTGCAGGCGGCGCGGGCGGCGCTGGAGGCGGCCCGCAAAGCCCAACAGCAGGCGGAGAGCGACTACAAGGCCCTCGCCGCGCACATGGACGCCGTGAAGCAGATGCATCTGGACGACATGGAAAAGGTCCTGGTGAAGGGAACGGACCAGACGGGCGCCGTCGTCAAGACGCTGTTGGAGACGAACAAGCAGCTGATCGACGCGCTCGACGCCGTCGTGAAGATGCAGCCGAAGTAACGTCAGCGGGCGATCCGGTAGACGAGGGTCACGGTTCCGAACGGCGCGGTGGTCGTCTGCCGCGCGACCTCCCGCCCGCCCCGAAGGACGCGGACGGTCAGCTCGCCGTCCTCCTGCTCTTTCGTCACGCTCACGACGGCCGCCACCGCGGTCTTCACCGTGAACTCGGCCGGGACCTGACCCTCGATCGACTTGTTGACGGAGCCCGTCCCCAGAGAGCCCTGATACGTCACCCCGGGGGAGCCGGAGACCTCGATCACGAGGTCGATGCCCTCCGGTGGGATCTCCTGGTGCTCCGGGACGAGCGCGACCGTGCAGCCGGTGAGGAGGAGGCTCGACAGGAGGGCCGCCGCCGATCGCCGCATGGCGATGCCGGGCCTACGCGGCCGCTAGTGCCACCGAATGGAGAAGACCGTGGTCCAGGTGGAGACCACGAACCACAACCCCAATCCGAAACTCCCGGAGGCGACCTTGAGGAACCAAGGCGTTCTGCGCACGGGGGTGCGTTCCAAGAGCGTCCACCCCAGCAGGCCCGCGGCGATCGCGAGGGCGAGGCCCAGCAGCGGGACCACCAGCGGGTGAAACTTCACGCCCACGCCGAGCAGCGACTGGCTGAACAGCGATCCCGACAGGAAGAACGCGATGCCTGACCCCATCCATCCCGGCGGCGCGCCCTGGCGTCTGATCTCCGCCCACCCCGCCCAGGCCAGGCTGGCTGCCAGCGTGGGGGCAAACAGCGGAGGCCAGCCGAAGATGCTGTGCCAGCGCTCCCACCGCGACACGCTCTCGTTGGCCAGGATGATGGCGACGGCAAGCAGGGTGGCTCCCCAGGCCCACCGAGGTTCCCCGGCCCGGATATGCCGTGAGGCCGCCCTTCCACCGTCGAACAGAATGGCCGCATAGAAGAGCACGGCAACAATCGACGTCGCGCTGACGAGGGTCTGCGAGATGTCCACGCTTCTATCGTGCCCGATTTCTCGCCCGCCGAGACCTGGCCGGCGCCTCCCGCCGGCTGCGGGAGCAGTGCGGCGGCCGCCCTCGGGGAGGCCGCGCGGCTCGAGGCGGCGTCAACCGGCCAGGGTCGCCGCGAGGCTGAGCTTGACGTTCCCCTTGAGCGCCTGGGAGACCGGGCACCCGTCCTTGGCGCTTTCGGCGGCCTTCCGGAACCCCTCGGCGTCCAACCCCGGCACCCAGCCGCGCACCGTCAGCGCGCTCGAGACGATCCGGAAGCCGGCCTCGACCTTGTCGAAGGTCACCGCCGCGCTGACCTCGAGTTTCTGCGGCGGCTTCCCGGCGTTGGCCAGCCCAAAGGACAGCGCCATCGCAAAGCAGCCGGCATGGGCGGCCGCGATCAGTTCTTCGGGGCTCGTCTTCCCCACGGTCGCTTCGTTGCGCGACGCCCACGTGATCGGCAGTGCGCTGAACGCCCGACTGGTGCCCGCGTTGACCACGCCCTTGCCCTTCAACAGGTCGCCCTCCCATGTCACATCCGCCCGGCTGATGGCTGCCATCGTTGACCTCCTTGGAGGTGCTGGGATGAAACCGATCGGCTTCTAGCGTACCATAGTTATAAGGAAGATCAGGCTGCGCCGGGAGGCGATCCCATCGGTGCCCCCCGGTGCGAGCCGGATGTCCGTCCACAAAGGAGGCCCGGGATGCCAGTAGAGGTAGGCCAGCAGGCGCCGGATGCGACGTTGGTCAGCGGGGAGCGCAAGCCTGTGAAGATCAGCGAGTTCCGCGGCAAGACGACCGTGCTCGCATTTTTCCCCGCGGCGTTTACGGGGACGTGCACGAAGGAGATGTGCCGGTTCCGGGACGACTACACCAGGCTCGATTCGTTGAAGGCCCAGGTGATCGGGATCAGCGCCGACACCCCGTTCACGCTGGCCGAGTGGGCCAAGCAGCTCAACCTCAAGCAGTCGATGTTGAGCGATTTCAACCACGAGGCGATGAAAGCGTACGGCGTGTACGATGGCGCGTTCCTCGGCGGGCTCCTCAACGGCATCGCCAAGCGATCGGTCTTCGTCATCGACAGGTCCGGCAAAGTCGTCTACACGTGGATCGCGGACAAGCCCGGCGTGGAGCCGGCGTACGAGGAAGTGGAGGCGGCGATCCGGCGGGCGGCGTAGCACCGAGGCTCGGTCGGACCACCCCGGCCGCCGGTCAGGGGAGTCCGGCGCGTGGACGCTCAGCGCCCGGCCGTGGGGATCTGCTGAATGGCCGGAATCAGCGTCGCCCAGAGATCGAGCGCGGCGGGGTCGTAGATATCAAAGGTGTCGTCCACCAGCACCAGGGTGTCGAAGCCGAGATCGGCCAACGTCCGGCAATAGGCGATGGCCTGCGTGGTCGACATGGTGCCGCTGTGACCGGTGCCGGTGACATGGAGGCGGCCGTAGAGCGTTTTCTCGATGGCGTCGTAGGAACGGCCCAGCCGCTCGCAGTGACTCCGCAGCACCCCCAGCTTATGGGCGAGTTGGTCGGCGGGGAAGCGGCCGTTGAGGTTGCAGGCGTCCGCGTACTGAGCCACCAGGCGCAGCGTTTTTTGCTCGCCGCTGCCGCCGATCAAGATGGGCGGGTGCGGCCGCTGGAGCGCCTGGGGCACATTCAGGGTCCGCTCGAGCCGGTAGTGCTTGCCGAGAAACGGTTTGGCCCGGTCGTAGCGCCCTTCGTCCCCCCACATCAGCAGCGCGATCTGCACGGTCTCCTCGAGGCGTTCGAACCGCTCTTTCATGGTCGGGAAGGGGATGCCGAGCGCACGATGCTCTTCCTCGAACCAGCCGGCGCCGATGCCGAAGATGGCGCGGCCGCCCGAGAGCACATCCAGGGTGGTGACCTGTTTGATCAACGCGCCGGGATGACGATAGGTGGCGGAGGCGACCAGGGTGCCCAACTTGATCGTGCGGGTGACGCCGGCGAGGAAGCCCAGCGTGGTGTAGGCTTCGATCATCTCACGGTCGGTGACGCCCGGACCGATCGGGGTTTGATCCCAGAAGAAATGATCCCACACCCAGAGGCTCTCGAACCCGACCTCTTCGGCGCGGCGTGCTACCCGCGCCAGATGCTCGGCCAGCTTCGCCGGCCCGCCGGGCGCGGCGAAATTGGCGACGTTCAGGCCGACCCGCATCCACGTTCACCTCCTGACCTCACCCTCGCCCCCGCCGCAGGCGCGCCAGGGTCGTTCGCAGCACCAGCCGATCCTCGCCATCGGCCCCGCGTGCAAGGTCGAGCACGGACTCCCCCCGGAGGTCGTTGACCGCGGCGGCGAGCACGGACGCCGGCCACCCAAACAGCGCCGCCGCATCCTCCGGACGCGGAGCCCCGGTGTTCCGGACATACTGTTCGAGCACCGCGGCCGCGGCGGCCCGGTGCGAGATCCCGGCGGCCCGGCCGGCCACGTCGGGGAGCCACCGCACGAGCAGATCCCAGACGAAGGCGTAGTTCCCCGGGTTGTCGCCCACTTCGCCGATCCGTGCGAGCAAGAACAGGGTCTGCAGTTCGGCGAGCGCCCGCAGGAGGCGCGCGCTGCTCCCCCTGCGGTGGGGCTCCACCGCCGCCCGGATCTGCCGGGTCGTGAGCGGCCCGCCGGCCGCGACGAGCTCGTAGACCCGCTTCGCGAGCGCGGAGAGGCGGCCCGCTTCGTACAACCGCGAGTAGTCGTCCGGTTCACCCACGTTTCCGGTGAGCGCGAAGAAGTGCGGCAGAAACTCCAACGAGATGAACGTCGGCTTTCGCGCCAGGATCCGGCCGTAGAACACCCGCTTCTCAGACGGCAGCGCTTCCTTCCAATCCCAGGCCCACGCCCAGCGCCGGTCGTCGCTGCGGGTGTCGAGCACCTCAAAGAGGCTCGGAAGCCTTCCGGGGCCTGGAGTGAACGCATAGCAGTATCCCACCGTTCTGATAAACCGAAGCGCATCGGATTTTGACCTTACGCGGTGATGGCGTAGAATCTGCTCCCTCAATCGCCTGATTGCTCGCTCGGACACGCTGGGAGATGTGCTGGCTGGGATCATTATGCCGGGAACAGATATCCCTCCCCCCGCCGTTCTCGATGGCAGGGGGGCATATCTATGGGGCCGAAAGGAAGGGCGATCCCCGGATGCCCCGCCGAGCCGTGCTTTGCCCGCGGGAAGATGGCGCGGACCGGCAGTGCCAGGGAGACTGAGAGGAGCCGCATGGAGCCCACAATTCGAAGCGTGCTGTCGAACGGCCTGGTCGTCCTGCTGCGCGAGGTCCACGCGGCTCCCGTTGCGACCTTCTGGGCCTGGTACCGGGTCGGGAGCCGCAACGAGGTTCCGGGAATCACCGGCATCTCTCACTGGGTTGAGCACATGCTCTTCAAGGGCACGCCCACGTTGGGGAAAGGGGAATTCTCCCGGCTCGTCAACCGCCACGGCGGCAGTTGGAACGGATTCACCTGGAAGGATTTTACGGCCTACTTCGAAACCCTGCCCGCCGAGCACATCGGCCTTGGGATCCAGATCGAGTCCGACCGGATGTGCCACTCGCTGTTCGACCCTGAGGAAGTCGAGAGCGAGCGCACCGTGATCATCTCGGAGCGCGAAGGGGCCGAGAACAACCCCGAGTACGCGCTGTACGAAGAAGTCGAAGCCGCGGCGTACCGGGTGCACACCTACCGGCATGCGGTCATCGGGTACAAGAGCGACCTCCTGGCCATGACGCGCGATGATTTGATCCGGCACTACCGGACCTATTACAATCCCAACAACGCCGTCGTGGTGGCGGTGGGAGACTTCGACAGCCAGGCCTTGCTCGCCCGTGTGCGGGAGGCGTTCGAAGCCATTCCGCCCGGCCCGAAGCCGCCGCCGGTGAGGAGCGTGGAGCCTCCACAGGAGGGCGAGCGCCGGGTGATGGTCCGGCGCCCAGGCGGGGCGGTGCCACAGCTCCAGATGGCGTTTCACGCGCCCGCCGCGACGGATCCGGACTTTTTCCCCTGTCTGGTGCTGGACGGCGTGCTCTCAGGGTTCAAAGGGCCCGGGGTGTTCGGAGGCGAGGCGATGGGCGTGCGCAGCAGCCGGCTGTATCGCGCGCTGGTGGAGCGGCAGCTCACCGTCGACGCCGGCAGCTCCTTCCGTCCGACGCTGGACCCCACGCTCTTCGAGATCGGCGCCTCGCTGCGGCCCGGCGTGCCCCCGGAGCGCGTCGAAGCGGCGGTGCTCGCCGAACTGCAGCGCCTGTGCGAGGAGCCGGTGGGCGCGGAGGAACTCGACAAGGTGCACAAGCAGGCCCGCGCCCAGTGGGTTTACGCCGCCGATGGCGTCTCGGGGCAGGCGGTCCTGCTCGGCAGCAGCGAGATCGTGACGGACAGCGAGTATCTCGCACGGTTCCTGGATCGGATGACCGCGGTGACTCCCGAGGCGATGCAGCGGGTGGCCGCGAAAGTGTTCGCCGAGGTGAACCGGACCGTCGGCTGGTACATCCCCGAGCCCGCGCGGGTCCCGGAGGCGGTGGTGCATGCGTAACGTCGGCACGCGGGGACCGGCTGTTCCGATCACGCCCGAGTCCGTGGTGCGCCGGCCGTTCGGCGATGGGTCCGTGGCGTTGATCCGTGAGAAGCGGGCCAATCCCGCCGTGACCATCCTCGGATACCTCCGCGCGGGGGCGGTGTACGATCCGCCCGGCCGCGAGGGGCTCGCGCTCTTCACCGCCTCCATGCTCACCCGCGGCACCGCCGCGTACACGTCCCAGAACCTCGCGCTCGTCCTGGATTCCCTCGGGGCGAGCCTCAACGTGCGGGCGGACCTCGAAGGCGTGACGGTGTCGGCGCGATGCCTGGCGGAGGACATCGAGCGCGTCCTCGAACTGGTGGCGGAAGTGATGCACCGGCCGACGTTCCCCGCGGAAGAGGTCGAGAAGCAGCGCGCCCGGATCATCACCGGCATTCGGGAGGGCCGCCTCGACACCCGGGTCACCGCGGAGAAGACGTTCCGGGCACTGGCCTATCCTCCGGAGCATCCCCACCACCGGACCCCGGAAGGCGACGAGGAGACCGTCGACGCCATCACCCGAGAGGACCTGATCGAGTACCACCGCCGCCTCTACCGGGCCAACGGACTGATCCTGACGGTCGTCGGAGAGGTGACGGCCCCCCGGATTCTGGAACAGCTCGGCGCGCTGTGGAACGGACGGCGCGCGGGCGGCCCGATCGCGGCGATCGTTGCCCCCAAGGCCGGTCCCGCCTCGTCCGTCCAGCGCCGGGTGGTGGAGATTCCCGGAAAGAGCCAGGCCGACATCGTCTTCGGGGTCCCGGGGTTCAGCCGGATGAGCGAAGATTTCTACGCGGGCATGATGGCCGATCTCATCCTCGGGCGGCTCGGCCTGATGGGGCGGCTCGGCGCGACGCTCCGGGACAAGGAAGGCCTGGCCTACTACGTCTACAGCCAGGCCCAGGCCGGATTCCTGGCCGGCCCGTGGGCGGTGCGCGCGGGCGTCAATCCGAAGAACGTCGACCGCACGGTGGAGGGGATCGCCCGCGAGATCCGCGGCCTGCAGCGCGAGCCGGTGCGGAACGGGGAACTGCCGGATGCGCAGAACTACGTCATCGGATCGCTCGCGCTGCGCCTGGAGACCGATGCCGGGGTCGCGCAGGCGCTGTTGGAGATCGAGGTCTTCGGGCTGGGGCTCGATTACCTGCTGCGGTATCCAGGGTTGATCCGGAGCGTGACCCCGGAGGCGATCGGGGCGGCGGCGTCGCGCTATTGGAATCTCAGCGGCTACACGGTGGCGATGGCGGTTCCGGCGTGACGCGGGTCGCGCTGGGGCTGGGGGGGACCCTGCCGGTCCGCGCGGCAGTCGAGTTCGCCCGGTACGCGGAGGACCAGGGGTTCGAGTCCTGCTGGCTGCACGAGGCGTATTGGAACCGGGACGCCCCGACCTATCTCGCCGCGATGGGCGTGGCCACGCGCCGGCTGGGGCTCGCGACCGGATGCGTCAATCCGTTTACCCGGCACCCGGTCCTCGTGGCGTCCACGCTGGCGACGATCGATGAACTGAGCGGCGGCCGGGCGATCCTCGGGTTCGGAACGGGCTATCCGGCCCGGCTCGATGAGCAAGGCATCTCCCACGATCGTCCGCTCGGCGCGATGCGCGAGAGCATCGGGCTGATCCGCCGTCTCTGGCAGGGGGAGAAGATCACGTTCACCGGCCGGCGCTTTTCGCTCCAGAACGTCGCGCTCACCGTTCGCCCCGCGCACACCATTCCCGTCTACCTCGCCGGGTGGGGACCGGGGATGCTGCGCATCGCCGGCGAGGTGTGCGACGGATACCTGGCGCGTGCGCTGGAATCGCCCGCCTCGTGCCGCCGGCTGTTCGCCGGCGTGCGCGCCGCCGCATCGCGCGTGGAGCGCGATCCAGATGGCGTGGATGTCGCGGCGTATCTGCTCTGCGCGGTGGACCCGGACCGGCGCGCCGCCCGCGACGCCATGCGCCGCGATCCGTTCGTCAGTTATCAGTTCGCGGTCATCGACGAGGCCGTGCTGCGCGAGAGCGGCGTCGATCCCGAGAGCAAGCGGCGCATCGCAGAGCCGTTCTTCCGCGGCGATCTCGAGGGCGCGCGCGGGCAGATCGGCGACGCGCTCCTCGACGCGTTCACCCTGGCCGGTTCCCCGGACGATGTGCTGGGACGCCTCGGCGCCTATGCGGAAGCCGGGGTGCGGCTGCCAATTTTGCAGCCCGTGGCGTCCGACGCAACCGGGGTGCGGCGGGTCATCGACGTGGGACGCGAGCACGCCCGCAGCGCGATCCCCGCGCATTGACGGCCGCGGCAGCGCGTGCCGACAGCACCTCGCCGAGGGGGCGGGATGCCTGAGTTTGCCTACTTCTTAGGCACCGAGCAGTTCCAACCCGAGACGCTCCTCGACCAGGCCGTTCAGGCGGAGGCGGCGGGGTTTGATGTTCTGACGGTCTCCGACCACTTCCACCCCTGGGTCGACGATGTCTCCGCCTCGCCCTTCGCCTGGAGCCTGCTCGGGGCGCTGGCCCTCCGCACGCGGCGGGCGCGGATCGCCACCGCGGTGACCTGCCCCCTGTTCCGCTACCATCCGGGATTGGTCGCCCAGGCGGCGGCCACCGTGGACCGGCTGTCCGGCGGCCGCTTCGCGCTCGGCGTCGGGAGCGGCGAAGGGATCAACGAGCGCCCGCTCGGATGGGAGTTCCCCGGGAACCGGGAGCGGCGCGCCCGCATGGCGGAGGCCATCGCGATCATGCGGCGCCTGTTGGATGGGGAGAAGCTCGACTTCGCCGGAGAGTTCTACCGGACGCGGGCGGCCAAGCTCTACAGCCCGCCGCTCGGCCGCGTCCCCATCTGGATGGCGGCCGGCGGGGAGCAGTCCGCCGCGCTGGCCGGCCGGATCGCCGACGGGCTGATCGTCAGCGTGAAGGCGCCGCGGGAGGCGCGCGAGCAGGTCATCGACCCGTTCTCACGGGCCGCGCAGGCGGCGGACCGTCCGAAGCCCACGGTGGTCGCGCAGCGGTGGTCGATTCTGGCACGGGACGAGGACGAGGCGTGGGACGCCCTGGCGGCCTGGCGCGGGCTGCGGGTGGAAGGCCGGCTCGATGAGGTGGACCCCTCCGTCCTGCGGGCCCGGGCCGACTCGATGGACCGGCGCGAGATCATCGGAAAGTACGCGTGGGCCCGCACCCCGGCGGAGCTGGTCGAAGTGTACCGCCCGCTGGTCGAGGTGGGGGCGGATATCGTCTCGATTCAGGTCACGTCGGTCGACCAGGAAGCGACCATCACGCTGCTCGGCAAAGACGTGCTCCCCGCGCTCCGGCGCCTTGGCCCCCCCGCGTGACTGATGCCAGCCTGATCGCCGTCCCGGGGATCCCCGACGTCCGGCCGGGCATGTCGCTTCCCGACCTGCTCGTTCGGGCCCTCGCCGCCGCTTCGCTGCGGCCGGCCGCGGGCGACGTGCTGGTGGTGGCACAGAAGGTCGTGAGCAAGGCCGAAGGCAGCCTGGTCGATCTCGCCGGCGTCACGCCCGGTGAGGAGGCCCGCCGCCTGGCCCCCGAGGCGGGCAAGGATCCGCGGCTCGTCGAGGTCATCCTCCGGGAGTCCACCAGGATCGTCCGCGTCCACGCGGGGGTGCTGATCACGGAGCACCGGCTCGGCTTCATCTGCGCCAACGCGGGCGTGGACCACAGCAACGTCGGGTTCGGCCCCGACGCGGTCTGCCTGCTGCCGCGTGACCCGGATGCGTCGGCCCGGGCCATCCGGGCGGCGGTGCGCGCCGCGTTCGACGCGTCGATCGGGGTGATCATCAACGACAGCCACGGCCGGCCGCACCGGGAGGGCGCGGTCGGGGTGTGCATCGGCGCCGCTGGCCTGGAGCCGCTCCACAGCCTGGTGGGGCGCCCGGATCGCTACGGCTATACCCTGCGGACCTCGGTCGAAGCCGTGGCGGACGAGCTGGCCGCCGCGGCGACGCTCCTCCAGGGGCAGTGCGACGAGGGCATGCCCGCCGTCCTGATCCGGGGCATCCCGATCGCCGAGGGGGAGGGCGAGGCGAGAAGGCTGCTGCGGGACCCGGCGCTCGACCTGTTTCGCTGACCGTTCTCCTCGGGCGAGGTCAGTCCACCTGCACGACCCGCTTCGCCTTCAAGTCGAATCTCGGCAGCGCGCCCGACGGGACCGCGGCCGCGTCGATGCGGATCCCGCACGCCAGCCGCAGCTGATCGCGGAGCTCGGTCAGGGTTGCCGCCACCACCGCGGCCCCCCACTTCGGCTCGTCCACTTCGACCACCACCCGCAGATCGGTCATCTCCGCGCGCCGCCGCACCTCCAGACGGAACTCGTCGACGCAGTCGAACCGGCGGACCACGTCTTCGATCACGCTGGGGAAGACATTCATCCCGCGCACGACCAGCATGTCGTCGACCCTGCCCAGGATGCCCCCCGCCAGCCGCGCAAACGTCCGCCCGCAGGCGCACCGCGCGTCGAGGACGCGCACCCGGTCGCCGGTGCGATAGCGGATCACCGGGGAGCCCTCCCGCCCGAGATTGGTCAGGATGAGCTCGCCTTCCCCCGACGCCCCGACGGCTCCGGTCGCGGGATCCAGCACCTCGACGATGAACTCGCTCTCGTTCAGGTGCACCTCTCCGGCAGCGCACGTGAATCCCGTGGCGCCGACCTCGGTCAGGCCGGTGTGGTCGATGCAGCGCGCCCCCCAGGCCGCCTCGATGCGCCGGCGCGTCGCCGCGATGCTGGCCCCCGGCTCGCCCGCGTGGATCGTGACGCGCAGACCGATCGAGGCGGGATCCACTCCGGCCGCGCGGGCGGCCTCCGCCAGGCGCAGCGCGTAGGAGGGCGTGCAGAGCAGCACCGTCGCCCGGGTCTCGACCAGCGCCTTGATGCGCAGCGTGGTGTCCAGCCCCCCGCCCGGGATCGCGAGCGCGCCGATGCGCCGCGCGGCGTCGAACCCCGCCCAGAATCCGATGAATGGCCCAAAGGAGAACGCGGCGAAGATGCGGTCGCCTGCGCCCACCCCGGCCGCGCGGTACACGAACAACCAGCAGCGGATCCACCAGTCCCACGACTCGGCCGTGTCGAGCCACCGGATCGGCCGGCCGGTCGTCCCCGAGGTCTGGTGGACGCGGACGTAGCGGTCGGGGGGATAGGTCAGGTTGCTGCCGAACGGCGGATGCGCATCCTGGTCCTGGGAGAGCTCCGCTTTCGTCGTGAACGGCAGGCCGCGGAACTGCGTCCAGTCCCGGACCGCCCTCGGGTCGATTCGGGCGGCGTCCCACTTCCGGCGATAGAAGGGGTTGTTTTCCCCGATCCGGGCGAGCGCGGGCCACAGACGCTGCCACTGGTAGGCGATGAGGTCCTCCCGCGCCATGCATTCCAGAGTCCGGTCCACGAAGAGCGACGGATCGTCGATGCGGAGCGCCCGCGCTCTCCCGGTCCGGCCGCCCGGCGTGTCAGGCTCCGGTGGCGATCTCATAGCCTTTGCCGAGGTAGGCCGACTTGATCCCCGGGTGGGCGAGCAGATCGCTCGGGGTGCCCCGGAGCACAATCCGGCCCCGCTCCATCACGCAGACGTCGTCGGCAATCGCCATCGCCGCCTTGACGTTCTGCTCGACCAGCACGACGGTGAGCCCTTCGGCCCGGCGCAGGCGCTCCAGGGCGTGGACGATTTCGCGGACCAGGAGGGGGGCGAGCCCCAGCGAGGGCTCGTCCAGCAGCAAGATGCGGGGACGGGACATCAGCCCGCGCCCGATCGCCAGCATCTGCTGCTCGCCGCCGCTCAGGGTGCCGCCCGTCCGCCGGTCGAGGATGCCGAGCCTGGGAAAGATCGCCCGGGGACGAGAGATGTCGGCGCGCACGGCGGCGCGGTGGCGCCAGTACCGGTGGTAGCCGCCGAGGAGCAGGTTCTGGCGGACGGTCAACGTGCTGAAGATCTGGCGGCGTTCAGGGACGAGGCTGATCCCCAACCGCACGATCCCCTCGGCCGGGAGCCCGGTGATCGGCCGGCCATCCAGGACGATCGCGCCGGCG
>WNGI01000453.1_pt1 | contig 29867 bp, 30 predicted proteins | sample 5400621 | NCBI WGS metagenome assembly WNGI01 (sample SAMN13153374, study PRJNA577476) | soil metagenome | isolation source: 20 cm soil or saprolite under Garry oak tree replicate 1 | place: USA:California | collected 2016-06-15
GAAACCACTCGAGCGAAAAACGTCACCCTTCGCCGAGATCCCCCGCACCAATGAGAAAGCTCATTGGGTAGATCCGAAAATCGTGGTAGAAGTGAAGTTCAGCGAGTGGACAGCTGATGGGAAACTGCGCCAACCAATCTACCTTGGCACGCGTGATGACAAGGATCCCAAGGAAGTCGGAAGAGAGAGACAAAGCGTGCAGAAACGAGATGCCCGCAAAACCGATATCGCGATGAAGAAAGAGGCCGGGAAATCTCGAGCTCGCAAGCGTATTTATGCTGAGCGTACCCTGATTCCCCTGACTTCGGCCGCTGCTCCCCAAAGCAACCGCGGTTCCGGTGCACCTCGCGCTTCTGAGCTCGCCAAGATCATCCGGTCTCTCGAGCAAATCGAAAAAGACGGCGGATCAGGCGCGATTCATGTCGAGGGTCGAGATCTCACCGTCACAAATCTCAACAAGGTGTTTTTTCCGCGCAGGAAACTGACAAAGGGCGGTCTGATGCGGTACTACGTATCCGTCGCTCCGTTCATCTTGCCGGTCATGAAGGACCGGCCGCTCGTGCTCAAACGCTTTCCCAATGGAGTCGGCAGCGAGTCGTTCTTTCAGCAGAATGCGGGCGAGCCGCCTGAAGGTGTAAGGGTGGAAACGATCCATACTCAGGGAGGATCGACAAACCTTCGGATCGTTGGAGGCAATCTCTACACGCTGCTTTACACGATTCAGCTAGGAAGCATATCGGTAGACCCTTGGCACTCGCGCATTCAGTCACTCGACTTTGCGGATTACTCCATTTTGGATCTCGACCCCGGTGCCCGCACGACGTTCGGCCGCGTAATCGAAGTGGGGAGATGGGTGAGAGAAACGCTCGATCGACTTGGCCTTCATGCCGCGCTCAAGACGTCGGGCTCAACCGGTCTTCACATCTACCTGCCCCTGCCGCCGAAAACACCCAATGAGGCAGCCACGCTCGTGGCCCAGATCATCGCGACACACGTTGCGGAGGCGCATCCGAAGGTTGCCACTATCGAGAGATCGGTAAAGGGGCGAGGCACGACTACGGTTTACGTTGATTACCTTCAAAACATCATCGGCAAAACTGTCGCCGCTGCCTATTCGGCACGTGCTAACCCCGATGCGCTTGTATCGACTCCACTTCGTTGGGATGAGCTGGCTGACGATCTGGATCCACGGGACTTTACGATCGAGACTGCACCCGCACGATTCGCTGAAGTCGGAGATATCTGGTCAGCTGCGCTGAAAAAGCCTAATTCGCTTAGGGCTCTTGGCTAACGATTGCCGACTTTCCTCAACGGCAGTTCGATCTGACCAGCATCACTTGCAGACGCGCCCCTATCTTCGGGCGGAGTGAAGGATGGATCACTGGTTTCATCAACCATGTGAGTAAGCTTGTAATACAAATGCAGCGCGTTCACTGGAGCCATGAAGCTTCGTCGTCCAGCGCGTGAGATTGCGACGGCTTCTTCTCGGACGCGGCGTGGAAGGTCCTGCGCCAGGGGGTGTGCAAGCAGGCGCCGGATCTCTTCGGTGTTTCTCGCTAGTAGTGCAGCGCAAAGGCTGTCCAGATACGCGAGCATCGCTAAGCCCCGGAGAAACGAGTCTTACCTTAGGTACACATTGCAACTAATACATCTAAAAGGCAATAGCTTCCAGTCTTTCCATTGCACGCCTCATCCTTTTTCTAGGACGTCAGCATGTCCAGCCTTATACCCCGCTGGGTCGGCCTTCGTTTCCTTGGTGCATATCGAAATAGTTGGGCCGGACGCCCTCGTCCTTCCGTTCTCCATTCGTCCGTCGGCTCAACAAGCCAGGCCGATGCGAGGGCCCTCCGGAAACTTGCCTTATGCAGACGTTTTCCCAGCAGCAGCTCGTACATGTGCTGAAGCTCACTTAACGTGAAGGTCGACGGAAGAAGACGGAATGCGACCGGGGATTGATCCATGCGAACGCGGAGCATCGCCACCGCTGCATCCAACATCGTTCGCTGCCTTGGGGCCAGTGAGGGAAGCTCATCGGCGGGGAACCACGCATAAGCGCCTCCAACAGGCGGGGGCGTGCCCGCCGGAACCAAGCCAACGAAAGCTATTGATATATCACTTTCGGACGGGTGTCGCTTCTCGCCGCCAAATGCACCCGATTGCTCAAGCCAACGTGGTGGCTCGCTGAGCGCTTCCGCAGCGATCCTCTCGGCCGCAGCCTCCAAAGTCTCATCTGCAGTTGGCTGCTCCCATGGCAGCGCCCACTTTTCTTTTTCGTCCGGCGTCCGCCAAAGCAATACCGCGAGCTGCTCTCGCAGCGCGGTGAAAAGAACGAGATCGATTGTGTAGGGGGACTTTCTACCGCGGCGGTCGGACATCGTACCGCGAATTAGTCACCGATTGGGACTAAAGTCAAGAGCCCATCGAATTAATTATCTATCTGATAATAATTGAGAAGCTGCCTGCTCTCTCTATATATCGATGTCGAGAATGAGTGTCAACAGAATACTGGTGATTATCGCAGCAATGTTTGCCGCGCGATTCCGGTGCCGAATGAGATAGTCGTGGTTCCCGCGCCAAGCGGAATCGAGATTGGAAGCTTTCCGGTAATTGGCGCGCTGCCGACAAGAGCTCGGGCTGCTGCTGTCTGAGATGCCGGAAAGCCGCCCCAAGCAACTACGTATGCCGGAACAGCAGGAATCTGCTGCAACAAATATGGATTTCCAAACGAGACGACGATGAGCTTGCGTCCGTTGTTACGGAGGTGATCGATGAAATCTGTGAATGTCTTTGGAGCCGCTCCCGAAACCGCATCCCAGCTTTGACCTACGTAAGAGCTGACGATCGTTACGTCTGCCGAATCCGCCGCTCGTTGCATGCGTCCATAGTCTGCTGAAGGATCTTCGGCGAAGAGCAACTCTGAACGCACTCCCGGAAGCTTCGATTTCAACTCTGCGTTGAAGTTCACCCCTGCCGAAAGATCTGTGCGCCTGGAGACTGCCACCGAGAGGATTCTCGTATTTTGCGGTAAGCCGAGCGGAACGTAACCCAGTGAATCCTTGACGAGCGTGATTGACTGCGCTGCGATTCGATTTGACGTATTGATGTGCGAGCTGTCGCCGACGATCGATCGTAACGCGTTCAAATCAACAAGCTTGGCCTTGTTGAGGCCGAGCGTTGCTTTGGTTCGAAGAATTCTTCGCACGGATTCATCGAGTCGGGCTTCGGTGTATCTGCCTTCCTGCACTCCGGCGACAACCGCGTCAATCGTTTCTGACACGTTGAGCGGCTGAATCAGTACGTCAACGCCGGCGCCTACTGCTCGCTTCACTGCTTCGACTGCACCGTACTGATCGAGAACACCCCTCATGTCCATGGCGTCCGAAATGATGATGCCCTTGAACTGCATCTCGTTACGTAACAAGCCCGTCAGCACCTTTGACGACAATGTTCCGGGTACGCCACTCGAATCGAGCGCAGGCATTGCTCCGTGGAAGGACATGATTGCCCCCACACCACTTTTCACGGCTTCCTTAAATGGTATCAACTCGACACTATCGAGCCTATTTCTGCTCACCGTCACGACAGGCAGCGCAAGATGCGAGTTTACCCCCGTGTCGCCGTGCCCTGGGAAGTGCTTGCCCGTCGCAATCATCCCGTTGCTTTGAAGCCCTCTGATGAATGCTGCCCCCAGACGAGCAACAAGTCTCGGATCCTCGCCGTACGATCGCGTGTTGATTACCGGGTTAGCTGGATTGTTATTGACATCGAGGACCGGAGCGTAAGCGATGTGGATCCCGAGTGCTCGGCCTTCCTGAGCCGTAAGCTTTCCTTCCTCGAAGGCAAGCGCGGTATCCCGCGTTGCGCCAATCGCCATCTCGGGAGGCGATATCACCGCGCCACCAAGGTCGATTGCGTTTGGTATGAAGTAGCCACCGCGAGCCCGAAAGCCAGCGCCAGCTTCCAAATCGGACCCAAACAGCATCGGAATCCGGCTCATGCTTTGAAGAGCATTGAGCTTTGACGCCACTTCTGTTGGAGATCCGACAGAAATGGTAAAGCCGCCGACCTTCTCGGTATTCACATAGTTGGTGAGCCGCTGCCATTGAGGTGAGTCACCGGAGGTGTAATCGCCGAGGACCGTAGGCCACACCATTTGGGCAGCTTTGTCCCGGAGTGTCAAGCTCGAGAGAACGGAGTCGGCCCAATGCATGGCGGCCATGTTGGCGGAAGCAGTTCGATTAGTATCTAACGGCGCGGCGGCCGAATTTGCAGCTCGGGTCACAGGCATGCACGCGCCGACACCTAGCAGAACCACGACAAGATTTCTACAGCGCGACATCAGTTAGTGAGAGATCGTCCCCTGCTTGCTCGTATCGATGTCAGCCCCTTCGCCGGTCTTGAAAAGAAACGCGGACATGTTGCGTGTCAAAAAAGTCCGTGCCTGCGGGTCCATGACGTCCAGTCCATAATGGTTGATCAACATCGTCTGCTGCTTACCCCAATCTGCCCAGCATTGTTTGCAGATCTCTGCTACAATGCGTGTCCCGATTTGACCCGGAAAAGGAGGCTTATCGAATCCTTCCCGTTCTTGCCCACAGCGGGCACAGATGATGATTGGCACGATGACCTGCTACCCTGCATACTCAATCTTCGCCAGCCCGAAGAATGAGAGCAGCCGAAGGTAAACCCATCCTATGTCGAACTCGTACCATTTCGACTTGAATTTCGCGGAATGCGGATCGTGATGATGGTTGTTGTGTAGCTCTTCTCCACCTAACCAGATAGCGATCGGCGATATGTTGCGGCTTGCATCCTTCACATTGAAGTTGCGGTAGCCGACCGCGTGGCCGACGCCATTGATGATTCCGGCAGCCCAGAACGGAATCCAGATCATCTGGATGCCCCACACGAGCGGGCCCACGAAAAACCCGAAGAGATAGGCGTCGGCCAGCAGCATCAGAAGAATCCCAACCCAATTCAAACGCGACAACACGTAACGTTCGAGCCAGTCGTTTGGAGTTCCCTTTCCATACTTCTCCAGGACACCCGGCTGTCGAACCGCCTTTCTATAGTAGAAGGCGCCTTTGAGCACGACGTTACGAAGTCCTTCCAACAACGGACTATGCGGATCGCCTTCTCGGTCGGCAAATGCGTGATGCTTCCGATGACAGGCTACCCATTCCTTCGTGACTATCGCAGTAGAAAGCCATAACCAGAGCCTCATAGGCAATGCTGCCAGATAATGAAGCTTTACGCTCCTGTGTGTCTGCGCTCGGTGAAGAAAAAGTGTCACGCAGACGTTGGTTATGTGTCCGGCGATCAAGATGAAAAGGATCGGCTTCCACCAATCCGCAGCCCAGCTTCCAAAGTCCGGCATTGTCAATCCCGCTCGATAGTCGTGCTCAGAACATGCAGTGGACGCAATCTACCGGAGTGGCCAAGCGGCCGCCAACCACGAATCACCTCGTCACTGGGCGCGGTGGATTACCGGATGGTGCATCGCCCCAGCTGTCGTTCGAGTGATTCCAGTCAGGCACCGAGGGGTCAGGCCACAGCCGCGCGCCTACCACTCGCGATGGAACAGATATGATCGCATCGAACCGATCGCCGTTCGCCCAGATATTTACGGGAAGAGTGAAGTCTCCTGTTGTGCCATTCTGGTATTTCAGCCGCAGCTGCACCGGCATTACTACGCCAGTTAGTCGATGCAGCGTGACCGTTGCAACAGTGGCGCCCTCCTCCTGATGTTGCGTGACGCCATCGATTGCTACATCGAGCACGTCAGTTGTATACCAGAATTCCCGCCAATACCACGACAGATCACGACCGGTGGCGTTTTCGATCGTTCGGAAAAAATCCGCCGGAGTGGGATGCTTGAACGCCCAGTTTCTGATGTATTCCTTGAATGCTGTATCGAACAGCTGTGGACCGACGATCTGGTTTCGAAGCGTCAACAGGACCACCGCTGGCTTTCGGTAACCAACGGCTCCGAGAGCCGCGGCAGGAATATTGTCCGCTGCAGTCATCATCGGCACATCGATGCCCTCATCGACGGCCGATTTCCAATTGGAGACCATGCTGCCAATCATCACCGTATCGCGCCAACGCAGCTCCTTCGCGAAGGTGTTGATGTACGTGTTGAACCCTTCGTCCATCCACGGGTAACGACGCTCGTTTGATCCGACCACCATCGGAAACCATTCGTGACCTTGTTCGTGATTGATCGTGCTGAACGTCGACATCGAATCTTCCCCGGCCCCTACCATCGAGAACATCGGGTATTCCATTCCGCCAACCGGTCCCGCCACCGTCGTCGCTTGAGGGTACGGATATGGAAAGAAAGTCTGAGAGTAATGCCGGATCGTCCACTGCGTCTGCTCGGCTCCCGCCTCCCACGATTTTCCAGCTTTCGGCCACTCGTAATACGCCTGCGCCAAGACTCCATTCCAGCTGGTTGCATCCCATCTGAAATCCGGCGCCGCTGCCCACGCTACGTCTCGGACTTTTTCAGCCCGAAACCGCCACGTTTTTGTTCCGGGCGTCGGTCGCGGCCGTACCTCGTCGATGCCTATGATCGGAACCACTGATTCAGTTTTGGCGGCTCTTGCCAATCGTGTCCGTTCCGCTGAAGTGAGCACATCCAACGGGTTTTGCAGAGTTCCGCTCGCGGCAACAATGTACCCCGAGGGAACAGTTACTGAAAAATCGATGTTGCCGTATTCCAGGTAGAACTCGCCTTGTCCTAGATACGGATCTGTGTTCCAACCTACCACATCGTCATAGACCGCCATGCGCGGATACCACTGCGCAATCTCATACAACACACCGTCTCTGCCCATTCGATCCGAGCCATGGTCAGGCACACGAAATCTGAATTCCATTGCGACGTCAGCCGTTCCCTGAGGACGGAGAGTATCCGGTAAATCGAGCCGCATCATCGTGTCATGGATTCGCGGAGTCACCTCTCTGCCGTTGACACGCACGTTGCGTAGATCGTAACCGCCCTGAAAGCCGCGGACTCCCCATCTCGAGTCCGCGGGAAAAAGCATCGATCCTTCACTTCCCGGCCGATACAGATTTTGGTCAAGCTGAAGCCAGACGTAATGCAGCGTGTCCGGCGAATCATTCGTGTAGTGAATCTGAACCGATCCGGAAATCGACCGAGAAGTTGTATCGAGCGTTGCTGCAATCCTGTAGTCGGCACGCTGTTGCCAGTAGTCAGGCCCCGGCGTTCCATCCGCCGATCGGTACCTGTTTGGGCCGGGCCATTCCATCCGCGAGAGACGATAAAATGCGTTCGATGTCTGGTCGCGCAGAGACCTCGGTATCGACATCATCACCGAAGGCAGCGTGTCGATCCGAACAGGAGTCGCAGGTTCTGGACGATTCTCGACTCTCGTCCGCTGCGATGCACACGCCACTGTACAGACGAGCAGGATGGGAATGAGCTTGACCATTTAGTTATCAGAAAGTTCGTTGGCGGTTATTGTTACACCGGACTCCGCGGGCTTCGTCATCCCCGGTGCCCTTGCGGTGTCGACAATTTCCCCATACCCTGTCGCCACATGCCTAGGTCCCGACCGAAGTCTCGAAAGCTGGGCTCCTCAGGCGATTCGATTTCCGGTCACGCTACGGCGGCAGGCACGACTCGTTTCGCGAATCGTTTCGCGTCGAGCTTGACGCCGCAATTCTATCGCTCCCTAGTCGACAGCATTTGTGTATCATCCATCGGTATGGGCACGTACCTCGGTGATTACGACGATGCCGAGGATGCAAGATACGTGACGGTGCTTGCCGCAGGCATCGAGCGAGGGCTCAATCTGATCGACACGGCGATCAACTATCGATGTCAGCGATCGGAGCGAGCGACTGGCCACGCAATCCGAAGAGCGATCGAGGATCGAATTGCAAGCCGCGACGAGATCGTGGTCTCGACAAAGGGTGGGTACATTCCGCTCGATGGATCGCCACCCGCATCGCGCGAGTTATACGATACATTCCTCGCGACGGAGTATTTCGATCGCGGCGTGATGACCCGAAACGACGTCGTAAGCGGAGGACATTCTATCGCGCCTTCGTTTATTGCCGATCAGATTCGGCGCAGTCTGCTGAATCTTGGACTTTCAACCATTGACATCTACTACCTTCACAACCCGGAGCAGCAGCACTCGGCACTCGATGGAGCAAGCTTCAAACAAGCGCTGACCAACGCATTTCGCGAGCTCGAAAACCAGGTGCAGCTCGGAAACATTCGCGCTTACGGATGCGCGACTTGGAGTGGGTTTCGCCAGGATCCTATATCACCGAACGGGCTCGACCTTGAAGAAATTGTGGGCATTGCTCGCAAGGTGGGCGGATCTTCGCATAACTTCCGTGTGGTGCAACTGCCAGTCAACCTCGCGATGACTGAGGCGGTTCGCACCCTGAATCAAACGCTGTCTGGTCGGAAAGTTTCTTTGCTCGAAGCGGCGGCCAGTCTTGGCGTTGCAGTCGTCGCAAGCGCTTCGCTCATGCAGTCACAACTTTCGCGTGGTCTGCCCGCGACTCTTTCTACGACGTTTCCCTCTCTCGATACCGATGCGCAGCGTGCAATTGCATTTGTTCGCTCGCTCCCTGTTTGCAGTGCCCTCGTAGGCATGCGAAGCCTAGATCATCTCTCCGAAAACCTGGGAGCGGCCAGAGAAGTCATTACAGCATGAGTCCCGCAAGATGCCGCGTGTGTAGAGATTGGTAAATGATCCCCGCGCAATCGATAACTCCGCATGCAGCGCACCATGATCCAAGCGGTCGCTTTCGTAACCCTTGGCCTGAGTCTCAACCGCATGGTGCGCGAAGCGTTCTGAAATGGATGCTGACGCGTCAGCGCGGAGCCGTCGGCGAGCCTCCACGAATGTTACGCGCTAACACCGACACTCGGAAATCTGACAATGCGAAGCTGGCGATCACATGGATAGGTCACAGCACGTTCCTCCTTCAGTCCAACGGAGTGAACGTTTTGACAGATCCAATTTGGAGTAATCGTGCGTCGCCTGTTCAGTTCGCCGGCCCGCGACGTTATACACCATCGGCAATCAGATTCGAGGCACTTCCTCGGATCGACGTTGTGTTCATTTCTCACGATCATTATGACCACCTCGATGCTCGGACTGTAGGGCGTATCACGAAGTCTTTTCCTGCAGTGAAGTGGGTGGCCCCACTTGGAGTTGGCGATTTTCTAAAAAAACGCGGCGCCACGAACGTCAGCGTTAGAGACTGGTGGGAGGCTTGTGATTTAGGACCCATATCCGCCTTTTGCACTCCCGCACAGCATTTCTCTGGACGTTATCCATGGAACCGTAACACAACCCTTTGGTGCGGCTGGGTAATCGAGATCGGTGACGACCGCGTTTTCTTTGCCGGCGATACTGGACTGCATCCTGAATTCAAAGAAATCGCGCGTCGATGCGGGCCCATCGATGCAGCAATTCTTCCCATCGGAGCCTATGAGCCTCGCTGGTTTATGCAGCCCGTTCACATGAATCCCGAAGATGCGGTTTTGGCGCATCAGGCGTTAAGCGCTGGCAATGCTCACTCGAGTAATTGCGTTTTCGTTCCTTCCCACTGGGGCACTTTTCGGCTCACTGACGAGCCGCTCGACGAGCCGCCCCGTCGCCTACGCGCTGCATGGACGGCTGCGAACCTGCCCGAGAGTCAGCTCAAAGTGCTCCAGCTCGGCGAAACGTTCGAGCGGGGTTAATGAGTTTCGTCTTTTGTGCGCGGAAGTTGCTATACAATCGCCTGCTGTTGTCTGTCGGAACACTCTTACGTCGGAGCTGAATCATGGCCGCAGCCAAAAAATCGTCACGCCGGAGTTCCAAGAGGAAGCGGACTACAGGAGCTGCGGCGCGCGGACGCACGCGTTCGTCTGGTCGAAAGAAATCGAGTGCTCGCAAAGCAGGAGTACGCCGACGTTCGGCATTCCGACGCCCGGCCGTAGCCGCAAGAAGAAAATCCTCCGCTAGAAAAAGAGCTGTCAGCAAGAAGCCTGCATCACGTGGTTCAGCAAGAAGAAAAGCCGCTTCGCGAAAACCGCGAGCTGCTCGGTCTAAAAAATCTGGTGCTTTGCCGGCAGCAGCTCAGCGAGTCACCACTCAGGCGAAATCAATCGCCGAACGTGTACAGAGAGTGGCCTCCGAAGTTGTTGGACAGGCCGTGGAAGGCGTGACGCAAGCCGTCGACGCAACGAAGGAATTCGTACAAGAGCATACCTGAAGACATCGGGCGACTGTATCGCAAGATGCAGTCGCCCGACTTGTCAGGACCTCCCCACTTTAACCTTTTTAGGGCCGCAGCGATGCGGCAATCATTGGGACGGTATCGTTCGATGAAAGGTCATCGGCGATGTGACCATCTAGCGCCGCGAGCGCAATGAAGAATGCAGTACCACTTCTGCGCGCCATACCGGATCCAACGAGTCTCCCCAAAGCCAGCGCAATCGATTCCCTGGTCGCACCCACCATCTCGCACAGCAAGCGATGATGACGTACTTCGAGCTTAAGCGTGCCGTCTTTCGCGAGGAACGACCCATCGTGTGAAAGACGGTTCAACGCCGAGACGAGTCTTTGCTCGACATTTTGCGAAGCGAGCTCGTGCAGTCTCTCGAGGATGTGCGCGCGCTCTCCCAGAAGCTGACCGAGTAACCGTAATGCCTGACTTGGTTTCTCGCGGACAAACTCGCGAAATCGTGGAGTCGTTACGAATAACGTCTCTGTGTCTTCCGCGGATTGTGAATCCGTGACGTAGGTAGCATCGGGCGTTAGCCCCTCGATCCCGAAGGTTTCTCCTACTGTGACGACAGCTGGAACGAAACCTCGTCCCGATCGCATTCGGTTTCGAAGTATCACGTGACCGCGCAGAACGACGGAAAATCCGTCTGCTCTTCCTCCGCACTGATATATCTGGAAATTCGCCGGCCACGCTGTTCTCGCCCCATACGCTGCTAGCGCAATGAGGTCGTCGGGGGTAAGGCTCGACCGATTATTCGATACGTAGGAGTTCTGCATACTGCCAGACCTGACAGGAACACTGAGGGTGTCGCAATGTCCGGGCCGCGGTAATTTCGAAATCGATTGGGGGCCCTTACGTCGCGACATATGGGTGCCCATGCCCTTCAACGGTCTTTTTAGCTATCCAGCTCCTCTATGGCGCTGGTGATTGCACGCCGAAGGGTTCCTTCCCGGTCGGTGCTTACCGGCAACGTCATTGTCAGAGTTGCGAAAATCCGCTGCATCTCAGCCGCAACGTAAGGTCCCGCGTCATCAACACCAAGCGACTCGATGGTCCGAACTGCGAGCAGTCGCAATTGCATTAACGTCGCCGAGTCGAGAGCGGCAAGTGATTCAGGCGTCGCAATTTCATTGTCTCCGCTGTCGCGTTCCTTCTCGCGGTTCCGCTTGGGCGCGGTGAGCAGCGTGTTCAACGGAGCGAGTGTGACAACTATGGAACCAGGAGTGTGCTCCCGCCAGCTCTTAACCACTCCACGTCGTCTCAACGACGGCATCAGGGCAATGATCGTCTCTCGTATTACTCCAACACCGCCTGGGCTTTGATTACCGCGGCCGGTGATGACGAGCACTTCTCCCGGCTTCATGACCTGTCGCATGCGAAGCCACGATTCCGCGCGTGCGCGCGCTTCTACGGCTGAGGGAAGAGATTCCCTGAGATTTAGTGTGCGATCCTGGCCGAATGTAGTCTCGTCGAACGACTGCCATAGACCTTTGAGCGAGCCTTTACGACGTTGCATTCACTAGCGACACTGCTCGGATGCACCTTCCGGCAAGCCAAACGCAGTCGTGACCGCGATCTTCCAACCAGTCGCAGTCTTTATGAAGAGCCGCTCTGACACTCCACTAGTTGTGACTTTGTTTTGCGTGACTCTGTAGCAATACGTGCCGTAGACCACGCCCTTTGCCACGGGCACTACTCTCATTCGCTCCGCGACCAGCGTGTCGGGCCACGTGCTGTCACGACGCGCACTCCAATCATCATATCCTAGCTGCAAACCGCTTGGCCCGTTTCGCGCTAAAGTGGGCGAATGCAGATAAGTCGCGAGGTAGCGCGATCTATCGCGTTTGTGAATCGCGTCGATGTTCTCTTCGAAAAGCCGACGTGCTTCGACCGTATCGCTGGCTTCAGATGGCGCAGGTGACATTGCAATCGGCGACTGTGTTGCACATGCAACAAGAATCAGAACGCTCGGAAAAAAACGCAACGGACGTATCATCATCGATGAAGTTTAGCTGAGGATATCTTCCAGCAACGCTGTGCCCCTGGCAAGCTCCTCTCGTGTCATGATCAATGGCGGCAGAAGTCGAAGGGTGTGATCACCAGCGCTGAGCACGAGCAGCCCGGCGTCCCAGCCGCGCTCTATTACTTCCGATGCTTTCTCGACTACATCCAGGCCCCACATATATCCCATTCCACGAACCGCTCGAACCTTGCCTGTGTGCTTGGCGACGGCGCGAAGAGTTTCGCCCAGCCACTCACCATTCTCGCGCACTGTTGAAAGAAGCGTGGGATCAGCGATTCGATGCACGACCTCCAACGCAACGCTTGCTACCAGCGGCCCGCCCCCAAATGTCGTTCCATGATCACCCGGTTTGATCGTGTCGGCAATTTCAGCCGATACGAGAATCGCTCCCATGGGTAAACCACCCGCGAGCGGTTTGGCCAACGTGACAATGTCAGGAGTTACTCCGAAGCTCTCGTAAGCCAAGAAGGTTCCCAATCGTCCGAGTCCGCATTGGATTTCATCGAAGATCAATGCGATCCCGCGCTCTGTTGTCATCCGTCTCAGTTCCTGAATGAATGCTTTTTCCAAAACGCGAACGCCACCTTCTCCTTGCACAGGTTCCAGAATCAATGCCGTTATCGTATCGCCATCGAGCGCGGCATCGAGCACGTGGAGATCTCGTTCGCAGATGCTGACGCCACCGGCGAGTGGTCGGAATGGTGCGCGGAAACTCGGTCGGTCGGTGGCAGCGAGGGACGCGAAGAGTCGCCCGTGAAAGCTTCCGCGTAATGCTAGGATTCCAGTCTTTGCATCCGACCCTACAGCGCGACCCCAGCGCCTTACGAATTTGAACGCCCCTTCATTCGCCTCCGCGCCGGAGTTACAGAAGAACACATTCGAAGCGAACGACATATTCGCGAGACTTCGCGCAAGCTCTTCGCCCGGTTCGGTTCGATACAGGTTCGACACGTGGATCAGCCCGGTGTCCAGCGCGGCGATAATCGCCTGGCCGACGCCCTGATCTCCGTATCCGAGGGCGTTTACCGCTATTCCACTTGCGAGGTCAAGGTATCTCTTTCCGTTCGCATCGATAAGCTCGACGCCTTCGCCCCTGACGAATGCCATGGGAGCACGCTTGTACGTGTGAAGAAGCGCGGTCGTAGAATCCACAGTGGTGGTGGCTGACTGAGACTCGCCGGTCGTTGTTGTCATGTGATAGCGCTCTGCGCGAAGGTCAAAATGGTTCCAACATCAGCGTCAGTGATTCCTTCAAGTGTCGAAATGCGAACGCGTCTGACGCCGCCGGCAAGAGCGGCGTAGCCCGCATCGAGCTTTGCCTTCATTCCACGATTTATCACTCCCCGCTCGATTAGCTCGCCGGCGTTTCCCTGATCCAGATAACCAACGGCTTTTCCATCTTCGTCAAGCACGCCTTCGACATCAGCGACAAGTAGCAGCTCCGATGCGCCAACGGAAATTGCAATTGCCGCTGCGGCATCATCCGCATTCACATTCAACGTTTCGGCGACAGCGCCGTCCTCAACAGCCAATGGTGAAATGACCGGGAGATAGCCTCCGTCGAGTAACACTTCGATCAAATCGGATTTCACCGCGACGGGTTTCCCGGCGCGACCAAGACCTGAAACGTCGATCGGAGTCGCAACAATTGTGGCTGAGTCTTCGCCAGAGATCCCCACGGCATTGAGTCCCTCGGCGGCAAACCTCGAGACTAATTCCTTGTTCACCAGGCCCGACAGAACCATGCGAACTATTTCAATGTCGGCGCGCGTAGTGATTCGCCGCCCGTCTACAAACGATGGCTCTATGCCCGCTCGCCGCTGGAATTCAGTGATTCGATCTCCACCGCCGTGAACCACACAAAACGTGCGGGGACGCGCTTGCCACGCAGATGCTATTCGTGTAGCGAGATCCGGCGATGATTGTGCTCTTCCACCCACCTTGATTACGCGTTTCATGCGGGTAGCCCAAGAGTCTCTTCGACTCCCAACATCAGATTCGCGTTCTGTACGGCCTGCCCCGCCGCTCCCTTCATCAGATTGTCGATCGCAGCAACAATTGTGAGCGTTGGCTGCCTCGTGTGAGCAGCATTCGTCACGTTCAGACGTACGACATTGCGGCGAACTACTTCCCGTAGCGAGGGCGCTTCACTCGTCACCTCCACGAATGGCTCGCCCGCATATGCTTCCTGCCATATCTCGAGTGGATTGTTGATTCGCTCGCGCAGCGGAACCGTTATCGTCGCCAGAATTCCTCGGGCCACAGGAAGCAAGTGCGGAATAAAAAGCAAATCGTTGTCTCAACCCAGAGTAGCCGTAACCGCTCGCATTTCGAGTAAATGCCGATGAACGTTTCCAAGCGCATAAGCTCGAAAATCTTCAGCGACTTCCGCGAATAACAAATCAGGTCGCGGTGTAAACCCAGCCCCCGTTACACCACTCGCTGCCGAGATCACGATAGTCCCGCCCGGCAACGTCAACTGACGCTTCATCAGCGGCGCCAGCGCGATGAGCACGGCGGTGGGATAACAACCTGGGTTCGCAACGATCGATGAACATTTCACAGACTCGCGCATAAGTTCTGTGAGACCGTAGATCGCTTTCGAGGACGCACCGTTTCCGGGACGAAGATCGGAAGACAGATCGACGACCTTTGCGCCTTGAGCCGCTGCTCGGCTGACCCATTCGCCGGACATCCCGTGAGGAAGCGCACTGAACACGAGATCCGCGTTCTCGAGAGGAGCTTTCTCCGTCTCGATGAAGTTGATCTCTCTTCCCGCTATTCGAGCCGTGGATCCCGCCTGAGAGCTCGCCGACGAAAATGCCAGCTCGAACGCAGGGTGTTGCATGATCAGACCGCAGAGCTCACGGCCCGTGTACCCGCTTGCTCCAAGAACCCCGATAGAGAATTTATGCACTTTTAATGCATAACATTACACACGGTACACGTCAACAAGACGTTGACCTTCAATCTATCAGGGCTGGTCCTCGTAAACCAAACGCTGGCCTACGCTGGCTCCCCTGCCAGAGATTTCAGCCTTCGCAGTACACGATCCCTGGCAACACCCGACCGACATACGATGAGGATCGTATCATCTCCACCAACAGTGCCGAGTATATCGGTCCATCCTTCTCCATCGAGCGCCGCAGCTATCGGCTGTGCTCCTCCAGGTACTGTTCTCAAAACAATCATGTCGCTCACACCATCGATACGAAGGAACAGCTGCGGAAGAAGAGTTTCGAGAGCGACTCGGCTCTCTTCTATTGTCCCATCCGTCACCGCGTAGCGCGCGCCTTCGGGCGTCGGTACTCGCGCGAGCCTCAACTCTCGAAGATCTCGCGAGAGAGTTGCCTGGGTCACATCCCAACCACGATGGAGCAAAAGCTTTCGCAGATCTTCCTGACTACTCACCAATCGAGAATTGACAATCTCGAGTATTGCGGATTGCCGTTCGCGCTTGTTAGCCATGCAGTTCCTCCATCACGCAGGAGGATACAACATTTGACCACTTACGGCGAGAGTGGGACCGGCCGGAGGCAAAGTTGACGGCCTCCCCTTCATTGATTAAATATACGTTATCTCTGAATAGTTATTATTAAGTGACATGACCCAGACAATTGTTCTCGCCTATTCCGGCGGCCTCGATACCTCCATCATTGTGCCCTGGCTCAAGGAACACTATGACGCGCGCATTGTTTGTGTCGCAGGAGATATTGGACAGGGAGATGAGCTAGCCGGCGTTCGCGAAAAGGCGATCGCATCGGGCGCCGATGAATGTTACATCGAGGACCTGCGCCAGGAGTTTGTTTCAGACTTTATCTGGCCGACTTTGCGTGCCGGCGCGATCTATGGCAGGAAGTATTTACTCGGCACTTCCATGGGGCGCCCGCTTCTCGCCAAACGCCAAGTCGAAGTTGCCCGCCGTATTGGCGCACATGCTCTGGCGCACGGCTGCACAGGCAAGGGAAACGATCAGGTCAGATTCGAGCTCACGTATGCAGCATTCGCCCCTGAGCTCCCGGTTATCGCGCCTTGGCGTGAATGGAACATTCGAAGTCGAGAGGACGCGATTGCTTACGCAAAAAAGCACAATGTGCCGGTTACAGCTTCCCGAGAAAAGATCTATTCGCGCGATCGCAATATCTGGCACATATCACATGAAGGCGGTGTTCTCGAAGATCCGGCGCAGGCACCTCCTTCGGATTTGTTCATGCTGACGAGGGCACCCGAGCTCGCCCCCGACGAGCCGGAGAATGTCACTATCGGATTCAATCAAGGAACTCCAGTCGCAGTAAACGGCACCTTCCTCGATCCGGTTGCGATCGTCGCTAGCCTCAATGAAATCGGAGGTCGACACGGTCTTGGGCGAATCGATATCGTCGAAGATCGCCTTGTCGGTATGAAGTCACGCGGAGTTTATGAAACACCGGGTGGAACACTTTTATACACTGCCCATAGCGAGCTTGAGCAACTCATTCTCGACCGCAGAACTCTAGCCGCAAAGGATTTCATCGCTCCGCGCTATGCAGATATCGTCTACGAGGGACGTTGGTGGACGACTGAGCGTGAAGCGTACGATGCATTTGTAAACGTTACGCAGCAACGGGTGACCGGTGGTGTCACGTTGCGGCTTTACAAGGGAACGACGACCGTTATCAGTCGGGCTAGCGAATACGCGCTTTACGATGAGCGTTTCGTGACGTTCGGTGAAGACGATGTCTATAAGCAAAGTGACGCCGGCGGATTCATCCGACTTTATTCCCTTCCCAGTCGCGTACGCGCCTTGCATGACCAGGAGCTTGCTTCGCGCGCTGTCGCACCCGTAACAGCCGCTGACGATACGCCCGCCTTAGCAGCGTCCTGGCAGGACTGAATCCGGTGACAGACGAGAAGCGCTCGCACAAACTTTGGGGTGGGCGGTTTGCCGTACCCACTGATCAAGCTCTCGATGCGCTCAATCGCTCCATCGCAGTGGATTACCGGCTATGGCCCGCCGACATTCGACTGTCCCAAGCGTGGGTAATGGCTCTTTGGGACGCGGGCGTTCTTACGCTTGTTGAAAGCCAACAGATAGGGCACGGGTTGGAATCTGTGGCAAAACGTCTTGCTAGTGGAGAGGAGCCCGACCCTTCCGACGAAGACGTTCACACAATGATCGACCGAATTCTCCACGAAGAGATCGGTGACCTGGCATCGAAGCTACATACAGGTCGAAGCCGAAACGATCAAGTTGCAACGGCGACGCGACTTTGGACAATCGAGACGGCAAGCAGCGTTGACGTTTCAATTCGGAAGCTGCAACAAACTCTGGTTGATCACGCAGGACGGCTGGAACAGAGTTACATGCCAGCTTATACGCATCTCCAGCGAGCACAGCCTGTGTCGGCTGCGCACTGGATATTGTCGCACTTTTGGCCGCTTGATCGAGATCGTGGACGTTTATCGGCGGTTGCGCGATCAGCCGCTGTTTTGCCGCTCGGCGCCGGTGCAATTGCCGGATCTGCTTATCCAGTCTCTCGTGTTTTGTTGCAGGGCCGCCTCGGCTTCACTTCCCTTTCGCAGAATAGCATCGATGCAGTTGGCGACCGCGATTTTGTCGCCGAAATGCTTTTCAGCGTCGCGCTGTTGGCAGCTCATCTCTCGCGTCTTGCCGAAGATCTGATCCTGTACGGTTCAAGCGAATTTGGATTCGTCAAATTCGGGGAGGCATTTACAACCGGTTCGAGTATGATGCCGCAAAAGCGCAATCCAGATGCGTTGGAGTTGGCGCGAGCTTCCGCCCCCCGCGTACTCGGCGACCTCGTAACGATGCTCGGCGTTTTGAAGGGACTCCCCAGCGGATACAACAAGGATCTTCAGGAAGATAAGCGGGCTCTGTTCGATGCGATCGATCTTATCGCGCGGGTTCTGCCAGCTGTGAACGGAACTGTTGCGGAGATCACATTCGACGAGAAGCGGATGGCAGGAGCCATCTCGAGCAGCATGATGGCAACAGACCTCGCGGATTATCTCGTCAGGAAAGGAAGCACGTTCCGGCAAGCACACGAAGCAGTCGGCTCACTTATTCGTAAATCAGAAAAAGGGGGATGTGAGCTCGGGGCCCTCGAGCTTGAATCCTTTACGTCGGCCCACCCATTATTTGGCGCCGATGTCTATGATTGGCTTGCGCCCGCCCGGTCGATTTCCGCCAGAAACCTTTCGGGTGGAACCGGTCCAGATGCAGTGAGAGCACAACTCGAGGCTGCTCGCGAATCTTTGGCCCCTTCCAGCAACTCAACGCCTACCCGTTGCATCTAACCTTCGTTTGATTCTTATCTAACCAAGCTCACGGAAAAAGGCGCCTGCGATCACAGGCGCCTTTCGATTGGCATCAGAACTGAACGCCGAATACGACAGGGATGAATTGAGTCGCGTTGTTGTCTGTGAAAACGTGGTGAAACCGCGCCTCAACAAACGTGTTGAACCCGCTGAGCGGGAAAACGGCGCCAATTCCGCCATTCACCCCAAATTTGTTGGTCGACTGAGCGTTCGGCAGATCGAGCTTTAGTCCGTAATAGCCAGCTCCACCAATGAGATAAGGTCGAATTCCCTGCCCTGGCAAGCTGTATTCAAGATTTGCCGTGCCGGCTATGATCCTCGCATCCGGTTGATTCTGCAAGAGATCGGTCCGTCCGCCAAATTTGTTGTACATCCCCTCGAAACGGATACCAACCGGCGATCCAATAGAAGTTAGCTCTAGCCCCGCCGTTCCATTGAAGCCGGTATTGAATCCATCCGAGAAGTCACCCACTGGGATGGCAGCTCCGACAGCTAAATCAAGCGATACGGGTTTGGCAGACTGTGCTGAGAGTTGGGAGGCGAAAAGAGTCGACGCCACGACGATAAGTCCTGTCCAGATTTGCTTTACCACGATTTGCTCCTGTTTGGGACGAGATTCCTGTTCATCGAGGCTGCCTCAAATTCTTTATTGAGAGGTCGAACATAAGACACTTTGCCTCGGTCGTCCCCGGCTGTTGCACAACCTGTGCTTGCAAACGAAATTAAATACTCCTAATTAAGAAGGTTAATTACCATGCGCGCCTATACCGTTACAGCTACTGCCGTTACACTAGGTGTAACTCGAAAATGGATTGATAACGTCCTGTCTCACCATAGCGTGGAAGGCGTCCTCCATGAGAAACAGGGAATTCAGCGTCAGGTGACACCGATTGGCCTTCTCACATTAGAGATCGCCCTTGGCCTTGGACGTTCGATGAACGTTCCAATTGGTCGGGCGCTCAAGATGTCAAATCGCTTGATTGCAGCCAACGGAGGGGAGGTGGCGTTCGATCCATCCTTCAAGCTGCGAGCGGACGTTGATTCCATCTCTCGTCAGCTCAACAACCGACTCGAGCGCGCACTGGAAATGACTCCAATACCAAAACGGGGACGGCCTAGATACAAATAAGCAGCGGGACGCCCTACGACGTCCCGCTGCTTCTGCCGGCAAAGATGCGGAGCGAGCCCGCGTCCTAGCTGCTCTTTGTGACGTTCTCTGCCGCGGGGCCCTTCTGCCCTTCGACGATGTCGAATTCGACAGCATCCCCCTCTGCTAGCGACTTGAACCCATTCCCTGTGATCGCGCTGTAATGGACGAAGCAATCTTTCTGTCCATTGTCAGGGGTGATAAAGCCGAAGCCCTTCGCATCGTTGAACCACTTTACTTTGCCGGTCGTACGCATTCCTGCTCCTGGTAAAGAATGTCCGGCACGGTAGAATTACCGCAGCGGACACAAGCCGGTGGCGAATCCATTTATCAAAAAATTCGCCGAATGAAATGCCCTAACGTTCGGTCTAACTAGACCGATGGGGCGGGTTGCTGGGCGACATTATATCACGGTCTGGCGGAGCGGACAATAGAAAACTGTTCACGGATTTACAAGTCGCACATTTGTGATGTAATACTGGGTCTCCGCAAAACACGAAGTCGGCACCCCTCGATGTTGATCATACGTGAGTGACACTCTCTTTCCGACATTTTTTTCGAGGATGCGCGCAATCGAATCGTTCCGTACACTGAAACGAAAAATCTCGGGCATTGTCCCGGGAAGATTCGCCATCGCTAATTCGCCTTCCCACGTTTTACATACCCAGCCCTTCTTCGAAAGCTTCTGCACGTAGCCGGCACGTTCGCCCTTCGAATATGAATAGTTGAGAGTTACCCACGACCACGTGCCGAAAATCAGAGCAGGCACGAGAAGTATGAGCAGCAAAGCCAACAATCCCAAACGTCGCGTGCGGTGAGATGTTTCGGGTGTATTGTTTGACATGGAATTCAATCCTGTTTGACGAAAGTGGCCGCTGATAGGGAAGGGAATTCATCTATTACTCCACAGAATTAGCTTTACACTGCAACTCGACAAGATACCTATGGCGCTCGGCAATCGCAGAAAAACAGTAACGGTTATGGTCGGCGATGTGGCCGTTGGTAGTGGCCACCCCATCGTCGTTCAGTCGATGACGAACACCGACACCGCAGACCCTGTGTCGACGGCAGCTCAGGTTGCCGATCTCGCAAATGCAGGATCCCAACTCGTCCGCATAACCGTGAATAACGACGAAGCCGCCGCTGCTGTTCCAGAAATCGCGGCTCGAGTTAGCGATGTTGGTGTTGACGTTCCTCTGATCGGCGACTTCCACTACAACGGTCACCTTCTGCTTGCGAAGTACCCCCAGGCAGCTCGCGTTCTCGCTAAGTATCGAATCAACCCCGGCAATGTTGGAAGCAAGCGCCGTGACGAGAACTTTCGAACGATTGCAAGAGTAGCTGCCGAAAACGATAAGACAATTCGTATCGGAGTGAATTGGGGGTCGCTTGATCAGGATCTCCTGACCGAACTGATGGAAGCCAATGCCCGACTATCCGACCCGCGTGAGTCAAACGAGGTCTACATCGAGGCGATGCTCGAAAGCGCTCTTCGTTCAGCGGCGCTCGCCGAAGAGAGCGGTGTGCCTCACGACCACATAATTCTGTCTGCGAAGGTTTCTGGCGTTCAGGATTTGATCCGAGTTTATCGCATTCTTGCCGTCCGTTGTGATTATCCGTTGCACCTCGGTCTCACTGAGGCGGGGATGGGAAGCAAAGGCATCATCTCGAGCACTGCTGCCCTATCCATCCTGCTCTCGGAAGGCATCGGTGACACGATCCGCGTCTCGCTGACGCCAAAGCCGAATGGTGATCGCACCGAAGAGGTTCAGGTTGCCCAACAGATATTGCAGTCACTCGATCTTCGGCGTTTTAACCCGCAGGTGACTGCATGTCCTGGCTGCGGACGCACTACTTCCACCTTCTTCCAGAAAATGGCCGAAGACATCGAGACTTACCTTCGCGATCAGATGCCTGCATGGCGATCACGATATCCAGGCGTATCGGACTTGAGAGTTGCAGTGATGGGCTGCGTCGTAAATGGGCCAGGTGAATCCAAGCACGCAAATATCGGAATCTCTCTCCCTGGAACTTTCGAAGAGCCAAAAGCACCGGTCTACGTGGACGGTAAGCTGTTCGTGACACTGAAGGGCGACACGATTGTCGCCGACTTTCTCAAGATCCTCGACGACTATGTCGAGCGGCGCTACGGCCAGCTGGTTAGCGCAACGGTGTCTTAGGGCTGTCTCTCGAGCTCGTCGACAGCGACCCTCAACTCTTCCATGATGGGCGTGCGGAATCCGAGAGCCTTTAACCTCCCGTAGAGGTCGCGATACCAAGCAACCGTAGTCGCTCGGCCACCGCTGAATCGCGACCATATCGTTTGAGAATCGACAGTCCGCTTTAGATCCGAAAGTATTGAGCGAGCGTTGTGCAACTTATCCGCTGCACAAACCCATTTAGCGGTCTCACTTGCTTCAGAGAGCCGTCGGAGATAGTCACTCTTTCTATCCGCCGAGGACAATTCCACTCCGTCGTCATCCAGACGCCGGTAAGTGACTTGAAGAATCGTCTGCAGTACTGTCTCGCCAAACTTCTCCCCGATTCTTTGTCCCAGCATCTCTCTCGTGTATCCGTCGCGTACGCAGTCTTCAACTACGTCATGGAGAATGCCCGCTACCACCGTTTCATCATCGCAGCCATAGCGCGTTAGAATCACCGCGACATTTGCCGGATGGGTGAGATACGGAAGCTTGGTGCCTTTCCTTACCTGCCGATCATGATGTTTCGCCGCAAACGCAAAAGCGTGGTTGATCCCGTCCGAGTATCCCCGCGGCAATTTCAGAGCGTCCGGTCGAACCATTTTACGATTCCTTCGAGGCCCGTACGGTCTTCATCGCTGAAGGAGCCTCGCTCTTCGGAATCAACATCGAGTACCGCTATCAGGTCATTCAGCCGATTGAAAACGGGAACTACAATTTCCGATCTTGCTCTCGCGTCACATGTGATGTGACCCGGAAAAAGTTCTACATCATCCACGATGAGAGTTCGGTTTTCTGCGGCCGCGGTTCCGCAAACGCCTTTACCAAACTCGATTTCAAGACAGCCGAGGCTTCCCTGGTAGGGACCAATGCGCATTAGCTTCCCGGGTTCGACTACGCGATAAAATCCAGTCCACAAGAAACCGAGAGAGCTTTGAAGCAATGCCGAGATCGTCGCCATTGCGGTAATCGGATCATCGATGCCGTCGAGAACAAGGTTGACCTGTTCAATCAGCTCGGCGTATGCGGCAGAGCGGGGAAGTCCCCTAAGGTCTACGATAGTTTCAGCCATGGATTGCCTGTGACTCTAATAGGTTCCAACAAGCTGTGACGAGCCTTTCTTCGAATCCGCCGAAAGGTCGACCCTTTCTGTCCGTGATTCGATTTGCGGAGGATCGTCATCCCAAAGAACGATTCCGTGAACGCGCAGGTCGAGCTTGCGAAGCCGCTCGACTGATTTCCGCAGGTCAGAGATTCGCGTGTGGCCGATTCGCGCACATACGACCACATCGGGACTCGGGATGACGGGCGTCGATTGCTCAAGTATGTAACCGATCGGCGCTGCAATGACGATCAAATCGTAGCGACGCTCCAGTCGCGCAAAATCTTCACGAATTCTTTCCACAATTTCAGGCGAGGCAACGCCTGCGGGACGAGTTCCACTCGGCACAACATCGAGAGGTCGATCCCTCCCAATCGTCGTCGAGACGATTGAATCCGCCCAGTCAGAAATTCCGGAGATGATTCCGGCGAAACCGGGCGTGGGACGTACGTGCAATACGCTCGCGACGACGCAGCTCGCCGGATCGACATCAACGAGGAGAGTGCTTCTTGCCTCGTAAGCAGCGGAGGCAGCAAGGTTCGATGCAATGGTTCCGACAATCTCTGCATGATCACCGACGACGGTGACGATCGGCACGTTCGCTTCTGTTGCAGCCAGATGCAAATAAAGTCGCCGGTAATTCTCGGACACGATATCGATCAGCGGTGGTGCTTCTGCGTCGGCTTGTCGACGGCTGCGCTCCGACACTGCTTCGGCAGGACGGATTACGGAAAGCACTCGAGCTGCTGTCACTTGCTCTGCCTCGCGCGCATCCGCAATGCGAGGGCTTCGCAGCTCGATGGCAAACGCGACCGCGAAACCAAGAGTAAGAGCGAGTACGATTGCCGCCCCGAGCATCGCTAACGGAGGAGCACCAACATTGGCCAGATCACGAGCCTTGGATGCTTCACTGTCTATCTTTTCATCCGCCGCTCGTATTTGAGCCAATTGACGAGCTGCACCGGCATAGCTCTGCTGAGATTGTTGGCGCTGCGCCAGATATTTCACCGTGTCGACTTGTGTTTGCGGCACTGCAACAGGCGCAGCCGGACGGAGAAGGGCCAGCTGCGACCTTGCCGTTGCTCGCTTCGTCTCGGCAATATCCTGAATCTGTCGCCCTAGTGCTGTAGCTCTCGACGTCAATGCTACAAAGACTGGATCCACTCCACCGACCGCGCCAAAAGCATCCCGCTCCTGTTCGATCGACGCGAGCGAATCCAGAAGCGTCCTAACCGCTTGGTCATTCGCCATTACAGTCGCAGAGCCGAGTGCTTTGTACGACGCCGGAAGGGGAGCATTCTCAGCATGGTCAATCAGACGATTGAGTGTTGAGACAACAGAGGACAACGAGTCGCGCTGCGCCACCAGTTGCGGCGGAAATGTATCGATCGGGGCCGCTGGTATCGGAGTAACTGTCCGACGAGCAACCCCCAGCATCGAGTCTGCGGCGGCAATTTGCGCAATCGCGCGCACTCGTGTTGTAGCAAGGCCTGATGAATCCGGCTTCTCCCGCAACGAGGCAGCAACTGCAACAGCAGCTTTCGATGCTTGCCTGGGGACGAGAACGAATGCTATCAACGCGCAGATGAAAACAAGTCCGCCAACGATTCCCATAACAGCAAATCGCCGCGAGGCGTTCAAGGCCCGCGCTGAAGTCCAGAGATAATTCAAGCTCGTCGAGGCTCTACTCATTCTTGTGAAATATACGCGCCGTCGAAGGAGTCTCTGCCGGGGGAGAATGCAAGGTCTTCGCCGCTGCAACATCCACAGGTACAAAAAAAGGGAGCATCAATCGATGCTCCCCTTAATGTCCGGACTGCTCGTTATTGAACCGTTATCTCTCCCTTCATGCCGAGTGCCAAGTGAGGCGTGCAGTGATAGGGATATTTTCCGGGTTTGACGTTGGCGAAAGAGATCGTCACTGATTCTCCCGGATTCGTTTTCAGTGCGCTCGAGAGCTCGCCCATTTTGTCCGAGCCCATGTTTGCATCGAGCTGAGCTTTTGAGTCGGCGGGAGTTGTCGCGGGATCGAATGCCACGTTGTGGGGACCACCGCTGACTACCGTGAATTTGATACCGTCGCCCGATTTGATCGTGAGGTTTGCCGGCTCGAAGCGATATCCCTTCGCGTCGCCGACCATCTTCACCTCGTGCGTGGCACCTGTAATCGGCGCCATGGTTCCGCTGCCGGCTGCAGGAGCGGTCGCGGGAGCGGGTGACGCAGGTGCCGCTGCTGCAGCAGTGCTCGATGTATCAGTCGCCACTCCAACTGTATCTGCAGCGTTGCTCTTATCCCCGCCTGCACAAGCGCCCAAAAATACTGTACCGGCCGCAAGCGCTAATCCAAAGAACCGCATTCTAAAAAACCTCCGTACTGGTTGCATCTGGTTGAGTGTTGCCAGCGACGATAGTCGCGACGTCTTGTGAATTTATTCACAAGACGTGCGGAAAGCAACACGGCCGACCCTCTGCCGCTGCAGTCGGCAATGTTCATGCGAGGTCAACGTTTTGTTGCGATCACTTCCTCTCGGCGGAGCCGATCAGAACAGCGAGATGAGATCCCGTTTCAGTTTGGACGGATCACCGACGTATGCAAATTGAATTCCTTTCATATACCTCTGAGCCACCCTCCGCACTGCTTCCGGAGTTACGCTCTTCAACTCGTCGACAAACTTCTCGGCCTCTCGATAATCGCCGCGATATAGCTGAGATCTCGCGAGAAAATCTGCTTGGGCACCATTGGTCTCATTGTCCAGAAAGTACTCAGTTAGGAATTGCTGCTCGAGACGCTCTAGACCGTCGCGATCAAGCAATCCACGCTGCAGCTCAGTCACAGCGCTACGCATGAGTTTGAGAGTCGTGTCGGGGGAAACCGTCGACACATACAGTCCGCCAGCGCTCGCTGCACGATCAACAAATGGCGCATGGACATCATACGTCAGGTTCTCTCGCGTCCGGATCTCCGCGAACAGGCGGCCGGTTAGTACAGAAGTAGCAATTCGAAGAGCCTGATAATCATCGGAGTTGGCCAGTGGTCCGCTGTAATAGCCGATCAGATAATTGGTCGGTAACATCCGGGACTCAACAACCAGCGCAGCTGGCCGTTCCGGAAGTCTGGGAGGCGGTGTCCATTTGTAATTTCCAACTGGAAGTTGCGCGAGTGTACTTCTCACCAGTTTTTCGACGTGAGCGCGATCAACATTGCCCACGACCACGAGAAGCATTCGCGACTTGACGATTTGACTATCGTGGTAGGCTTTCAGCGCTTGCGCATCGATAGCTGATATCGAAGCTTCCGTGCCCGAAACGGGAATACCGTACGGGTGACCACTGAAGGCAATGCTGTCCGCCAAGAATTCGGCGAGCGCATCAGGGTCATCGCGGCGCTGATGAATTCCGGAAAGAAATTGAGTTTTTATGAGAGCTACATCGGCGGGATTGAGTGCTGGCTCCATCAACCGATCAGCAAAGATGGCCCATGTCGAGTCCAGCACCTCTGTGGTCGCGCGGATTCCAAACATCGTCCAGTCATCGGCCGGCTCGGTAACTATCTCGCTGCCGAGCGCTGACATTTTGCGACGGAGAGCTGTTCTCGGATACTTCGACGTTCCCCTATCGGATACCTCGAGTAGGAGCGATTCAATCCCCGCATTCGATTGGTTTATTTGACGGGCGCCACCCAGGAGATAAAGATTCGCAGCGACAACATTGTTGGCGCTGCTCTGTCTGAGAATGACTTGAACGCCCGAGACATCGAAGCTGCTGGTCAACGTCGAAAGCGCGACTGCGACGGCAAGCAGCATCAGTTCGGCCCTCCCGCACCGAGCTCCTGAGGCGAAAGCTTGATCGCGCTTCGGTCCGATGCAGAAATGAGCACTCCGGTAACACGCGGTTTGCCCACGATATACTTGCGCGCATATGCTCGTAAATCGGTCGTTTTCTGCTGCGCCATGTTGTCGACGTACCCCATGTAATACTCGAGGCTTGCCACACTCCACCAGAATCCGAGTGTGTGCGCAAACCCTGATGCTCGTTCACGGTCGAAGGCGGAAGTTACGGCCCGGTGCGCTTTGACTGCTTCCAGTTCGACCGGATCGAAATAGTTGGGATCGTCGAACTTGGCGATTTCGGCGTCAAGCGCTGCAATCGCCTTCCGAAGGTTTTCGGGTGACGTCTGCCCGCTGATCGTGATTGGTCCGGTATGATTGAGCGTGTAATAGTTGACGCCAAGATTCTGCCAGAGGCCACTGTCCACGAGTCGTTCCTGAAAATTTGAGCCCGGATCATTCAACACATCGGAAAACACATCCGCTGCATAGGTAGACGCCGGATCTTTGCCGACGCTTGGGCCTTGCCACTGGACGAAAATAGAGACGGCACCTACATCAGCCTCGACGACGACGGCGTCGTTATGAGTCAACGCTGGAATTGGTGGGATTGGATCAGCGACAAAGGGGTCTGATCCCTTCTGCCAACTCCCCAATTCCTTCTCTGCAAGCGCAAAGACCGTTGCCGGACTGATGTCTCCTGCGACAATCAGCGCAGTGTTGTTCGGCACGTAATACTTTTGCTGGATAGTTCTCATTTTTTCGGGAGTTGTCGTCAGAACCACATCCCGATCACCTATGACGTTCTTTCGGCTGAAATTTCCAGGGTACAGAAGCTGGTCCATCTCTCGATTCAATCGAAAGAATGGACTCGATTCATTTCGATCGTACTCGCCGATTACAACCTGTCGCTCGCGCTCAAGCTCATCTTGACGGAATAACGGACCTTTGAGCGCTGCAGCTAGAAACTGAAGACCGCCTGCTAAGCTGTCCGCGGACACCGTGACGTAATAATTCACACGCTCCTCTGATGTCGTTCCGTTGTAAACCGCGCCGAGATCTCCAGCTCGATCAACGAATGATTCCGGTTGCGCATATGCCGAATTCGCCCGGAAGAACATGTGCTCGTACATGTGAGCGAGGCCGGCATATTCCGGGGGCTGTGTGAACGACCCGTTCTTCACATCGGCCTCGATCGTAACTAGCGGTACTCCGTGATTCTCTACGGCGATCACCTCGAGGCCGTTTGGAAGCACTCGACGCTGAATGATCTTTTGGAGTTCAGCACGTTGCGCCGTTACGACACCGGGAGCAAGGAAACAGACCAGCGCCGCGATTATGAGAGTGGCGCGCCGGCCACTTGCTCCATTTCTTTGTGACATGTCGGACAACAGAAAGCCTCGATGATTGAGAGCTACAAAAAACTCGCCGCGAGGCTGAATCGATCCCAGCTCAAACGTGACGAGCCACTTGCTCCATACACCACATTCCGCATCGGTGGTCCAGCAGACCTCATGTACAATGCCACGAGTGCCGATGATTTAGCAAATGCAGTGCTTCGTGCCCGCGAACTAAGCGTCAACTACTTCGTACTCGGACTCGGTGCGAATATTCTCGTCGGTGATAAGGGCTTCCGCGGTTTGGTCGTAAGAAACACATCCAGCTCGTTCAATTTTTCAGATGACGGAAGGCTATCAATCGAGAGCGGAGCCGTGGTCGGTGAGATCATACCAAAAGCAGTTGAGCGCGGCTGGTCAGGCATCGAGCACTACGTCGGAATTCCAAGCACGATTGGCGGCGCAGTGTGGCAGAATCTGCATTTTCTTGAGCCAGAGCCTGAGCGTAAGCGAACGATGTTCATAGCAGATGTCTTCGAATCTGCGGAGATTCTTTCCGAGGAGAGCGAGCGGCATGTTGTCGATCGCGACTACATGCATTTCGGTTACGACACGAGCATTCTGCATACGCGCAAAGACGTGGTACTCAGTGCGACTTTCAAGTTGGCGCATGGCGATACCGCAGTCATGCATCGCATCATGCAGGAGAACTTGAGTTGGCGTGGCAGCAGGCATCCATGGCTTCAGTTCCACCCAAGCGCTGGCTCCATTTTCAAGAAGATCGAAGGCGTGGGCGCAGGTAGGCTGGTTGATCAGTGCGGGCTAAAAGGCTTTCGGCACGGCGATGCGCAAATATCCCATATCCACGCGAACATCATGGTCAACCTAGGAAACGCCACCGCTAAAGACGTTCGCGAACTGATTGCAATCGCACAGCGTGCCGTTGAAGATAAATTCGGTTTGCATCTGGAGCCGGAAATCAGCTTCGTCGGAGAATTCGCTTAAATCGAAACGGTCACTGCCAATCAATTCTTCAATGCCCATCGACAGGCGTCGAGACAACGCTCGAGCGTTGACGGGGAATGGTCTCCCATATGGCCGATTCTGAATGTGCTCGACTTGAGCTTGCCGTATCCAGTAGCGATAGTGATTCCCCGCGCGCGGACTTTTCCCAAAAAAGCTTCCGCATCGACATCTTTGGGCAGCCGAAGAGTAGAAACGGTCGGAGATCTCTGGTTTTTCTCAACAATGTTGTTTATGTCGATCCCGTCGGATTGGCAATCGACTAGCCACGTGTCCACGGCCTGCGACATGGCAGCGTGACGTTTCCATCGATTCTCAATACCTTCGGCAAGAATGGTTTCGAGTTGTTTGTCGAGAGCATAGAGAAGGGAAAGTGCCGGGGTGCTGGGTACTTGTCCTTCGGTTGCAAAGCGATGCATTTCCACGATGTCGAAGTAAACGCCGCGGCTGGGTGCTTGATCTGAGGCTGCGAGAAAGTTCTTCGACGCAACCCCAAAAGCCAGTCCAGGTGGTATGGCAATGGCTTTCTGAGAGCCGGTTAGGATATAATCGAACGCACTCGTATCTGTCTTCACCTCGGCTCCGCCGAGTCCGCTGACGCTATCGACTAGGCACCACACTCC
>WNGI01001685.1_pt1 | contig 29861 bp, 27 predicted proteins | sample 5400621 | NCBI WGS metagenome assembly WNGI01 (sample SAMN13153374, study PRJNA577476) | soil metagenome | isolation source: 20 cm soil or saprolite under Garry oak tree replicate 1 | place: USA:California | collected 2016-06-15
CCAAATTCGACGAGAATCATCTGCCGCCGTGGGAGGCCGATGCGCTGCGACAGATTGTCGCTAACCAATTCCAGCGCAAACGGAATTATCGGCGCATCGAGCAGCGCGCGAAATCGTTCGGCGAGTCGTCGCGTATCTGTCGGCGCTTCCATCGCCATTGTGGCGCGATGCGAAGGCATCGCATAGAGTCGCAAAGTAAGCTCACTGATTGCGCCCAGCGTTCCCCACGAGCCAGTCATCAATCGGACGAGATCAAATCCGGCGACGTTCTTTACCACGCGGCCTCCGCCGCGAATGATTTTTCCCTCGCCCGTCACGACTTCTACGCCGAGGACGAGATCGCGAATCGTTCCGAATCCGTGAGCGAATGGACCGGACGACGCAGTCGCGACAGTAGCACCGATGCTCCCTTCGTCAGAGCCGAAAGGATTTACCGGCAGCCATTGTCCTTCGTCACCGGCGGTGCGCGACAAGTCGGCAAGTGAAGTTCCGCCGCGCACGGTGATAGTGAGATCGTTGGGGACGTAGTCGACAACTCCGCTGTGATCGGCGAGCGAAACAGTTTGTGCCGCCGCGACCGGTCTTCCTGCGCCGAGCCACGTTGATCTTCCCGCAATCCGGACTGGCGTTGACTGCGCGGCCGCTTCTCGCACCCGCTCTTGAATTATCACGTCGCTGTTCCGGCCGTTGGTCGCGATGCGGCAGGCGTCGCCTTCCATTCCTGACAGGAATGAATCGGAACGACCTTGCCCGGGTTCGCCCGGCGATCGGGATCGAATGCCGAACGCAAGCGACACATCGCATCGAGAGAATCGGGCGAAAAGATCATCTCGATGTAGTTGAGCTTGTCGAGGCCGACGCCGTGCTCACCGGTAATGCTCCCGCCCGCATCGACACACGCGCGCATGATCTCCTGCATCGCGAGATGAACGCGCTCGCTCTCATCAGGATCGTCGGCGTTGTAGGGAATGTTCGGATGAAGATTACCGTCGCCGGCATGAAACACGTTGCAAACATGCACGCGATGGGTCGCCGCAATTCGCGCGATTGTCGCGAGAACTTCCGCGAGTCGCGTTCGAGGTATCACTGCGTCCTGGACGACGAGATGAGGAGCGAGCCTTCCCATTGCGCCGAAAGCTTTTTTTCGTCCCTGCCAGAGTCTCAACCTTTCAGCTTCGTTGCCTGCGACGCGCACATCGCGCGCGCCACCCGCAGCACACAGCTCACGAACGACCGCGACGTCCGCTTCTACCCCCGCCGTCAATCCATCAAGCTCGATCAAAAGAACTGCGGCTGCATCCGCCGGATATCCCGCTGCGTAAATGCTTTCTTCGACAACGCGAATCGTCGCATTGTCCATGAACTCCAGCGCCGCAGGAACAATCCCTGAAGCAATGATCGACGAAGTTACCCGTGCTGCGTCGTCCACAGAAACAAAATCAGCGAGCATCGTCCGCACTGCCGGTGGTCTTTTCGTCAGCTTCACCGTCACGTCGAGAGCAACGCCAAAGCATCCTTCCGATCCGATGAATGCACCGAGCAGGTCGTAACCCTCCCGCTCGCCTGAATCGCTGCCGAGCGTGACGACTTCGCCGTCGGGAAGAACTGCGGTGATCGCGATAACGTGATTCAGCGTTACGCCATACTTCAGACAATGTGGACCACCCGCATTTTCAGCGACATTTCCGCCGATGGTGCACGCAGCCTCGCTCGAGGGATCGGGAGCGTACAGAAGACCGAGAGGGCCGGCGATTCGATTCAAAGCAAGATTCACTACGCCTGGCTCAACCGTCGCTCGGCGATTCTCGGCGTCGATCGAGATTACACGCTTGAGACGATGCAGCCCGAGGAGAACGACATCGTCGGCAAGCGCGCCGCCGGAAAGTCCGGTGCCGGCTCCGCGCGGAACGAATGGCACGCCGGCCCTCGCGAGCAGCCGAACGACTTCTATGGTCTCATCACGAGTTCCCGGGAAAACCGCGACGCTTGGCTTGCGGCGGTATCCGGGCAGGCCGTCGGAATTGTAGACGAGAAGCTCGCTCGGGCGAAGCAGAACAAACCTGTCGCCGACAATGCCCGCCAAGTCGCTTGCCAGTCGTTCGGTCGCCATGAATTGAAAGCTACGATGCGGCGTGCGCTTCGGCTGCCTTCACTTCCGCCTCGTCAACTGTCTCTGGAACTACGATCCGCAGAGCATCACGCTCGATTCGATAACTCACGGGAGTTTCCATCATTTCGGTCTCGCCGTCGAACGCGATCGTGGCCATTGGACGGCGAAGGTTGGCGGCAACGCAGCCGTTCACCAGATACGCATCGAGCTCCGGCTCGCGTCTCGCCGTCTCTACGCCGCGAGCGACTGCTTCAAAGGCTATCACCAGCAACCGCGCGCGCTTTCGGCTACGGACCACGAAAATGTGCAGGCCTCGCTTTCCATTCTTGACGCGCTTTCCAAGCAGCGGAAGCTGGAGCTCCCGCTCTCCGACTCCAATGAAGACGAGCGGCGTCCGATAGTGCTTGAGCTCGCCCTCGACGTCGAGGTCAACGCTAATGGTTGGCATGATTGCGACAATTCGCGACATCGCAATGAGACTCGCGAGCCGATACCCGAATCGTTGCTCCAGCCGGTCACGCATTCTGACGAAGGTGACGTAGGCGCCAATCGAGCTCGTGTTCAGGAATACGCGCTTGCCTGCGTAGCCTACATCCACTCTTGTCGTCCTTGTGCCGAGCGCGACCTTCACCGCATCGACCGGATCGAGCGGAATTCCGTGATCCGATGCAAAATGATTGAGAGTTCCGCCGGGGAGGACGGCGAGCTCGGCATCGGATCCGCTGACCGCCTGTGCCGCCGCGCAAATCGATCCGTCACCGCCGGCGATCAGGATTCGCTTCGCCCCGGCGGCGACCGCCCGCTTGATCTCTGACTCGAGTTTCGATGGCTCGACTTCGTGGAGATCAAAACGGCCCGAAGACGCCAGCGCGTCTCGGGCCTTCTCGAAACTTCCTGCTCCGCGGTTGACGAACGCCGGAATTAGTGAGGCGTCCGTCACTTCGTGCTCACCTTGTCGCTAGTCCATTAAGTGGAAATCGGTGACCTCCTCGATCTCAGCTCCATCGACTCCCGCAAATCGTTCACCGAGCGTGCACGCCTCGCGATCAGACCGATCGATCGGAGCGTCGAGCGAGATCTCCGTCGCCGACATCTGCTTTGCAGAGCGAACTGCCTCCGGAGTTTCCTCGAGCAGCCTGCCGATTTCATGATCTGTTGGGTCGCGCTTGAGAACCTGGGAAAGAACTGTCTGTGCGCGGGCGAGCTTTATAAGCTGCGAATTCTGATTGAGTGGGATTCTTACGGATCTTGTCTGCTCAGCGAGAGCCTTGAGTACTGCCTGCCGGACCCACCACACGGCATATGAAATGAATTTAACTCCCTGCTCTGGATCGAACTTTCTCACCGCTTTTAGAAGTCCTTCGTTTCCAATCGCCACAAGCTCACTCAAATCGAGTCCGTGACCCTGATACTTCTTCACGTAGGAAATCACGAATCTGAGATTGGCGGTGACCAGCCGCTCGGCCGCTTTCTCGTCGCCCGCCTGCGCTCTTCGCGCCAAGCGACGCTCTTCTTCGGCGTCGCTTATTAGAGGGAGCTTCTGTATGTCCTGGAGGTACTGGTCGAAAGCTGTGGAGGGAGACGAACGAAAAAAGCCTTTAGACTTGCTCTCGGCCGAAGTCTGCATAGACGCCCCTCGCAAGGCGAAATTGTCAGCGAGCTGACAAACTGCTCGCGTGTGTGCAACCAGCGTGGGACTCTAATTGGCGAGTATTGCCAGGTCAACAGCCACGTTTCATGCCAGCCGACAGCGACAGAAGTTTAGGAGTTTTCCCTTGGCTGCAGTCTGATCTTCGTGTTTGCCTCTTACGAAGTGCCCGGCGGATCTTTGGTCTTCGTTCGGCTTGTCCCTGAGAGAATTCCTATTCCGATCAGGATGATGACACCGACCGCGATCCACATCTGAGGGACTCCGATCAGATATGCGGCTACGGCAAGACCTACGATGAGTACAATAAATCCGATCAGGTAGGTACTGAATGATGACATTCCCTTACCTCGGTTTAGGACGCACCCCAATCGAGCAATTGTAGGGCCAACCGCGGAAATCGACTCAGCGCTTCGCCAATCCCTCGAAAATCTCAGCGACCGCTCTCAAATCGGGGACGAGATCGAGCTGCAGCTGAGCGAGGCTGGGGATGTGCTCTTCCTCTTTCGCGACGAGCACCGCTCGACCTGACTGCCTGCCGAAGCGCGCCGCCTGGGAACACGACGGCGTCCAGATGTCGATCGTCGCGCCAATGACGTTCACTCCCGTGTCGTCTACGAGGTATCGACCGAGGTATTTGTTACCCATGAAGATCTCGACGTAGCGCGCGAGAGGAAAAATTCTTGGATCAGCGGCGACGATTCCGGGTCGCACCCAGCGGCCGCGACGCGTTGTCCCACTGAGACAGTATTGCGTGAGCGAGATGGGTACCTCTTCTCCCGCTGTTGCGCGCGCAAACCGGCGAGGATCGGGGATGATTCCTAGCTCTCGCATGCGAAGCGCCTCTCTTGCCGACGCCCGGCGGATTACGTCGCCGAGCTCGTGGCCCTCGCGAATCATGCGCTTCGCGCCGGCGGCCATCACCGGTGTCGCGTAAACGAAGACGGGTCGGTGCTTGAGCACAACATTGCTCGCGATCGGCAAACGCGCTGCACCGGTCACGACGAAGAGCGTGGCAACAACGAGAGCGACCGCCAGCAGAATCAGATCGCCACGTTTCATGTCAGTACCTCCCGAACAATGTCTTCATCTACGGTGACAGCCCAACCACTTTCCGAGCCAGCCATCGCTCCGATGCATCTCGGGAGCGCGTACTCTATCCGGCCGCCGCGAGCTTTTTTGTCGGCCCGCATCGCGCCCAGAATTCTTTCGCCGGAGATCGCTTGGGGGCGATCGGCCGGAAGATTCGCGGTGCTCAGAGCATCGCGAATCGCGGCCGAGGTTCCGGCTTCAGCGATCCCGGCGCGTTCGGCGATTGCGCTTTCGAGCGCCATCCCGATTGACACCGCTTCGCCATGGGCCATCTCGTACCCGCTCAGAGACTCGAGGGCGTGGCCAATGGTGTGACCGAAGTTCAACACCTTTCGGAGGCCCCGCTCCCGCTCATCGCGAATGACGATCCCGGCCTTGATCTCTATGCTACGGACGATAACGCGAGAAAGCAGGTCACCCGCGCTACTGCCAGGCGCGAGGAGCAACGGCAGCTCCCGCCTTACGAACTCAAAGTAACCCGAGTCCGCAATCGCGCCATGCTTAATCGCCTCGGCAAATCCCGTTCTCAAATTGTTAAGTGGAAGCGTCGCAAGGGTTTGCGGGTCTACAACGACCGCAGCCGGATTATGAAATACCCCCACAAGGTTCTTCCCCACAGGGGTGTCGACCCCTGTTTTGCCGCCAATCGAGGCGTCGATCATGGCGAGCAAAGTGGTGGGGACTTGTACGAATGTGACCCCTCTCATGAACGTCGCTGCGACGAAGCCGGCAAGGTCGCCGACGACTCCTCCTCCGATCGCGACGACCGTTGTGTCTCGGCCGAACTCGAGCGCCAGGAGGTTGTCGGTGAGGCGGTGCCAGCTTTCGCGATTCTTGCTGGCTTCGCCGGCCACGAAAGTGAGCAGCTCCGCCGACCCCGGCGGGAACGAATTCAGCGCCCTGCTACCATATATAGGCCCAACATTGGAATCGGTGACGATCGCATATCGATGAGCAGGCGCGTGCTCGGCTACGATCGATCCCAACCGATCGATTCCAGCCGGCTCGATCAGGATCGGATAGGAAAGAATTCGAATCGCCGACGGCTCTGCTACCAGGTGACTTCCCCAGCGCCCGCTCGCGCATTCGCGAGACGCGCGAGCGTGAAAAGAAGATCCGACAATCTGTTGAGATAGACGACGACGACCTGGGGAATCTCGACTTCACGCTGAAGGTGAATCACGCGGCGTTCGGCGCGACGACAAACTGTGCGAGCAACGTGAAGTGCCGCCGCCTTTTGACTTCCACCTGGAAGAATGAATGCCTTCAACGGCTCGAGCTCTCTGTCGCACACATCGATCGCGCGCTCGAGCTCCGCGATTCGCTCATCACTGATCCGCGCCTTGGTGAGATGCTGCTGCATTTTTTCCTGATCGGGAGTCGCGAGCAGCGCGCCGATGCTGAACAGGTCCCTCTGAACGCCGACAAGCACCTCATCGATCTGCGGAACCAAAGTCGAAGCACGCGCTTGTCCCACGAATGCGTTCAGTTCATCGACATCGCCATATGCTTCGACACGCGCATGATCCTTCGGAACTCTGCCGCCGCCGAAGAGGCCGGTGAGACCTTCGTCGCCGGTCTTCGTGTAAATCTTCATGATTTGAAATGTGGCTATATTTGGCGCGATGCACGAGATAAAGGACATGACCATCATCGGAGGCGGACCGACTGGTCTTTTCGCCTCCTTTTATGCAGGTATGCGCGGCGGGACGGCACAGATAGTCGACACTCTTCCGCAGCTTGGCGGGCAACTGACCGCGCTGTATCCCGAGAAATACATCTTCGACGTCGGCGGATACCGGCAGATTCTCGCGAAGGATCTGGTCAACGAGCTGGCCGAGCAGGCGGGGCAGTTCAATTTCCCCCACTTTCTGAACCAGCACGTGATCGGCCTGGAGGAGGAGGACGGCCACCTCGTTCTGGTGACGGAGACCGATCGATTTCCAAGTCGGGCGGTGATTATCGCTGCCGGGATTGGCGCGTTTACGCCCCGCCGTCTTCCGCAAGCTTGTGCCGAGCCGTGGTACGGGCGCGGGATCTTCGACAATGTCGCGGATCCAGAATCATTTCGAGATCAGAGGATCGTGATCATCGGCGGGGGTGACTCGGCATTCGATTGGGCACATCAGCTGCGGGACCGAGCGGCGGCGGTGACGCTCGTTCATCGCAGCGACAAGTATCGCGCTCATGGGGCGACGGTCGCGGAAGTAAATGCCGCAGTTGAAGCTGGACGCACGACACTGCTTCCTTTTCACGAGCTTCTCGATGTTTTGTCGGAAGATGATCGCCTGACTGGCGTGACGCTTCGTGATGTGAAAACCAAAACGACTCGCGACGTCGAAGCCGATTCGGTTTTACCGATGCTTGGATTCGTGAGCGACATCGGTGCGCTCGCGACGTGGGGCCTCACTCTCGAGAAGCACAAGATCGCCGTGAACTCGATGATGGAAACGGGTCGTCTCGGGATTTATGCTGCGGGTGACATCGCCACTTACCCGGGAAAATTGGACTTGATCGCAACCGGATTCGGCGAAGCTGCGACGGCCGTGAATCAGGCCTTCCACTGGATTTACCCCGAGAAGAAAGTAAACCCGGGACACAGTTCCAATATGGCAATCTTCGGACAGAAAGATGATTGAAGAACAGGTAACCGGCGCCGGGTACCCGGTACCGGGCGCCGGGTACCGGTTCTAAGAGTACGCCACTCGTGGGTCGGCCTTCGCGTACGCAAGGTCGGTTAGGAGATTCACCAACACGAACACCACCGAAAGGAAAAGCACCGATCCATTGATCGCAGGAAGATCGCGACGAGCGATGGCGTTCACGACATAACGTCCTATTCCGGGCCACGAAAAAATGGTCTCAGTGAGAATCGAACCGGTGAGGTAGTAACCGAAGTCCAATCCCAAAACGGTGACAATCGGAATTAGCGCATTACGAAGAGCATGACGAACTACGACGGTGCGCTCTTTCAATCCCTTCGCTCGCGCGGTTCTTACGAAATCTCCGCCGAGGACGTCGAGCATCGCCGAGCGAGTGACGCGCGCGAGGAATGCAATCGAGCGTGAGCCGAGTGCGAGAGCGGGAAGGATCAAGTATTTGATTCCTCCGTAACCCGATGGCGGCAGCCACTTGAGCGTCACCGCGAAAATCAAAATCAGAATCAGGCCCACCCAGTAAACCGGAAAAGAAATTCCGAGGTAGGCAAATCCAAGTGAGAGTCGGTCGAACCAGCCGCCCGGATTTCTTGCGCTAAGAACTCCGATTGTAATTCCGAGTACCGAGGCAAGGAACATCGCCGACCCGGCGAGCAAAAGAGTTTTTGGAAATCTTTCGCGAATGTCGCGGATTATCGGGCGTTGAGTGATGTATGATTTGCCGAGGTCACCTCGAAGAACACCGCCTGCATAGAGAGTGAACTGCTTTAGGATCGGCTCGTCGAGGTGGAGCTCTTTGCGCAATCGCGCGATGGTTTCAGCATCAGCACGCTCGCCGACCATGTCCTGCACGGGATCGCCGGGCGCTACGTAGAGAAGAAGAAACACAACGATCATCACGCCGATCAGCGTGGGGATCGAGAGCACGAGCCGGCGAACTATGAACGCGAACAATTACGGCTGCCGCTTGATTGCGACGTCGGTCCAGTTCTGACCGGTGAAGATGGTCGGCACCTTGAACCCGGTGATCCACGGCTGAACTGCGTAGAGCTCCTTGTAGAAGAAAAGGTAGATCATCGGCGCGTCGTTGAATGCCATGAGATCCGCTTCGCGATACATCGACACGCGTTTTGCTTCATCCTGCTCGCGACGCGCGTCGGTGACGAGCTTGTCGAATTTCGGATTGGAGTAGAACGAAACGTTGCCGCCGACGCCTTTGTTTGCGGTGTGAAGCAATGGATAAAGAAAATCTTCGGCATCCGGATAATCGGCGAACCAATCCTTCAGTGCCATGTCCGTCTGGCCCGCACGCGCTGCTTCGCGCATCGATGACGCATCGCGCTGAACGAGCTTCACACGAACGCCCGCATCGGCGAGGTTGGCCTGGACCGTTTGCGCGATTCGCGGGAACGGTGCTGTCTGCGACGACCAGAGCTCGATGTCGATTCCATTCGGGTGACCCGCAGCAGCGAGGAGCTGCTTCGCTTTTGCGACATCACGGGCGTATCCCTTTCGCGTCGAGTCGCCGCCGGGAAGCGCCGGAGGAATCACGCCCGCCGCGAGATTCCCGCGTCCGCTCATGATTCCGTCGAGAATCGCCCGTGCATCGGTCGCGTAGTTGAGAGCTTGTCGAACGCGCGGATCGGCGAGAGGTCCGCGAGTCGTATTGATCGCGATGTAAAGCATCCGCAGCGCGGGCGCCGTTTCGAGAAGTGCTTTCTTGTCATCAGTCTCCTCCCAGCTGCGCGTCTCGCCCTCGGGAACGTAGAGGACGTCCACATTTCCCGACTCGAACTCGGCAACGGCAGTACTCGGCTCGGGTATGATGCGCGCTCTCAGGGAATCGGTCTTTGGCGGACCACCCCAGTAGTCTGGATTCTTAGCGAAGAGCAGATAGTCGTCGTGTTTCCACTCGACAAACTTCCATGGACCTGTGCCAATCGGATGCTCACCAAAATTCGCCGGCAGGTTGTCAGGAATGATCGATGCTACCGGCATCGCGAGCAGCTTTGGAAAAATCGCGAACGGCTCTTTTAGTGTGATGACGACTGTCGAGTCGTTGGGCGCGGCGAGTCCTGAAACGCTTTTGGCTTTTCCCTCGGCGTAATCCTGTGCGCCCGCGATTGGATAAAGAGGCCAGCCTCTTCCTCCTTTTGTCGCCGGGTCGAGCGCGCGCCGGAAGCTGCTGATTACGTTGCGCGACGTGAACGGCCGACCGTCATGAAACTTCACGGCCGATCTCAGGTGGAACGTGTATGTCAGCCCGTCGGGTGAGGTGGTCCATTCACGCGCGAGCCCGGGTGTAACCTGCGCGTCGGGTGTGAAACGGACGAGCCCGTCGAAGACATATGCGACCGCGCGACCAGTTGGAACATCAGTTGAAAGCGCGGGATCGAGGCTGCGCGGATCGTACGTGTCGCGCGAGTCGATTAGTGTGCGCCGCGCCGGGGAGGATTCGCCCCCCGTGCACGCGATTGCGACTACTGCTGCTGCGAGGGAGATTCGCCGGATGTGGATCATCGTACCGTTGACATGAGGTGGGCGAACGCGAGAACTTACCGGGCCCTCTGGAAGGCGTCAATTTGACAGAAGACTACTACTACAGGCGCCAACTGAGTGCCGCTCAACTCATGCCCGCCATCGGCGTCGGCATCGCGGCTGGCCTGGTCGGATTCTATCTTGTGCAACTCTTAATCCAGCGCACTCCGCTAGTGCCTCCGGACGCTCTTGCTCACGAGCCAGAGCCGCCGGAGCCGAGAAGCGGGCCGGCCGGCCCGTGGGACCGCCGACCCAGCGGCTGATGCGCCCCGCCCTCGCGCGGCGCATCTCACCATTCGCTCTCGCGTTCCTTTTCGGCATCGCCGCCCGAACGGCCTCCGCCCAGGACGTAACCTGCGAGCGCGGTGACCTCGAAGTGCGCGGTCTCAAGTTCACGGGCAACACCGTTTTCCCGTCGACGGAGCTTGCGAAAATCATAATCACGACACCGTCAGCGTGGGCGCGTCGGATTCTGCATTTGCCGTTCACCGTTCGCCGTTGTCTCGACAGGTCGGAGCTGCCGAGGGACAGAGCGCGGCTCATCATCTACTATCGAAAGCGCGGCTTTCCTGAAGTCACAGTCGATACAGCCGTGCGTAACGTCGGGCCGGGCGGAGTTGAAGTTCAATTCCACATTCACGAAGGAATTGCGACCCGACTTCAATCTCTCGCCATCAAAGGACTCGATTCAGTTCCCAATCCCGGCCGATTCATGAAAAATCTTCCGATACGCGAGGGCCAGCGGTTCGACCGTGTGAGTATCGAGGCAGCACGCGACACTATCGCGCGGCGACTGCGAAACAACGGATATCCTCGAGCAGAGGTGACCAACGCCTTCGCTGTTGATTCGCAGCGTCTCGCTGCATTCGATACGATCTCGGTCGCCCCCGGGACACTCACGCGAATCGGCGAAGTGGATATCAACGTGAATCCGTTTCCCGGAAAAAACCAGCAGATCGCGAGCACGGTCGTTCGACGAATTCTCGGTCTCGAGCCGGGGCGCATCTATCGCGAAGAGGATTTGCTGAACGCACAGCGCACTCTGTATCAGACAGAAGCATATCAACACGTTTCTGTTCTGCCGGATACATCATCGAATCCGCGAGATTCGACTATCACGATCAAAGCACTTCTCACCGAGAATACGACCAAATCCGCGCGACTCGGCGCAGGTTATGGAACCCTCGACTGCTTTCGAATCACCGGTGAGCTCACGAATTACAATTTTCTGCGAACCGCGCGACGACTCGACTTGACCACTCGCGTCTCGAAGATTGGAATCGGGGAGCCGCTGGGCGGATTGAAGGATCTTTGTCCTCAGGCGAAAGCCGATCCGTTCAGCGCGAAGCTCAACTACTACGCCGGGGCAACATTACGTCAGCCAGTTTTCTCCGGACTGCGCGCGTTGCCGACGATCACGATCTTCAGCGAACGAGTCTCCGAGTACAACGCATATCTGCGAACGACGGCGATTGGAGGAATCGTGTCGGTCGACGTGCGCCGTATCCCTCGTACGCCTCTCACTTTCGCGTACTCGATGGACCTCGGAAGAACCGAGGCACAGCCGGCGTTGTTCTGCGCTGTTTTCAACATCTGCGACGTCGAGGACCGGCGGCGTGTGCAGCGGACTCAACGACTTGCCGTGGTGAGCGCGATCATCTCGCACGACGGTTCCAACAACGTCTTTGCTCCAACAGCGGGCTCGCAGTGGCGACTCGAGGTTCGTCATGCCTCGCCGGCAACTCTTTCTGACAGCTCGCTTCGGTTCAACAAACTCCTTGCTGAACGCTCGCAGTACTGGGGAATTGGTGGAGGTGCGGTTATCGCGTTTCGCGTGAGGAGCGGAGTTGTATTCGGACGCTCGCTCAACGACAACACCGGATTCATTCCGCCGCAGGAGAGGTTGTACGCGGGTGGACCGACAACGGTGCGCGGATTTTCGCAAAACGAGCTGGGGTCTTCGATCTACATCGCGCGAAGCTATGAGATTGTCTATCCGCAGCCACCTTCCACGGATACAATATTTCAGATTCCCGTTAACGATCGCACATTCCGGCGAGTCGTCCCCGTCGGCGGAAACTCGCTGCTCGTCAGCAATCTGGAGCTTCGGCTGCCGAGTCCGTTTTTGTCCGACATTCTTCAGTGGACGATTTTCACCGACGCAGGCGATGTGTGGAACCGTGGTCAAGCGGGGAGCTTCCAGAATTTTCATCTCAAAGTCACACCTGGAGTGCAGCTCACGGCTCTTTCGCCGGTTGGACCAGTGAGGCTTGTCGTGGGGTACAATCCATACGACCGGCCCCCTGGGCCGATCTATTATGAAGTTCCGCGAGTTGTCGGGTCGCAGGATGTATTGGGAGCGGATGTCGGCGCGCTTCCATGCGTGAGCCCGAACAACCGGTTGGCAGTACACCGGGTGGATCCAACGAGCAATATCCTCGTGCAGTCCGAGGGTCGTTGTCCGGCGACTTTCGTTCCGAACGGCAACAGAACCATCCGCAGCCGGCTCACTTTTGGATTGGCCATAGGTCAGGCTTTCTAGACGAATGTCACGACGTCAGCGAATAGTCACGTTCAGCGCACTCACGCTTTTGGCAGCGATGGTGATCGTATTTCTGATCGCTCTGTCGCTGACGGAGACGGAGTACGGCAAGAACCAGATCAGACGCTACGCGCAGACGTGGATCAACGGGAAAGTCAAAGGAAAGATTTACGTCGGGAAGATCAGCGGCGGCTTGTTCAACGGCGTGACGATCGACTCGGTCGACATCCGCGATAACGAAGATTCTGTTTTCATCGCGAGTGGCCCGGTGCACGTGAAGTATGACGCTCGCGACATATTCGATCGTCGTATTCTGCTCAGTCACGTCGAGGTCCAACGTCCACTCGTGCACCTGCGGCAGCATGAGAATGGTGATTGGAACTGGCGCCTGATCTTTCCCGAGGGGCCGAGCGGGCCGAAGAATGGACGAGGATTCGGCGACTTCATCGTCATGGATTCTGCCGATGTACACAACGGCCAGGTAGTTCTCACACTGCCGTGGCATGTGTCCGATTCGCTCAGAGGATACAAGCTCGATAGCGCGATCACTCATGCGTTGGGCTCGCTCACGCGGGACATTCCGGGAAACGATTGGCCGAGTGAGATAAGACGAACGCGAGAGGGATTTGCGCGCACGTGGAGATTCACCGGAATACAATCGAGCCTTGGCTACGCGCGCATCACGGTGCCCGATACGGCGGGGCGATTCTTCAAGATCGCCAAAGCGAAGGTCAACAGCAGCGATCCTCCTCTCGCGATCAGCTCGATTCGGGGCGACGTGAATATTCTCGGCGATTCAGTGTGGCTCGACCTTCCGCACTTCGATCTTCCCGCGTCTTCGGGAAGTGCGAAGGGCAAGGTTTATTGGGGCGGACCCGAACCCATTCGCTATGCGATACACATCGTCGGCGACTCCGTGTCGCTGAATGATGTCGCGTGGGTTTATCCGACGCTTCCAACCACAGGGGGCGGTCGACTCGATCTGGACATCAACAATGTCCGGCACCCGCACATCATGGATTATGCGATTTCGCGAATGGATGTGAGGAGCACGCGCTCACATCTTCGCGGAAACATGACGTACGGGGTCGGGGGTCCAGTGCTTATCGTGAAGGACGTCAATCTCGATGCGCAGCCGCTGAACTTCGATCTGCTTCGCGCACTTAACGGAAAGAAATTTCCGTACGACTGGCAGGGTGACATAACGGGAAGCGTGCGTGGTGTCGGCGGACCGTTAAATCGCTTCCGCGTGGACGATTCGCATTTCACATTCGCGGATGCACACGTTCCAGGTGCGATATCGAAAGGAAGCGCGCGCGGGGAGCTGGACATTCTTTATCCTGCATTCACGGCGTTTCACGGTCTCGATGTAAGCATCGAGACGCTCGACCTCCGCACGCTGCGGTATCTGAATCCGAATTTTCTCGAGCTGCACGGAACGGTTTCGGGAACTGCGCGGCTCGACTCGTCGTGGCTCGATGTTCGATTCTCGAATGCGGACATCCTGCATCACGACGGCAATCTGCCGACATCGCATTTCACGGGATCCGGTCGCATGACGGACGAGCCCGCGTATATGCGTTACGACATGGCGCTCGAGGCCGATCCCGTGTCCATGACGACGCTCGCGAGTTCTTACCCGTCGATCAAGCTGCGCGGAAACTATTCGGGTCCAATGACGATCAAGGGAACTGCGCCCGCGCTCGACGTTGTCACTACTCTCACGGGCGCGGGTGGTACAATCGCATATACGGGAACAGTCGACGCGAATCTGCCCGACTACGGCGCGCACGGAAGCGGAACTGTCGCCGGACTGAACTTTCGCTTGCTCACAGAAAATCAGAAGGCGCCGCGCACAAATCTCAATGGCCCATACACTGTCGATTTTGTCGGCGACTCGATCGTGGTTGGCACAGGAACTCTCAAGACATCGCTGAAGGGTACGATCGAGAAGATCGACATAGCTTCGTCCGACGCCACGGTTCGCGTGGACAAAGGCATCGCCTACATCGATACACTTCTCGTTCGCAGCGCGTCCGCGCATGCCAGCGCATCGGGGTCGGTAGCGATGACCGACGCAGCAGGCACCGGCAAGCTCGGATTCAGCGTCTCGATTGATTCGCTCTCGGACGTCAAGCGCTACATCAATAACGCCACGTCGTTTCCGGGCGATTCACTTCGCGGTGCGATAAGAATTTCCGGAGAAGTGAGCGGTAGCCCTCGCGACATGTCGGTCAAGGGAACGCTCAAAGGCCGCGAGCTGGCAGCGGCAGGGAAGCGAATCGAAGCAGTGACCGGTGACTTCTCGCTCAACGATCTCTCGAATAACCCGAACGGGTTACTGACGCTGAGTGCCGACAGCATCAGCGCGGGACCAATCGGATTCACGTCCGTCGACGCGCACGCGAAGCTCGACTCTAGCGGGCTCGCGCGGTTCGACGCGCTTCTCGCGAGTGGTAACGGCGTCGTGTCGAAAATACGCGGGAGTGCGCTGCACTCCGGTGACACGACGAGAATCGCTCTCGATAGCGCGCTGGTCACAGTTTCCGACGGATCCACCTACAAGCTCGATGCACCGGCGCATGTGACCCTCCTGCCAAACGGCGGAACGCTCGACTCGCTTCTCTTGAGCTATGCGAAGGCGCGGCTGGCTGTTCGCGACGTCCGGCTCGTTGGTGATTCGATAAAAGGAAATGTGCGAACCGACAGCGTCGACCTGAGTCTTCTCGAAGCGTTCATCCCGGGAGTTCAGACAGCTCGTGGCGCCCTGGTTGCCAATGTCGATGTCGCCGGCACTGTCAAACAGCCGGTACTTGCGGGCCAGTTCCGCATCACAGACGGCGCAGCGACACTGATCAGCTCCGGCACTCGGCTCAACCGAATCAACGCCGACATTTCGCTCGAGCGCGACACGGTGTTCGTCAAGCGACTATCCGCAGAAACTCAGCGAGATCGACGTGGTTCTATGCTGGTCGACGGATTCGTGAACCTCGCGAAGTACGGCAATCCGGAATTCGCGCTGCGTGCGAAAGCTGAAAACTTTCACATCATCGAGAAGCCGGGGCTCGCCTCGCTCGACATTTCGACGGACTCCGTCATCACACTTCGCGGGCCATACAAGTCCGCGACCGTAAGTGGCGCGGTGAGAGTTGATCGCGGCACAATTTTCATTCCCGAGCTCATAACGAAGAAAATCGTGGATTTGAGCGATCCGGAATTTGCGGGAATCGTCGATACGTTGCTGGCGCGCGATCGAAAGCTCCTGCCCGCAACGCCGAGTGATTTCGCGAAGAATCTTTCGCTCGAGAACGTTCAGGTGAACGTCGGTGACGCGGTGTGGCTCCGCTCCTCTGAAGCGAACGTCAAGCTCGGCGGATCGCTCAACGTCACGCTCGGTCCAAATCCGCAGACAGGAGAACCCTCGCAGCTCGCGCTCGAAGGAACGCTCAACGCCGTTCGCGGAACCTACCGTCTCAATCTTGTGGATCCATTCGTTCAACCAACGTTCGATGTCGAGAGCGGAAGCCTCCGTTTCTTCGGCACTCCCGATTTGAACCCGACACTCGACATTCGCGCGATCCACACCATCAGACAACCGAGACAACGAACCGCGAACGTGCGCGACATTCGAGTTCGCGTCACGATCGGCGGAACGCTCGAGCATCCGCAGCTAGCGCTCGACAATCCCGATAATCTGCCGCTGTCGCAGTCGGATCTCTTGAGCTACCTCATTACAGGCGAGCCCGCGATCGCTCTCGATAACAGCAGCGCCGAGTATCAGTCGCAGCTCGCGTCGGTGGCGATTCGGTACGGCGGCAACCTGTTGACCAATGCGATTCCGAAGAATGTGCTCGACATCGTCGAGCTTCAGACGGCGGGTTACAACTCTGATGTGAGAACGACCGATCCGTACTATTACAATCTTCTCAACACACGCGCGATTCTAGGCAAGCAGATTGGTAATCAATGGTTCGTCGGATTGAGCACGGGTCTTTGCGTGGTCAATGCGAGCAATTTCGTCGAGAATTTCGGGCTCAAGCTCGAGTATCGATTCAACTCGATCTATTCGGCGCAGGCCGGCATCGAGCCGGGGTCGAGCGATTTAACCTGCGCGCGCTCGAACGCCGCCCAGATTCAGCAGCAAACGCCACGTCAGCTGGGCTTCGATCTATTCCGTACATGGCGCTTCTGAAGAAAACAGATTTGGCGGATTTGAACGGATCAGATACGTTGCGCAAATGCGCGTGAATTCGTCGGCATTAATGATGACAGAGCAGCGAGAGAAAGACGCCATGATTTGCCGCGCCTGCGGGAACGAAGAGCGGGCGTCCGAAGGCTACCCGTGCGCCTCGTGCGGAACGTTCATCTGCATTATCTGCAGCTTTCGCGGCGTGTCAGCTTGCCGGAATTGCGCCAGCGGCGAGAAGCGACCGCAGCCCGACAAAACTCCCGGCCATGAGATCCCCCTCATAGACTGGCCCGAGCATTGAGGCAGATAGTCGCAAAGACACCAATTGCTCCAGTGCTCGAGGAACCTCGTGCTGCCGCAACACAAGCTACGCAATTGCTCTACGGTCACTGCGCTGAAGTGGTTGGCGCAGAGTACCGCTGGCTGAAAGTGCGCGGAGCTGATGGCTACGAAGGCTGGATGCACGAGGGATACACCGCGCCTTGCGACGATGACAACGCGGTCGCGCGCGGATGGGACGTGGACGGCGAGTTGTCGATGGGATGCAGCATTCGCGATGCAAAGGGCACGACGCTCGACCTTCCACTCGGCGCCGTCGTTGGCGCGGCGCATGTCTTTGCGGGAAGATCGATGGATCTAGCGCGTCGCCGCGAAACATTTCCCCAGACTCCGGGTGCAATCGTTGCTTCGGCGACTGCGCTGTTTCAGGGAACGTACTACCAGTGGGGCGGCGTTACTCCGTGGGGAGCGGATTGTTCCGGAATGCTGCAGAGCATCTTTGCATTACACGGAGTTCACTTGCTGCGCGACGCGTGGCAACAGGCGACGCAGGGCGTCCCCGTAGAAGGTGGACTCGACGCCGCGCGCGCCGGCGATCTCTTGTTTTTCAGCGATCGCGACGACGGTCGCGTCACTCACGTTGCAATGACAATCGCCCACTCGCAGGCAGTTCATATCGCGCTCGGCCGAGGCGGACACTGCATCGAGAGATTCGACCGGGCAGACGATTACGTAACGGGGCTCGTCGGCCGTTTCAAATTCGCGCGAAGAATACTGAGCTAGCTCACCATCGCGTTAGGCTGCATTGGCACGGGCTGCACGCCACTCACGAACAATCTCACATCCGCCGTCGGCTGACCGTCGAGCGAAACTCGCATCGTGTAAAGTCCCGCCGAGTTGAGAGGCAGGTCAATCACTGCGATGATGGGCAAATCCATCTCGAACGCGGGATTCGGACCAGGCGCGACATTCAATTCACCGTCGGACGACCAGAGCTCTTCATCGCCGGGATTCAGCCAGCGAAATCCGAGCGTGTGGTGGCCAATGTCCTCCATCGATCCCTTCAGGCGAAGAACGAAATGCGTTCTCGGGTGAATTGCTGGAAAGCCACCCACCTGAAGTGCGTCGAACACTCCGAGCACGTTGAGCTTTCCTTCCTGCGAGAGGTTTGCGCCGTCGGCGAAGACGGCGAACGAGATGTGCATCGGCAGAAATTAGCGGCCGTACGCAGTGAGTAGCTAGCTTTCAGCGAATGACTTCGAGCGAGGAGCACCGCACACTCGGAAAAACTGACGCTCTGTTGATCCTGATGGCGACCATCTGGGCCGTCAATTTCAGCGTCATCAAGTACGCAACGCAGGTTCTCTCGCCGCTTGCATTCACTGGTCTTCGCGTCGCGATCGCCGCGATGCTTCTTCTCGCAATCGCTTTTGCACAACGCCGTCCGTGGCCGCCGCGGCGCGACATAATCGCTCTCATCATGCTCGGCGTAATTGGGAATGGCATCTATCAGATATTTTTTGTGGAAGGTCTCTCGCGCACAAAAGTGGGGAATGCTGTGTTGATTGTTGCAGCGTCTCCCGCGTTCATCGCCATAGCGAGTCGCATCAAAGGAATCGAGCGAGTGAGGCGACGGACGCTCGCCGGCGTGGCGCTCTCGATTTTTGGCGTTGCAATAGTGGTTTATGGAAGCGCGCGCACCGACCATCGAACGGCAACGCTCATCGGAACGCTACTAGTGTTTTGCGGCGTACTATGCTGGTCGACATTCACAGTGTTTCTCCAGCCACTCGCTGTGCGCACGGATCCGATTCAACTGTCAGCACTGACGATGTCGGGTGGCGTGCTGGCGTTGATGTTCGCTACACCGAAAGCGATCGCAGCAACTGACTGGAGCACGATCGGGCCGGACGCCTGGGCCTCGCTGCTGTATGCGAGCGTTGTCTCGATGGTGATTGCGTACCTCTTCTGGTATCGAGGGCTGCGGATTCTCGGCCCCACGCGCACGTCGGTTTACGGAAATCTTCAGCCGGTGATTGCGATCATCGTCGCGTGGATATTTCTGCACGAGTCGCCGACGATCTGGCAGGGAGTTGGAACGGGTACGATCATGACGGGCATTTATCTGACGCGAACATGAGGATTGTACTTTTCGATATCGACGGCACGTTGTTGAAGAGCGGCGGAGTGGGACGCATCGCGATGGAACGAGCGCTCACGACGGTGTTCGGATCACCGGGCGAGCCTGGTTACCACTACGATGGCAAAACTGATCGGCAGATCGTACGCGAGGTAATGCGCAGAGCGGGATTTTCAGATGAGGAGATCGATGCGCAGATGGACGTGCTGCTCGAGGAGTACGTTGCGCGTCTGACCGAGGAGCTCGCGTCGGGAAATCGCACGGTACTTTTGCTGGATGGAGTACGAGAGCTGCTCGATGCTCTCGAGCGTGAAGAGAAAGTAGTTCTCGGATTGCTGACCGGAAACATTGTCGCAGGCGCGCGCGCGAAGCTCAGCGCAGCGGGAGTCGATCCGTCGCGATTCAAGGTGAACGCCTTCGGGTCGGATAACGAGCTGCGACCAGAGCTGCCGGCAGTTGCACAACGCCGCGCGAGCGAGCTGCTCGGGGTCGACATAAAGGGAAATCGACTCGTTGTGATCGGCGACACACCGGCGGATATCAAATGCGGCGTGTCGATTGGTGCACGCGCGATTGGAGTGGCGACGGGCAGGTATTCCGTCGAGCAGCTCGCGGCGTACGATCCCTATGCGGTATTCGAATCGCTTGCCGACACAAACGCGGTTCTCACCTCGATCATGAATGCGTGAAGTCGAGCTGAAGAGCGTGTTGGACGATGTGGCGGAGCGACGAGCACGGATCGAAGCCGCAGGCGCCAAGCTCGTGTATTCGGGACGATTGCTCGATCGTCGCTACGATTTTCCAGATCGCTCGATGGCGTTGCGCGATCACGTGCTGCGTCTTCGCATTTACGAAAACGCTGAGGGATCTCGCACGGTGCTCGACTGGAAGGGCGAAACCAGATACGAGCACGGATACAAAGTGCGCGAGGAGATCTCGACTGCTACCAGCGACGCCGATGGTCTCGCGAGAATCTTGGAGATGCTCGGATTCATCGTCACCGCCGAGGTTAATCGACGGATTTTTCAATATGAGCTAGGCGGAGCGATGGTGCGATTCGAAGAATATCCGTTGATGGATTCCCTGGTTGAAGTCGAGGGAACGCCAGAAACCATTGAATCCTCGATATCGATCCTTGGTCTGCCTCGAACTGGTTTTACGTCCGATCGACTCACGGATTTTGTTCTAAGGTTCGAAGCCCGAACCGGACAACGTGCCATCCTAAGCGATTTGTGAACGGCGCAGGGAAACCGTGATGCGGAAAACTTTCCCCATCACGGTTTCCCTGCGCCGTTGCCGCCTCAAGTAATCCAGATAGATTTACTCGGCAATGAAATCCGGCTATCAGATCGACCGCCTGATCGTGCTGGCGGCGATACTGCTGCCCGCCGCCGCGCACGTCGCCAGCGCCCAGGAAAATTCCGCAAAAAGGCTTTCCAGCATCGTCAGCGTGGCGGTGGAGGAATACCGGAAAGCGATCGATCCACAGGGCAAGTTGATCTCCGAAGACGAGTACACGGAGACCACATCATTTCTGGCCGACGCGCGCGGTGTTGCGCAGCGACTAAGGGGCTATAACTCGCAGGCTACTCAGGCGATTCTCGATACGCTGATCGCCGAGGTACGCGCGAAGCGACCACCTCAGGAAGTCCAGCTCCTCGCTGCGCGGTTCAAGGGCGCGCTCGGCGCCGCGGGTGCGCTCGACCTTCCCACGGCGCCGCTCGATACCGCGAAAGGACACCCACTCTACACCGCGAACTGTGCATCGTGTCACGGCGAACGAGGGCGGGGCGACGGGCCCGTTGCAAGAAATCTCAGTGTTATTGTGCCGGCGATCGGCGACCCGCATGCAACGCCAACGTTGACTCCAACGCTCGCATACAACGTCGCCTCGGTTGGTGTTCGCCAAACACCGATGCCGTCGTTCGCCGCGCTCCCGCCGCAGGATCGCTGGAACATCGTCAACTACATCTTTGCTCTGCGAGGGCAGAAGATGGTGTTGCCGGTGCAAGACGTAACGGCCGCTCCTGGCTCGGCCGCTGCGCAATCAGTGATGGCTCTGCTCGACAGCGCTCTCGAATTTGCGCGCGCAGGGCGCAGAGCTGATGCGGGTGACCGCGCTTTCGACGCGTACATAGCTTTCGAGCCGCTCGAGACTCCGACGCGCGCGAAACAACCCGGTCTCGTTTCGGCGATGGAACGACACTTCGCTGAATTCAAAGCGGCAGTGCGCAGAAGTGACATGAACGCCGCTCAGCTCGCGCGCGACGCGATCGCTCTCGATCTTCCACGCATTGTCGAGCTGACGCGGCCGGGTCACCGCGAGCGGCTGCGTTCAATCTGGATTGGGGTCGCATACGGTGTGGCCGCGAGCCTTGCCACGGCGATTGTTCTCGCGACTGTGTTTGCGCATTTGCCGGCGAGCCGCGAGATCGTCGAAGGCGTGACGATGCTGATTGCGGTCGCGGTCCTTTTTTCAGTGAGCTACTGGCTCATCTCTCGAGTCGAAGCGGCGAAGTGGCAGAAGTTCATTCGCGAAAAAGTGAATGTCGCGCTCGAGCATGGCGGCGGCAAAGCGTTGGTTCTCGTCGCGTTCCTCGCCGTGTACCGCGAAGGTGCAGAGACGGCGTTGTTCTACCAGGCGCTGTTCAATGAGGGGCCGAACCTCGCGCTGCCTCTCTCGCTCGGAATTATCGTCGGGCTCGTCGCGCTCGCTTTGATTTTCACTTTGTTCTATCGGTACGGCGTGAAGATTCCAATGCGTCCGTTCTTCACGGTGACCAGCGTGCTGCTCTACTACATGGCGTTCGTCTTTATGGGGAAAGGGCTTCGCGAGCTGCAGGAGGGTAATATCATACCGGTTACAGTGATGCGCGGACTGCCCAATGTTCCGTCGGTTGGAATTTTCCCGTCTGTAGAGACACTCGTGGCACAAGGAGTACTACTGCTCCTTCTTGTTTTTGCCGTTGCGAAGACGTTTTGGCCCCGGAGCGAGTCAGGGAGCACCAACAGTTGAATAAATCCCTGGCTTATCGGGAGTGACATCGCGCCGCCAATACATGATTATCGCTCCGCCAATTGCAAACAAGATTGCGAATATCTGCGCCACGGTTAATCCGCCGGCGATGATGCGGTCGTCCTTCGCTCTTAGAAACTCGACAAGAAATCGCTCGATCCCTGCGAGCACGCAGTAGAGACCAAATAGCCAGCCCTCGGCGTGCTTGTGATCGCGGTAACGCCACAGGATCAGAAACATGATGAAGCCTGCTCCCACCTCGTACAGCTGCGTTGGATGCACGGCAACGACTTCACCCGGCGGCATGCTCGCAGGAAACTTGATTCCGAATAGTTGCTGCATGTTGGCGACCGTCGACGGAGGCGCGCCTTCGGGGAATTTTGTCGCCCACGGGCCATCCCACGGCCGACCGTAATCGTCGCCCACCGCCCAACATCCCGTGCGCCCCACTGCATAACCAGCGGCGAGTGTGATTCCAGCGACATCACTGATGCGCAAGAAGCTCAATTTCTTCCATCGCATCACGATCGCCGTCGCGACGATTCCGCCGATCAATCCGCCCCAGAAAACAAATCCTGCGCGACTCGCGAGTGAGCCCCAATCGTGCATCAGGATCGCATAATAAATTTTCGCGCCGAGTAGTCCACCGACTACCGCCGCGAAAACGAGATCTCCCATCACAGTGGGATCGTGACCGCGTCGCTCCATCTCGTGCTGCGAGATAATTTGCGCGATGACGAATGTCAGAAGAATCGCGAGACCGAATCCCGTCAGAGTAAAGGGACCGATCTGATAGGAGAACGGATGATGTATGATTGTCGCAAAAATGCGTGGCATTGCTATTGGATTCGTGTCAGGCTGCGATCAAGCCGGGGAGCGGCCGACTCGGAAACGCGTTCAAGTCGAGAGTGCCGCGCTCGCCCTGATAGTAGTGATACAATCCCGCTCGCGCGATCATCGCCGCGTTGTCAGTAGCAAGTCGAGGCGGCGGTGCATAGACGTTCGCATCGATCTCGGCCACGCGCTGCTTCATCGCGGCGACGAGCGCGCCGTTACACGCAACACCACCGCCGAGTACTATGCATGTGCGCGCGAATGCATCCGCTGCGCGGAAAGTCTTTTCGACGAGAGATCCGATCAGGGCATCCTGAAATCCGCGGGCGATGTCCGCGCGAATCTTGTGATCATCTCCGTCAGCTGCAGCAGCCGGCATCGCTTTCACGGCATTCAAAACCGCTGTTTTCAATCCGCTGAATGAGAACGCGTAGTAATCCGGATCTCCGGGAGAATCGTTCGTCCGAACCATTGGCCGACTGAAACGATAGCGCGACGGATCGCCTTCGCGAGCCAACATCTCGATTGGCCGGCCGCCAGGGTAGGGAAGACCGAGTAGCTTCGCGACTTTGTCGAACGCCTCGCCTGCTGCATCGTCTCGGGTCGCGCCGAGCAGCCGGTAGCGTCCCCACGACTCGACGTCGAGCAACATCGTGTGACCGCCGGAAACCAGAAGCGCGGTGAAGGGCGGCCTTGCTTCGGGATACTCGAGTGAAGTCGCGAAGATGTGCCCTTCCATATGGTGCACGGGGATCACAGGAATGCCTCGCGCGAACGCAAGCGATTTCGCGTAGCACACTCCGACCAGGAGCGCTCCGATCAGTCCAGGCGCGTAAGTCACCGCGATTGCATCGACGTTATCGAGGGAGGTATTCGCGTCATCGAGCGCGCGGGACACAACGGGAACGATGCTCGTTAGATGTGCGCGTGAAGCAATTTCTGGTACGACTCCGCCGAATACGCGGTGAACGTCCTGAGAGAGAATTACGAGCGATCGCTGGGTGACACTATCGCCGCTTCCCTCGAGCACCGCCGCCGATGTTTCGTCGCACGACGTCTCGATGCCAAGAATTCGCGCCAAGCTAATCGGCCTTTTCTGCCAGCAAGCGCTCGACCAAGCCGCGATTCTCAGGTGAGTTCCAATTGCTTGCGCCGATTAGCCTCTTTCGAATTATCCCATCACGACCGACGATCACAGTCTCAGGATAGCCGGTCGTTTCATAAAGTCTGCTTACCTCGCCTTCCTGTCCCTTGGGATCGTGGAGGACCTCGAAAGTAAGACGATACTGCTTTATGAAATCGCGAATTTGTTTGTCGGTGCCCGGATCATCGACGCTCACCGCGAGAACCTTGAGACCTTTTGATGCGAGTTCTTTGTGAAGCTGCTCGATGCTCGGCATCTCGACACGGCACGGCAGGCACCATGTAGCCCAGATGTTGATTAGCACAACCTCGCCATGATATGAGTCGAGAGATTTCTCGCGCGGAATGGAATCGAGTGTCTGTGCAGTGAATGTCGGCGCTTCGCTTCCGATGCCGAGCGGTGCCAGCTCATTGCCGAGCACGCGTTTGCCGGTGTAAATCAGAGCAAGCACCAACGCGAGGGCGCCGACAACAATTGCGAGCTGCTGTCTCCAGGTCACGCTGTCTCCATACAGATATTGCGCAATGCGGCGATCTCAGCTGCTGGGTCGTCGGCGGAAAAGATCGCGTACCCTGCGACAAAAGTATCGGCACCGGCGCGCCACACTGATGCGATCGTGTCGCGGCCAATACCGCCGTCGACTTCGAGTGCAGCGCGACTCTTCCCTTCGTCGAGCATGTGGCGTGCTCGCGCAACCTTGTCTGGCGACGCGGGAATGAATTCCTGTCCACCGAATCCCGGGTTCACCGTCATCACGAGGAGCAGATCGAGATCAGCGAGAACTTCGCGCACCATAGCCAGTGAAGTTCCCGGATTTATTGCAGCGCCCGCGGTACAACCGAGCTCACGAATTCGAATGAGCTGTCGCTGGAGATGCGGCGCAGCCTCGACGTGAATCGTCATGCCGTTCGCACCAGCGCCTGCGAACGATTCGAAATAACGATCAGGCTCCTCGACCATCATGTGCACGTCGAGCGGGAGTGTCGTGAGCTTGCGCACTGTGTTTATCATCTGAACGCCGAACGTGATGTTGGGAACGAAGCGCCCATCCATCACATCGAGGTGAATCATGTCGGCGCCGCCGGCGACCAACGTCTCGATCTCGTCGGCGAGTCGCGCGAAATCCGCGTTGAGGATCGAAGGAGCGATGCGCGCTCTCATCGCGCGACGAGTCCCGTGTCGATCTTCGGCATTGACGGTGGTGGTGGGAACCTGGAGATACGCAGGCTGACGCTCCCACCTGCTCCGATCACCTGGCCCGGTGCCGGCGATTGTGATAACACTGTGCTCTCGGGTTGGAACGAGCTGGTGTCGCGCGAGACCCCGCCCAGGTGCAATCCAAGCTGCTCGAGCGTCGACCGCGCGTCGGCAACACTGCGTCCAGTGAGATCAGGAACCTGAAGTGAAGCCGGCCCCACACTAACTGCAATTCGAACTACGGCGGGCAGAGGAATCTGCTGGCCCGATGGTGGATTGCTGCCGACGACTGCGCCGCGAGGTTGATCGCTCGTCTGCTCGGAGATTTGTCCGAATTGAAATCCGGCATTCTCGATGGCCAGCCGCGCCTGCTGTTGCTGCATGCCGGCAACATCCGGCACAACTGCTGAGCGTTGTCCAAGACTTACAGCGAGCGTCACGTCGATCCCGCGTTTCTGTGTGCTGCCTGCAGGCGGATCCTGCTGGAGAACAGTTCCCTGTGCGACTGTGCGATGATAACGCGTTTCGCCCTGCACGCCGTGAAAGCCGGCCTTATCGAGCGCGGCGACCGCATCGTCGAAGGACATTCCAACGACAGTTGGAATCTTTCCGTCATCGGGAAGAACTTCAGCTGGAAATGCGAAGAGAAAGAGAAGTATGTAGGCAAGCAGGAAACCGAAGACCGAAACGAGAAGATAGGGGAATGCGCGCCTTCCAAGTGCGCGGCTGTTCACCTAATCCGCTCTCCTCAATCGCGCGGCGAATGCGCCGTCGCTTCCATGCAATTGTGGAAGCACGCGCAAATATCCGGCATCGATGGTTTCAGCTGGTACGGCTCCAGCCGGCGGAGCTTCGAGGTTCCAATCTGGATTGTCAGCGAGGAATGATTCCACCTGCTCTTCGTTTTCTTCCGGCTCGAGCGAGCACGTGCTGTACACCAGAAGACCGCCCGGCGCGACAACGGTTGCGGCCGCGCGAAGCAGACTCGATTGCACTGCGGACATCACTGCGAGATCAGAAACGCGCAAACGCCATCTCGCATCTGGATGACGGCGAAACGTGCCCGTGCCAGTGCAAGGCGCGTCAAGCAAAACGGCATCAACAGGACGAATCGCGGAGAAGCGAGCATCGGCTGCGATCACGAGGATATTCCTCGCCTCGAGTCGATCGCGGTTGTCGACCACGCGGGCAAGTCTCGCCACAGAGCGATCTGCTGCAATTACCGAGCGTGCCTCTCGTGACAGCTCGAGAGCTTTTCCTCCAGGTGCGGCGCAGAGATCAGCGACGATAGAATCGGCAGGAATCGCAGCGTACTGCGTGACCAGCGTCGATCCAGGATCCTGAATGAAAAACAATCCCTGCTTGAATGCGCCAAGCTCGGTGAGCGTGATTCCTCCCGAAACTTGAATGCTGTCGCGAACGAGCGCTGCGTCTTCGACATGGACTCCGGCGGATTCCAACATCGCTTCCAACTGCTCGCGCACTATTCCATAAGGTCGGAGGACTACGGGCGCTTCACCGTTGTTCCTCGCGAGCAAAGTCTCAGTTGCCTGGCTTCCCCATCGCGACAGCCAACGGCGAACGAGCCACGCGGGATGAGAATATCTGATGGCGAGCGATTCTACTTCATCTGACGGCAGCACTGAGAGCAAATCATCTCTCTCTCGGTCGACTCGGCGAAGCACCGCATTGGCGAGCTTACTCGCGCCGACACCGTGACGGACCTTCGCAAGCTCGACGGTCTGCGCGATCGCTGCATATGCGGGCACGCTGCCCATGTGCAGCAGCTGATAAACGCCGAGCCGCAAAAGATCGAGCAGGTCGGTTTCCAATCGCGCAATGCCGCCATTCACTCGCTCGGCGAGTATTGCATCGATAGTCCCTCGTTGTCGAAGCATTCCGTACACGAGCTCGCGAAGCCAGCGTCTGTCGCGCGCATCGAGATCATGAGCTCGGCGATCGAAAGCCGCGTCGAGCATTTCGCCGGCGCGAAGGTCGGCACAGATCTGTGCAGCGGCGATACGCGAGGGCGTCACACCACTTACAACGGCGAGCTCGAAGTGTGCGGTCATCGGTCGAGCATTCCTGTTACAGGAGATGACGGAACGGCAACTTCCCGACGCGGCATTCTGCCTGCGAGATAGGCGAGTCTGCCTGCTTCGACGGCTTGTCGCATTGCGGTGGCCATGCGAAGCGGATCAGTTGCAGCGGCAATTCCGGTGTTCATGAGAATTCCATCGACGCCTTGCTCCATCACGATGCACGCGTCGGATGCGGTTCCAACTCCGGCGTCGACGATCACCGGAACTTCGAGGCGCCGCTTGATCGTGCGGATTGCATACTGATTCAGCATCCCAAGTCCCGATCCGATCGGTGATGCGAGAGGCATCACCGCAACCGCGCCGGCCTCCTCCAGTCGCAATGCGGTGATGAGATCGTCGTTGGTGTACGCCATCACCTTGAATCCGTCCGCTGCAAGCGCACGTGTCGCGACGAGAAGACCCTCGGTATCGGGAAGCAAGGTTTCCTGATCGCCGATAACCTCGAGCTTGACCCACTCGTTGAACCCAGCGGCGCGCGCGAGTCTCGCGTAACGAATTGCTTCGTCAGCGGAATAACAGCCTGCTGTGTTCGCGAGAAGAAAGAATCTCTCCGGGTCGAGATGATGCAGAATTCCTTCATCATTCGCGCGATCCAGATCCACTCTTCGCACTGCAACAGTCACAACCTCGGCGCCGGACGCCTCAATTGCGTCGATCATGGCCGTGTTGGATGTGTACTTGCCGGTGCCGACCATCAGACGTGAGCGGAACTCACGTCCCGCGATCGTCAGCGGTTGTGGATCGAGCGATGCCTCAATGGCAGTCGCGCTGCCCATCTCAGCCGCCTCCCACAAAGTGGACGATCTCGACAACGTCGCCATTCGCGAGTGAGTGCGTCGCGTATTTGTCGTGGTCGCGAAGGATCGTCCTGTTGTGCTCGATTACGACGAGACGGGGATCCACGCGGAGCGACCCAAGGAGCTCCGCCATTGTGCTATTCCGCGGAATCTCCCGTGGGGCGCCGTTCACCGTGAGAGTGATCTTCGACGCTTCCGGAGCTCCAATCATAGGCTGAAATATAGCGGGTGATCATTTCCTCAGCGGGTGCGCCGTGAGCGCCAACCAAACGTGTTTTCCCCGGAGATGGATCGGTATCGTGACGCTGTGGCTCCATTTCCCATCCGGCACCGCGAATAGTCGCGACGCCATACGCACCTGCCGCCTTGAGTAGTGCAACTTGTTCCGGCTTCACACCACCGATTGCGATTATCGGAATCAATACCGCGTGCGCGACGTCGACGATGAACGGAATTCGCGCGCCTGGTTGACCAGGATGAGTCGGCGTCTCGAAAACGGTTCCGGCAACGCACCACGACGCACCTTCTGACTGCGCAGCAACTGCTTCGTCAACGCTGTGAATGCTGATGCCAACCGGAATGTTCGGAGCGACGACCCGTGCCTCATGAACTCGAAGCGAGTGCGACGCTAACTGAATTCCTTTCGCACCGACTGCAGCCGCGACATCGACGCGATCATTGATGATGAGCCAGCAACCGGTCTCGTTTTGAAATCCAACGAGCTTCGAGGCGAGGTCATAGAATCGCCGGCCTGTTGCTTCAGAGCTTCGCAAATGGACTGCCCCGAGTGGACCGAGCGCTCTCATGATTCGCTCGGCTGTTGCAAGAAAGGTTTTTCTTCGTACAGCAGCGCTGTTCGATACAGCGTGAATGAACGGAATGGCTTCGACAGGCGGAGCGGACGTAGTCAGCCTCCCAGAATGTCGCCGACAGAAACGCCGCGTCCGCGCGCCCATTCCGCGGCGGTCATGCGGTTTTTTCCCGATGGCTGTACGTCGCTGATTCGTATCGCATCTCGGCCACAGGCGACTATAAACTCAGGTGTCACTTCTATTACTTCGCCGGCCGCACCCTTCCTTCGCTCGATCGGTCGCGGGCCAAAGAGCTTCACATCGATCCCGTTGCGCGTTGTAAATGCGCCAGGCTTTGGATCGTACGCGCGAACTGTTCGCGACACCTCACTCGCGTCGAGCTGCCAGTTAATTCGGGCATCGTCGCGCGTGACCTTCGGCGCGTAGGTCGCGAGCGAGTCGTCCTGAGGAGTTTCTTTCGCGGCGTCGAGCGAGATGAGAGTGAGCGCTTCGACGAGTGTGAGTGCGCCCAGCTCCGAGAGGCGCAGCTGCAGCTCTCCGTACGTTTCGTCTTCGAGAATTTGCGCGGTGGCCTGCATAATCACCGGGCCAGCATCGAGTGCAGGGACCATTCGCATGATCGTCACGCCTGTCTCGGTCAAACCCTGGCGAATCCCAGCTTGAATTGGTGCCGCGCCTCGAAGAGCGGGCAGCAGCGACGCATGGATGTTTAGAGTTCCGAGTCGCGGAATGTCGATGACGCGTTTCGGAAGAATGTGTCCGTA
>WNGI01000455.1_pt1 | contig 29838 bp, 22 predicted proteins | sample 5400621 | NCBI WGS metagenome assembly WNGI01 (sample SAMN13153374, study PRJNA577476) | soil metagenome | isolation source: 20 cm soil or saprolite under Garry oak tree replicate 1 | place: USA:California | collected 2016-06-15
CGCGACGTCCGTCGCGATCGTCCTGAGCTTCGCGATCCGGTTCGAGGCGAACGACATCCTGGCGACGATGTCGCCATATCTGCCCGTCGCCCTGCTGCCGCTCCTGATCAATCCGGCGATCTACGTGGCGTTCGGCCTGTACCGCCGCGAATGGCGTTATGCATCGATCCGCGAGCTCTACGCGATCGCAGCCGCGGTCATCGTCGCCTCTGCGCTGGCGTTCTCGGTCCTGATCGTCCTCGCCCTCTTCGACGTTCCGGGAAGCACCGGCTTCCCGCGGTCGGTCTTCTTCATCGAGGCGCTCCTCAGCGGCGCCCTCGTCGGTGGCGGCAGGTTCCTCGTGCGGGCAAGCCTCGAGCGCCGCCGTGGAGGCAACGATTCGGAGGCCGAAGCCCTGGTGACCCTCGTCTACGGGGCCGGCGAGGCCGGAGCCATGGTCACCCGATTGGCCGACCGTGACCCCGTGGCCGCGATCGCGGTTGTCGGCTATATCGATGACGATCCGCGAAAACGTGGCTCCAAGCTCATGGGACGGAGGGTCCTCGGTGGCCTGGCCGATCTGGCTCAGGCCGCTTCCAGCACCGGCGCAGAAGCCCTCCTGATCGCGATGCCCTCGGCCGATGGCGTCGTCATCCGGCGGACCCTCGAAGCAGGCCGGAAGCTCGGCCTTGCCGTCCGAACCGTGCCGCCGCTCCGGGAGCTGGTGAGCGGCCAGGTCCAGCTCTCGAAGATCCGGCCAGTCAGCCTCGATGACCTGCTTCGTCGCGACTCCATCCAGATCGACCCGGAGGTTGGGGCGTCCTACCTCAACGCGGCGAGCGTTCTCGTCACAGGCGGTGGCGGGACGATCGGCAGCGAGCTGGCTCGTCAGATCCTCGCGCTGGGCCCACGAACGTTGACGATCATCGACAACCACGAATGGGCCCTCTGGGCCATCGACCGCGAGCTGAGCGAACTGGCGGCGTCCAGCGGCGGCGTGCAGGTCCGATCGGTCCTGGCCGACGTTCGATCCGCGCAGGCGATCGACACCGTCATCCGACAGATCAAGCCGGACGTCGTCTTCCACGCCGCGGCGCTGAAGCATGTCCCGATCGTCGAGCGGTTCCCATCAGAGGGTGTGCTGACGAACGTCGTTGGAACCCGAAATGTCCTCCGGTCGTGCGCCAGCGCGGCGGTTGGCAGATTTGTCCTCATCTCGACCGACAAGGCCGTGGAGGCTGCGAGCGTCATGGGCGCCACCAAGCGGATCGCGGAGCATCTCACCGTCTCGACCGCGCGCCGGATCGGGCGGCCCTATACGGCGGTTCGGTTCGGCAACGTCCTCGGCTCCAGCGGCAGTGTCATCCCGATCTTCGAGCGACAGCTCGAACAGGGACGGCCGATCACCATCACCCACCCGGATGTCACTCGCTACTTCATGACGATCTCGGAAGCCGTGAGCCTGATCCTCGAGGCCGGGGCCACGAAGGAGGACGGCGAGGTCTATGTGCTCGACATGGGCAAACCGATCCGCATCGTCGATCTCGCTCGCGACCTCATTGCCCTGAGGGGCCAGGATCCCGACTCCATCGACTTTGTCTTCACCGGTCTCCGACCAGGTGAACGACTCCACGAGACCCTCTTCTACGCGGCCGAGAGCGCGCAGCCGACCGAGCACCCTGGGGTCCTGCGAGCCGGACCGAACGGGTCGATAACTGCGCCGATCGACCTGGACGAGGTCATCGACCGGCTCGAAACGGCCGCGCTCGACCGCGACGATCAGGCCGTCCGGGCGATCCTTCACGAGCGGCGGTACCTCGCTCACCTGGCGTCCAGCCCACACCCGGCGGAATCGGCGGTTTGAAGCACGATCCCGCGGGCTCGCCGCCGCCGATCCCGTTTCACATGCCTTCCATCGGGGCGGCCGAGCGCCAGGCTGTCCTGGACGTCCTCGACTCCGGCTGGCTCACCACCGGCCAGCGCGTCGTCGAGTTTGAGGAGGCGATCCAGCGCGACCTGGGAGTCCGCCACGCGGTCGCCGTCAACTCGGCCACGTCGGCGCTCCACTTGGCGCTCGAAGCCATGGGGATCGGTCCCGACGACGAGGTCGTCGTACCGACGTACACGTTCGCTGCGTCCGCCGAGGTCGTCCGCTATCTGGGCGCGCGTCCACGACTCGCCGACGTCGATCCGCTCACCCTCAACTCGACGGCCGAGACGATCGAGCAGCAGCTCCGCCCGAATACAAAGGCGATCGAGATCGTCCACTTCGGAGGACTGCTCGCCGACATGGAGCCGATCCTCGACCTGGCGCGTCGCCGTGGTATCCCGGTGCTCGAGGACGCGGCCCATGCCCTGCCGGCGTCGAGGAACGGGCGGGCTGCCGGTACCCTGGCCGAGGCCGGCGCCCTGAGCTTCTACGCGACGAAGACCGTGACCACGGGCGAAGGCGGCATGCTCATCACGAACGACGACCGGATCGCCGATCGGGCCCGCGTCATGCGTCTTCACGGCATCAGCCGGGATGCCTGGAAGCGCTATACCGCGGCGGGTTCCTGGTTCTACGAGATCGAGGACGTCGGCTTCAAGTACAACCTCACGGACATCGCCGCGGCGATCGGGATCGTCCAGCTGGGTCGGGCCGAAGAGATGCGCCGGCTGCGCGAAGGGGTCGCCCTCAGATACGGAACGGCGCTTGAAGCCGCCGATCTCCTCGACCTCGTCGATCTGCCGGCCGCGCCGGGTGCCGCGGACGTCCATGCCTGGCATCTCTATCCGATCCGCCTGCGCCTGGATCGCCTGGCGATCGACCGGGCCACGGTCATCGAGGAGCTCAAGGCCGGCGGCATCGGCACGAGCGTTCACTTCATTCCGCTTCACCTGCATCCGTACTACCGCAGGACCTACGACTACGCGGCCGGCGACCTGCCCGTTGCGACGCGTGAGTACGAGCGCGAGATCTCTCTTCCGATCTATCCCGGCCTCGGGGACGTTGCGGTCGAGCGAGTGGTCCGCGCCCTGTCGGCCATTCTCCGGCCGGAACGAGTCGCGTCGAGCGTGTGATCGCGTTCACCAGCGGCCTGAACGAGAACACGGCGAGGCGCGCTCGTGACGACTGAACGGAATCCGGCCGTCGAAGAGGACGCCGAGGTTCAGCGGATCAGGAAAGCCTATGACGAGCGGGACGACCGGCCCGCGCGGCATCCCGCAATCGCGGAGGCGTACCGCCTCGTGAACGCCGATCGCCTGACCCGGATGCGGTCGACGATCGAGCGGGTCGCCGGTAGTTCGCCGCGGATCCTCGATGTCGGCTGCGGGGGCGGCCTGGATCTCGCCCACTGGCTCTCGCTTGGATGGCCCGCCGATCGGCTCGCCGGTGTCGACCTGGTCGAGCGCCGAATCGCCGCGGCGGCCGAACGCTGTCCCGGCGTCGACCTGCGCCTCACCTCCGGATCGGAGCTTCCGTTTGCGGCGGATTCATTCGATGTCGCGACGGCCGTGACTGTCTTCTCGTCGGTGCTGGATCCGACCGTCAGGCGCCGCTTGTTTGCCGAGTTGCGGCGGGTCGTGCGCCCCGGCGGCAGCATCCTGCTCTACGACTTCGTGATCAGGAACCCGCGCAATCCCGACATCGTCGCGATGACGCGCCGGCGATTGCTGGACATGGGCGGCCCGCCGCTCGAGTCCGTCCGGATGACACCGTTGATCCATCTCGTCGCCCTGGCAAGCCTGTTCGGTCAGCGAGCGACCGATGTCGCGATGAGGTTCGCACCGCGCACCCACCGCCTCTCTCGGTGGCCCGTTTCCGACGGGTGAGCCCGCCGCGTCAGGCGGTTTGCGGTGCGAGCGAGACCGCTTCATCGGGCGGCGCCGCCGCCGGTGGGATCCGCTCGTCGGTCGGGATCGGCGCCGCGAGGCCGTAGCCGAAGAAGACGAAGGCCATCGCGCTGACCTGGATGAAGAGGAGCGGGTTGTTGAACATCGCCGCCAACCAGTAGCCGAGCGCGCCGGCCAGCAGCCCGGTGCCGATCCAGCCGGGCCGACGAGAGAGCTCCCGAAAGAGAGCCACGATGAACGCCACGAGCGCGATCCCGCCGATCAGGCCCTCCTCGGCGAACAGCCGCAGAACCTCGTTGTGGGGAGACCCAAGGCGGGTATCGCCAAAGGCATCAGCGAGCTGCTTGTAGGCCAGGAAGCCGTGGCCGATGATCGGTGAGTCGGCCCACATTCGAATGGCCGCCCCCCACGCGGTGATTCGGGCCTCATCGGCGCCGAGAATCCACTCGATTGGCGTCCGTGTCTCGAAGACGCCCTCCTGGGCGGCGCGGAACTGGATGAACAGCGGGACCGAGACGACGGCGAGGACAATCCCGATGCCGAGCACGATCCACGCCGTACGGCGACGCCGACGGGCGATGAAGAGGACCGCCGTGATGTAGAGAGCGGTGATCGCCGATCGACTCAACGTCAGGATCGCCGCGGCTGCAATCGGGATCGCGAGGACCAGGGCCGCCAGTCGACGACGACCGTGAAACTGGACGACGGCCGCCAGCGAGACCGTGGCCGGGACGATGAGCATCGTGGCCACCGCGTTCGGCGCGGGGATGATCCCTGTGACGCGGGCGCCGAAATTCTTCCAGAAGCCGATCCACGAGAGGGCGCTGTTGGAGATCAGCCCCGGGTGGAACAGCTCCATCAGGCTCAGGACAGAGGCGACGGCGCAGGCTATCGCCGCGACGACCAGCGGACGCGCCTCGCCCGTCCTCGCCACCCACGCCCCGACGATCAACAGGATCATGGCGCCGCCGATGTTGGTGATCCACGTCTGCGCCGCGTGGGTTCCAAAATCCGGATCGAAAACCCACAGCGTATGAGCGACGCCACCTATCGTGATGAGCGCCACGACGATGCCGAGGATCAGCGTCGGCGAGCGTGGCATCTGTCGCCATCCGCCCGCCGCGAGGCGCACGGCAACAGAGACGCCCAGTGCGCCAACGAGGATGTGGCGCAGCCCCAGCGCTCGCGTCAGCGCCACCGGCTCGAAGAACGGCGCGGTCGCGACGAGGAGGACGAGCCCCGACGTCGGCGAGACCATCGCGATTGCGCAGGCGAGCACGGTCCACGCCAGGTACGGCCGGCTCTCGACCGACCAGCCGGTCCGCAGGATGAACCACAGCGCGATCATGCCGACCTCGACGGCGATCGCCAGCCGATACCGGACGATCCCTCCTCGCAGGCCGCTCCAGGCCGCTCGGTACAGGTCCAGGACTGTTGCGTCCGGCGCCGGAGGATCTATCGAAGCCACGTCTTGAGCATGACCCGGAGAAAGCCGACGCCGTAGCGAAGGTTCGTCCCCTTCTTCGACTCCCCGCTTGCCCGCCGCCGGATCGTGACAGGAACGTCGAGGACGCGGAGGCCGGCTCGCGCCGCTCCCAGCAGCAGCTCCGGGTTGTGGAACTGGTCCTCCGTGAACGAGATCTCAGACAGCCGGCTCGCACGGATCGCCCGGTAGCCGTTGGCGACGTCGCTGATCTCCGTCCCGCCGAGGAGGTTGATCAACCGCGTGTAGACGGAGATTCCGGCGTCGCGGGCACGAGATTCGGAGTCCGACGCACCCATCCGCCGCGAGCCGACGACGAAGTCGGCCTCGTCGCGAACGATCGGCCCGACGAGCCGCTCGATCTCCGCTGGGTCGTGCTGGCCGTCGGCGTCCAGCGTGACGACGATGTCGGCGCCGAGACGCTCGCTGACGAGGTAGCCGGTCTGGAGAGCCGCCCCTTGGCCGCTGTTGACGGGGTGCCGCACGACGTGCGCGCCGAGCCCGGCGGCGACCGCCGAGGTCGCGTCCCCCGAGCCGTCGTCGATCACGAGGATATGGGTCGGCAGCCCGGCAACGGTCGACGGGATCTCGGCGATGACGCCCGGCAGGTTGTCGGCCTCGTCGAAGGCCGGAACGCAGACGAGGACCCCGCCCAGCGGCCCGCCGGTCCGGACGAGCTCGACCTGCGCCGCCGACAGCGCGCGGACGAGCCGGCTGACCCGCTGGTTCGCCCGATCCGCCCGGCCGAGGGCATAGAACAGCGCGCCGTATGCGAGGGCCACGGAGATGACGAGAACGGTGACGAGCCGACCGAGCGGCTCGCCCGATAGGCCGAGGACATCCTGGATCGGCCTGACGAGGTCCGGGGCGACCGAGACGGTGGCGAGGCCCAGCCCGATGAGGAGGATCGTCGCGGCGGGAACCCGGCTGCCGCTCCCCCGCCGGCGCAGCCGGCGCGTCGCGACGAGGATCAGCAGGACTGCGAGAGCGAGGCCGACGATCCGAAGGAGGCTCGGCATGAGCGGCGGCGTCTCCAGTACCAGGCGGTTCGCCGGACGGTCAGGGCGCGGCTCTCACCTCGAACAGGAGCAGCCGGCCGTCGCCGAACGAGCGGACTTGAGTGTAACGTCCGCCACCCACGAGGGTCTCCAGCTTCGCCGCGCACTGACAATCACCTTGATGGGCAACCCAGCCTCCGGCCTCGGGTATCAGCTCGGCTTCTGAGCGATCATGAAATATCCGAGCGGGAACAGCCGGCTCGAGACGCGCATGACGCGAGCGCCGATCAGGGTGCGGCCAAAATGGAGCACGACGGTCTGGGTGAATGCCGCCAGCGACTCTCCGATCCGTCCACCCTTGGAAAGGACCTTTGCCGTCAGGTCGCCGAAGATCTCGACGACACCCCCAACGGGCACCAGATAGAGCAACTTCAGTCCGTTTGTCTGCACGAACCGTTCGAGGGCGAAGTTCGTGTATCGGTAATAGTCGTTCGGGTGGGCATGGACCGAGTAGTAGAACGGAACATTCATGACGATCGTGCCACTGGGTGCCAGGATGCGTGTCATCTCTCGCCACAACAGATCGGGTTCCGCGATGTGCTCAAGTACGTCCGACAGGATGATCGTGTCAAATCTCGCATCGTCGAACGGTAATGGCTGCGATAAGTCGCAGTGGACGTCAATGTGTTCCCCGGGCGCCCAGTCCACGCACGTGATTTCCGTGACGTACGAGGCATAGGCGGAATAGAGCGGGACCTTGCCACACCCGAGGTCCAGTAGTCTGCCGGTCGCGTGCGCACGAAGATGCCGATCGTACTGAGCCGCGACCAGATCACTGATGAGGCGCGATCCGACTCCTAGCTCTCGATCATCACGCGAGCCGCGCAGCCGGCCCCGCGATATCTCGAATTTGGTGGGGGCCCACGCTGTCTGGTTTTTCACGGCTGAGGCTCAGGGTTGGGGACCAGTTCTGGCGCGACCCCGACGATCCGAAGGAGGCTCGGCATGAGCGGCGGCGTCTCCAGTAGCCAGGCGGTTCGCCGGACGGTCAGGGCGCGGCTCTCACCTCGAACAGGAGGAGCCGGCCGTCGCCGAACGAGCGGACCTGAGTGTAGCGTCCGCCACCCAGGAGGGTCTCCACCTTCGTGTCGAACAACAGGTAGCCGCCGAGGTCGTTGCCGTTCGGGCCGGCCGTTGCGACGAGAAGGTACGACACCCGCTCGGCGGCCAGATAGTCGGCCGCGGCCGCGCCACCGGGGTCGGCGAAGAGGACCCGCGCGCCCAGGACGAGGCTCGTCGACTCGGCGAGGAAGTCGGCGTCCTCGAGGTAGACCGCCCGCCCGTCGAGGATCGCCTGGCGGTGGGCGACGGCAAGGATCGATCCATCCGTGTAGGCGTTTGTCAGCAACCGTGCGTCCGGTGGCAGGTTGGCGTCGATCCAGCGCAGTGCGTCGTATCCGACGGCGCTCAGGCCGGGCTCGTCAGGTTCGTCGTTGAGGATCGACCTCGGCGCGGGCGCCGCGGCCCCGATGGTGACGATCGCCAGTAGGGCACCTGCCGCGATCATCGCCCCACGGCGGGGCAGCAGGAGCCGCCAGCCGGGCCGCAGGAGGCGGTCGAGGGCGAACAGGAGCAGGACGGCGCTCATGACCGGAACGAACAGCTCGTACGGCATCAGCCGCCGCGGACCGACCCGCGCCGGCACGTACGTCTTGCTGATCGAGAAGAGGAGCCAAGACCCGACTAGGAGACCCACGCCGAACAGCCACCACGCCAGCAGGAATCGCCGCCGCCGTTGATCGAGCCACGGCCACAGGAGCAACGGCGCGGCGAGCAGCCCGCCCAGCGTGATCAGGTCACCGCGACCTCGAGCGTCGAGACCGGGCCAGACCTCGAGGATCGCCCGGGGCAGCAGGCTGCTTCCGAAGAAGTTCGTCGGCGGCGGCTCGCCGTCCAGCGCCGGCGCCACGGACGCGACGTAGAAGTTCCACGTCGGGTCGCCGCTGAACTTCCAGCCGGCCGGGATGCGGTCGGCCGGGACGGGTGGCGGCGAGTGGCGGGTCGTCGTGACATAGCCGAGCAGGCGGAACTCGCCGGCGAACACGGCGTTCAGCCCACCGCCGATGATCACCGCCCCGGCCAGGACGATCCCTGCCACGGCGAGCGGTCGAAGCTGGGCAGGATGCGGCACGCGCAGTCCGACCCTTCCCTTCCCGACGAGCGCACGGGCCATGGCGAGACCCGCCAGCGCCGGACCCAGCAGCAGGAAGACCTCCGCGTGCGACAGGAACGTCGCCACGGCCGCGGCGAGGGCGACCGCCAGGGACCGGGCGGATCGATCCGTCATCGCGCGATCCGCTGCCCAGAGGGCGAACAGCGCGAGGACGAGGCCGAACGTCTCGGGACGGTAATCGAGGAATTTTGTCTCCAGGCGAACCGTCGACAGCAGCAGGCACGCCCCGAGAACCGCCACCCATGTCGAGAACCAGCGGCGAAGGAGGAGCGCCGCCATCGCAGCCGCCGCACCGAGGATCGCGAGGCGGTACCAGGCGAAAGCCACGAGGATGTCGCCCGGGAGCAACTCGAGGGCGGCCGCCGCATGGGCCGTCGCCGGCAGGTAATCCGTCGGGAACGGACGCGCCTGGCCCCACTCCTGGATCGTCGCGGGGATCGCCCCGGCGTCGGCGACGTCGCGCGCGACCGCCATGTAATACCAGGGCGTCGAGGTCTTCGGCAGGAGGCTATCGCCGACCGCGGCGCGCGACGGCACAAGGACGGTGATACCCAGGACGAGCAGGCCGGCGGCCCCGGCCAGCCACCAACGCCTGCGGCGGCGACCGCCCGACAGCGACCCCCGGAGGGAGGCACGCGCCGACGGGTGTGCGAGCGGGGCGAGAGTGACGACCGTCAGCGTCGCGATGAGCGGCCCGACGCGGAGGATTCCGATGCCTGCGAGCAGGGTGCAGGTGCCCGCGACGATCAGTAGACTGAGCCCGATGGCTCGCCCGATGACGTGCAGGGGCGTCGGTGCCCCGGGCAGGATGAGGGGCCCGAAGGTCAACCCCGGCAGGACGAAGAGGACGGCCAGCGCTATCGTCGCCTGGGCGGCCGCGAGCGCGACAGCGATGGGATCCATGGGCAACCTACTGAACCTCGACAACGGCGCGTGACGGCCGGTCCGCGCGTCGGCCGGCATGGCGGTAGGTTCGACCTGAGTGTACGTGGTCTCCGGCTGTCGCGGCCGGGTCGAACCGGGTGGGCGCTCATCGGGTTGGTGGTCGCCAGCATCCTGATCGACGGCGCAAGGGGCTTCGCCCCGGCCTTTCCGCGTGGCGACCTCCTGTATCACTGGGGCCTGACGCACGGCATCCTGCGGGGCGAGTTTCCGCCCGGCGGTCCCTACCAGGGCCTGCCGGCCTATTACCCGCCGGGCTTCCATCTCCTCCTGGCGCTGATCAGCTCGGTCGCCTCGATCTCCGTCGCGAATGCCACGCTCCTGTTCGGGTTCGCCTGGCTCCCGGTCCTTCCCCTCGCGACGTTCGCCCTGGCCAGGCACGTGGCAGGGCGATCGGATATCGCCTTGCTTGCCGCGGCCCTGACAACCTTTGGCGGCGCCTACGACTTCGGGGGCGACCGGTTGTGGGTCAACAGCCTCTTCCTGGTGGGTCACCAGTTCTACCCGCTGTTTCCGCGCGACCTCGTCTTCGGGCTGCTGCCCCTTGCCGTCCTCGCGTTCCTTCGCGCGCTCGAGGCCGACCGCGGCTGGGTTTGGGCGGTCCTCGCCGGAGGCCTGCTCGGGGCGTGTGCCGTCATCCAGGTCCAGCTCCTCCTGCCGATCCCGATCGCCCTCCTCGTCGTAGCGGGGGCAACGGCAATCCTCGATCCGAGCCGTCGACGCGGCGCAGCGCTTGCCCTGATCGTGACCGGCGGCCTGACGGCTCTCGCGATCGCACCGTGGCTGCTGGACACCGTCGCGACGATCCGGCGGAACGGCGGCGTGGCCCTCGACTCGGCCGAGTCGCTGGTCCCGGCCCGGATCGGGTTGTGGGATTACCCGCGGGAGTTCGGGTTGTTCCTGCCACTCGCGGTGGTTGGTGCGGGCCTGGTTCTCGTCCACCTGCGTTATCGCGACCCGGCCGTCTCCGACATCGGTCCACCGCGCCCGGAGGCACCACTGGTCCTCATTCCGTGGTTCGTGGTGCCGTGGGCGATGGCCGTCTTCTACGACCCGGGCTGGCCGCTCGAGGACGCGCTCCGGCCGCAGCGGCTGTGGCTGCTGGCGAGCCAGCCTGGCGCGATCCTCGCCGCCATCGGACTGGTGGCCCTCGCCCAGCGCGTCGTCGGGCTGCGCTGGCGTCGGCCGGGCCTCGTCCAACCGGCGATCGTCGCTGCGTTCCTCCTGTTGTCCGTTCCAACCGTGGTTTTCACCCTCCGGCTCATGTCCCAGACGTGGCTGCAGCCGCAGTACGCCCATTTGCTCCTGGATCGCGACCACGTCCCGAACATGGCGAATCTCCTCGGAGACAGCGGGCCGCGATCCACCGTCCTGACGTACGAGGACTGGTCCTCGCTCGTCTGGTACGAGACCGGTTCGTGGGTCGTCGCGGTCAAGCCGCCGGGATACGCCAAGCTCGCCTTCGACCCGAAGATCTTCACGGGCAAATCGCAGGAGACGCGCCGGAGCGACATCGCCCGCGCGTTTCGCGGCGACCCGAACGATCTCATCTCGGTCGCGGACACCTACGGCGCCGACCGCATCCTGCTGGCGAGGCGGGGTGACACGTGGGGCGTCATCCACCAGGTCGCGGCCATCGCGGCGATGCAGCCCGGCGGCATGTCCGGACCGGCCACCGTGGTCGATGGCAATGGCTGGGATGCGGTCGCGCTCGCGCCGAGCGGGCGCGTCGTCATCGCGCCGGCGGCCGCGGCCGCGGATCGGCCGATCTCGCTAGAGCTCAGGTTCCTCGGCGCGGAGGCCAATCGAGCGGTGCCGGATCGCCGGGTGCGCCTGATCGCGGTCGGAGCCGGCGCCGAGCGAGACGTCGGCGACCTCGTCGTGCCGGCGACGGTCGTCGACGAGTGGCAGGTCGTCCACGCCGCGATCGGCCTTCAGCCCAGCGAGCGCCTGGCGATCGAGGCGGTCGATCGGGTCACGGTTCAGTCGGTCATGGGCTTCGTCGCGACCGGCCCCCCGAACGGCTGGCAGACGGTTCGAGAGACGCCGGACGCGGTGGTCCTGGAGCGCATCCGGTGAGCCGGGCGACGCCGGCCGTATTGGTGGGGATCGGCCTCGCCGTCGCTCTTGTCCTCGTCGCCGTCGTCCGTCTCATGCTGTTCGGTTGGGCCGGTGTGGCTCCCGACGACGCCCGATACGTCTTCATCGGGCTTTCGACCTTCGACGGCAACGGGCCGATCACGCCGTCGGGCAACCTCTTCCTGCTGAGGTCGCCGGTCTACGGCGTCGCCCTCGCGGCGGGCAGCGTGCTCGCGGGGGACACTCCCATCGAGGGCGCCAGGATCGTCGCGGTCATCCTGACGATGGCCGGCCTGTTGGCGGCCGTGAGATTTGGCTGGGTGCTGGCGGGGCCCGTCGCCGCGGCCGGGACGGCGTTGGCACTCCTGGCCATGCCGCTCGTCTGGCGGCTGTTGCCGACCCTGCGGATCGACCTGCCGCAGGCGGCTGGGGTCGGCGCGATGCTCCTGGCTCTTCACCGGCCGACGGTCCGACGGTGGGCCCTGGCAGGCGCCCTCTTCGGCCTGACGATCCTGGTCAAGGAGACGATCCTGCTCCTCGCGCTCGCACCACTCGCCTTCGCCGGGACGATGCCTCGAGCCCGGCTGGCGCAGCTCTGGGGCGTTTTTCTTGTTGCCGCAGCGGTCGTAGCCGGCTGGTGGTGGATCGTCGTCTGGGTGAAATCCGGCGAGATCTTCCCGCTCAACGCCGTCGGTGTGATCGAGCGGCGAGACGTCGGCGCCGATGTCAGGCTGGACCCGTTCGGGTTTGGTCTGCTCGGGCTGGTCGGGGCGGCCTGGGTGATCGTGGCCGGCGGCGCTCGGCGGGACCCCGGGCTGCGCCTCCTCATCGTCGCGGCGGCGTGCCTGCTTCCGCCGGCTGCGTACGCGACGTTGAACGGACTCAGCTCCCGCAATTACGCCGGGCTGGCCGTCCTGTCGGCGATCGCGATCGGCGTGGCCGCGTCGAGGGTCGTGAGCTGGGTACCTAGCCGCCTTCCCGCAGGGCCGCGGCTCCGCGTCGGCGCGCTTGGGCTGGCAGCCCTCGTCGGCATCGCGGGTGCCACCGCCGGCCAGATCCGGGTCGGAGATCCCGGCGAGCCGGCACTGCCGAGCCAGCTCGTCGACTGGCTCCGAGCCCAGACCCCGCCCGGGGATCACGTCGTCATGACGTTCCGCTACAACGAGATCGTCGCACTCGACCTGTACGGTGACCTCACCGTTCCGAGCCTTGCGGCCGTCCGCGTCGACGGTGATGCCCCGCTGTCCGGGTTCCTCTGGATCGGCCTTCGCGATCAGCAGCTCTTCGGCTACACCCGATCCAGATGGGAGGCCACGCTCCGCCGGCCGGGGACCAGCCACCTCGTCCTGGCCGGGCCGCACCCGTTGACGCCCGCCGAGCTCATGCCGACCCTCGACCGGGGCGGGCTGCCTGGAGTCGTCCGGGCAACGTCGTTCGAGGCAGACGATGACTGGGCGACGATCTACCGGGTCGACCGCGGCGCGGTTCGGGCGAGCCCGACAGACGTCGCCCTGCACCTGTCCCCGGCCGCCGCGATCGCCTGGCTCGACATTGCCGGAAACGTGGCAGGCGGTGGTGCCGCCTCGGCCTCCGGGCAGCTCGCCGCAAACGGCGCGATCGTCGTCGGGCCGGGCGCGGAGTCACTGGCACAACGGCTCGTCGGCGTCGCGTGTCTCGTCCCACTGACCGATCTCGGCTCGGATGCGGCTCGGATCGTGCCCATCGGGCCGGCATGCATCGACGCATGATTCGGAACACATCGCGGGGCCGTCGTTGAGCGTGGGCGACGCCCTCAACGCGGTCGCGGAACGACTCCGGTACGATTCGCTGAACGGCGATGCGCGGCCGCACCGGACCTAGGTACGGCCGACCCCACGCATTCGGGCGATGGTTGGCCCGGGCCCACGCGGGGATACTCGCGATGGCCTTATCCAGCCTTTTCGTCCAGGAACCGGAGCTCCATGATCCCAGCTCGCCTGAGCCGCCTCATTCGTTACCCGGCCGCTGCCGCCCTCGTCGCCAGCCTCGCCGGCGGTTCGATCGGCGCCATCCCGGCTTCTGCCGCGCTCACCTATTCGACCGATACGCCGATGATCCTCACGAACGTCTCACCGGAGGATCTCTGGGCGAACACCCGTGGCGTATGCAACGGTTCGTTCAATATCGTGGTCCGCAATGTCCTCGGCCCGACCAACGCCCTGAACTATCTCAACGCGGCCCAGCACTGCGGGCTGCAGGCGGTCCTCTTCTTCCAGTCGACCGTCAACGGCGGGACCGTCTACCCGTCGCGTGTCGGTCCGCTCGTCCGAGCCGTCATGAACCACCCCGCACTGTACGGCTACCTGTCGGTGAAGGAACCCTCCTGGACCGGCATCTCGGGCACCGAGATCCGCTCCCTGTACAGGGCCTTCCATGTGGCCGATCCGACCCACCCGGTCGTCGCGCTGTTCGGCGACATTCCTCACTTCGGCGCGACGACCAACCCGTACGGCGCCGGCATGGCCGACATCGCCATGGTCGACTGGTATCCGGTCGAGACGTACCGCTCCGGCTGCGCCACCACCGGCACGACGTACGTCAGCTACGGCCCGAAGTGGTACAGCACGAAGGTCTATCCCACCGTTCACACGAAGACCCCGAACGTGCCGATCTGGGTCATGGTCCAGACGCACAAGAACCTCGCCCCCAGCTGCCACAAGAAGCAGCGCCCGAGCCAGGCGCTCCTCAACCGACAGGTCCGTGAAGCATTTACCTACGCCCACGCCCAGGGCATCGCCTTCCACACGTTCAGCAATACCCACTACACGCTCGATGAGCGACGCGACGTCACCATGGTCAGCTGGATGAAGCTCCTCTCGAGCAACATCCGAGCCGGCACGTTCCAGTAGGTCGCTGATACCGAGCCACCGAACGGCATTCGCCGCGGCCGCTCGCCGCGGCCCCCCTTCGTCCGTCGGCGCCGCCCCAGGGCGTACCATCGGCGGCGATGCGCCTCGCAACCTGGCTCCGCCGCCCGATCGTCTGGCTGCCCATCTCGATCGGCCTGCTGGCACTGCTGTTGTGGAGGTCGCGGCTGTGGGAGGCTGGTGCCGCCCTCGAGGGCCTGGACCCCGTCCCGCTGCTCGGCGCGGTCCTGCTGTCGGGTGTCGTCGCCATCCTGTGGGCGATCCGCTCCTCTGATCTGCTTGCAGCTGCCGGCCGGTCGGTCGGTGTCCTGCCGCTCGTGCCGATGACGACGTTCGCTAACACGATCAACAACCTGACCCCGGGGTCGGCCGGTGAGATCGTCCGGATGTATCTCCTGCGCGCCCACCACGGCGTCGACTACGCGACGAGCGGCGCGGTCGTTCTCATCGAGCGTATCGGCGCCATCGGCTACCTCGCATCGAGCGCCCTGCTCGTCTGGCTGGCCTGGCTGGGCGCGATCCCGGTCGCGCTGGCCCTCGTCATGTCGGTTGCGCTCGTCGTCGTGCCCGGGATCGTCTACCGACTCGGCCTCCGACCGGTCGCCATCGCCCGGCGCATCCCAGTCGGCCGTCTCGTCGGGGAGCGGCGCTGGGCGCGGGTCGGCGATTGGCTCGCCCGGGTCGATGGGACGATCGCCGGCCTGATTGGCGATCCACGCCACCTGCTGACGTTCGTCGTCCTGAGCGGCGGCATCTTCCTCGCCTATGACGCCCAGTTGCTGCTGGTCGGACGGGCGCTCGGCGTCACGCTCGACCCGTTTGCGGCCTGGGGTGCCCTGGGCCTGGCCACCACGGTCGGTGTCCTGTCGCTGCTCCCCTTCGGCCTCGGCACGACCGACCTGACCCTGGTGGCCCTCCTGGGAGCGGCCGGCGTCCCGCCTCTCGACGCGGTCGCCATGACGTTCGGCTATCGCCTCGTCGCGACCCTGCCGCTGAGCATCGGCGGGATCGTCTCGTTCACCTACCTGTCGGCCCGGTTGCCCGCTTCCGGCATGGGCGGGGCGGCACAAGCCGTCCGAGCCGAGCTCGGGGATGCGATCCCGGACTTCGCCGTCGATCCGTGAGCTGGCTGGCTGCCGCCCTCGTCGTCGCGGCCATGGTCGCGGGCGCCCTGCTCGCCGCTCCGGCGGCGCGCCGGACCGGCCTGGGACCGTGGCACCCGGCGGTCGCCTGGATCGCATTGGAGCTTGTCTTCTTCGGCATCGGTTCGGCGATCCTCGCCGCGGGTGACGGCCGGTCGGGCCCCGCCCTCTATGCCGCCGCTGCTGTCCTCGTGTTCGGTCTCGCGGTGGCGGCCAGCGATCGACTTGCCCTGAGCCGAGCCACCGCTGGGCCGCCGGCGCCCGTCCGTTCGGATGCGCCGGTCACGGGCAACGCTCCAGCCGAGCCGCGGACGCCGATCCGGCCGGTTGTCGTCGTCGCCCTGGCCATCGTCGGTGTCGCGGCCCTCCTGCCCACACTCGCGACGGTCGGCATCCCGATTCTGGCCGGCGATATCACGGGCGCCCGAAGCGAGGTCGGCGGGCTCGACCTCCAGGTCCTCCGGGTGGCCCTGCCCGCGGCAGTCCTCGTGGCGGTCATCCGGGCGATCAGTGCGGACACTCGGCGAGCCCGGACGATCGCGCTCGCGGCGTTCGCGATCGCCGTCGGCGCAGAGCTCGCCCTGGCCAGCCGCTATCTCTCGGCCGAGCTCGTCGCGGCGGTCGTCCTCGGGCTGGCGATCGCAGGCCGCCCGATCCCGGCCCGAGCCCTCGCCGTCATCGGTCTGATCGGGGTCGTGCTGTTCGTGTCCGTCGGGATCCTGAGAGCCTACGACCAGGCGGCGGGTCGAGAGCTCAACTTTGCGGTCGAGCGCACCGTCAACCGCGTCCTCCTCATCGAGCCGCGGACCCTCGACGCTCTCCAGGCAGCGATCCCGGCCGAGCAGCCGTATTTTGGCGGCCTGACCTGGCTCCGCCGCCTTGGACCGCTGTTCGGGCGCGACGACATCCCGAACCTCGGATACTGGATCTACCCCCGCATTTTCCAGGGGCAGGCCACGCCTGGGTATGCGGCTCCCGGGCTCGTCGGCGAGGCCTGGGCGAACTTCGGCTGGTTCGGGCTCGGAATGTTCGCCATTCTCGGCGTGCTGGTCGAACGACTTGGAGGGTTGATCGGGCGTCGACGGCGGGAGACGGCCGACATCGTCGTCGCCGCCCTGGCGACGTTGTTCGTCGCCCGGACGCATGCGATCGGGCTCAACGGGCTCATAGTCCTCGTCGTCCTCGTGGCGGCCTGGCGGCTGCTCGTCGCGCCGGTCGGCGACCTCGCGAGGGACCTGCGCGCCGCGGCCGCATGGCGCCTCTGAACGCTAAGGCGTCGTGGACGGCGCCGCACTTGCCGGAGGCGTGCTCGGCGCCGGCCACTGGCCCATCGGCCGGATCGGCGGGAAGTTTGACCTGATCCAGTTCCGGCACACGGCAAGCTTCAGTTCGAACGACGTCCCCCCGACACCCGCGGCGTACGTCGTCGGCCCGAACACGACACGCTGGATCTTCGAGATGTCGGTCTTGGCGACGATCGCGAACAGGTCGGACGCGCGAGCGAGCGGCAGGTTGGTCCGAACGGTCTGGGAGGCGATCTGGAGGAGGCGCGGCAGCTTGGCCACGCCCTGGGAGCGGACCTTGGCGAGCGCCGCAATGACGAGCTGCTGCTGGCGTCGGGCCCGCCCGAAATCGTTGTCGCCCTTCCGGCTGCGAGCGAAGATCAGGGCATCGTTGGCTCCGAGGTGGCTGCGGCCCGCGGGCAGACCCCAGCCCTCGTGGCGTGCCGTGACCCAGTAATGGGCGTCGTAGTACGGCTTGTCGAGCGTGATGTCGACGCCACCGACAGCCCCGACGAGGTTCTTGACACCCTCGAAACCGATGAAGACGTAACCGTCGATCTCGATGTTGAACGCCTTTCCGACGGCCGCGCTCAGGGCCACCCCACCGTTCGCGGTCGTCGACTGGAGGTGCTCGTACAGCGCGTTCACCTTGGCGCCGTACTTCGTTCCATTGGCCAGCGGGAAGCCGGAGGTGTCGCGGGGGATCGAGAAGCCGGCGGCCTTACCGGTCGTCGGGTCGACCGAGACGACCATGATCGCGTCGGTGCGGTTGCCCGGGTGTGCCGGCCGATAGTCGGAGCCGAGGAGGAGGACCGTCAGCCGTCCATCGGTGCCGAGGAGCGGGTCGGCTCCGGGCGGGGCCGGCGTCGGGCTGGGGGTCGGCGATACGTCCGGTTCCAGGGTCGGCTCAGGGGGCAGCGGCGGCAGCGTGGCGGCGGGGCTGGATTGGGGCGGATTGACCACCGCGACCGGCCCTGGACCCGTTGCGAGAACGAATGCGGCGGCCCCTCCGAGGGCCGCGACGAGCGCGATCGGGACGATCAGGGCGATGACACGCTGGACAAAGCCGAGCCTGCCCCAGACGAGAAGAAGTCGGTTCATGACCCGACGCTAGCACACAAGACGTCTCCTAACCCGCAGTACTTAGGTCCCCGGTCGACCCGGGTCGAAGGAGCCGTCGCAAGGCGTCGCGAGCTGTGACCAGGTCGCGCGAACTGCGCTCGCGGTCGACCCGTGTTATCCCGAGCACCCTCCGGACGGCGAGGCGGGCCGCGGCCGACCTCAGGGGCTGACCGCTCCGGTCGCCGTCGCGTAACGGCTGTCGTTGCCGAAGAGAGCGACGGACAGGTCGGCGAGCTTCTTCGGGACGAGGACGAGGCGATAGTCCGAGGCCGTCAAGTCTCGCAGCGCGTATGGCGGCCCGAGAACCTTGCGAACGATGTTCGCGTCGTCGATCGATCGCCCGATCGCGAGCATCTCCTGGAGGCGATCCGGTGGAAAGCTTGTCTTGATGGTTCGCGTCGCGTCCTCCAGCAGGCCCGAAAGCTTCGGCAGCATCGCCGGATCGGAGAGCTTGTGCTCGAGGGCGACGAGGAGCTGCTGCTGCCGCCTGGCCCGCTCGAAGTCGTTGTTCCCGACCCCCTTCCTCGAGCGGACGTAGGCAAGGGCCGTCGCCCCGTCGAGGGTGTGCCTGCCGGCCGAGAGATGGAAGCCGATCCGACCCGGCTGCTTCCAGCCGCCATAGTTCGGGTCGTTGATGGCGCTTTCGTTCACGATCGTCACGCCGCCAACCCGATCGATCATCGCCTCGAAGCCATCGAGATTGATCGCCGCGTAGTAATGGATCGGCACCCCGAGGAGAAAACCGAGCTCCTTCGTCAGGGTCGTCACGCCGCCGTCCGGGAACCGGCTGGGGTGTCGCTCGGCGTCGGTCATCAGGGCGTTGATCTTGCCGTGATAGGTGCCGCCGGACCAAAGCGGGAAATCGGCGATGTCGCGTGGAAAGCTGATCATGGCGGCGGATCCGGTCGCAGGATCGACGCTGACGACCATGAGCGTGTCCGTCAGGGCGTGGGTCCGGATCTCGCTCGAATCGAGGCCGAGGAACAGGATGTTGATCCGCGACTGGGGGGTCGCCGGTGTCGTGACCGGCGTGGCCTCCGGCAGGATCGCGACGTCCTGTGAGCCGGACGGGGCCGGCGTCATGTCTGGCTGGGTCTGCTGCGAGAAGATCTTCGAATCGGCCTGGTAGAACGACCACGCGAGGTTCGCGGCGGCGGCGTGGCTGACGAGGACGACGACCACCATGACTGCGACGGCGCCGGACACGGCAGGTCGTCGCCACACGGTCCTCCCGCCGAGCCTCGACACGACGTCGACCATCGAGATGACCCGCCAGACCGCCAGCAGCCCGACGAGGACCACGATCGTGAGGGCCGTCCCCGGCGTCAGCATCCGGATGACCAGCGTTTCCGGGCCCTGCAGAAGCCAGCTCGCCAGGACGAGGGTGACCACGAGAATGGGCGCTGCGAACAAGAGGCCGGTTCGGCGGGCGCCCGCATACCACTGGCCGGCACCAGGCCAGACAAACGACAGGAATGCTGCGATACCGGGCGAGCGCACCCGACGCCCCCCTCGAGGTTCGATGCTCACGGCGGGTGGGAGCTTAACACGCAGCCAGCGGCCCTCCGTCGTGCCCGCGGAGGCTCTCCGGGACCATCGGACGGCCGCCGATTGGCGGCTCAGAACCGGCAAATCGAAGGAGGTCGCCGCAGGGGCGGTTCAGGCGAAGGCGCCGTCGAGCACGTGAGCGAGCGGACTTTGAGGTCCGTGAGCGAGCGCGCGGAGACGGCAACGCACGCATGGACCGCCAATGCGGCGACCGTTACATCATCACGAGGCCGCCGTCGACAGCGAGGACCTGCCCCGTTATGAAGGCGGCCTCGTCGCTGGCGAGGAAGGCGACGGCGTTGGCGATCTCGTCGGTCGTGCCGAACCGGCCCAGCGGGGTTCGGCTCGTGATCTCGGCCTGCAGGGCGTCCGGCAGGTCCTTCGTCAGCTCGGTCAGGACGAAGCCCGGTGCGACGGCATTGCAGGTGATTCCGCGCGAGGCAAGCTCGCGGGCCGTCGCCTTCGTGAGCCCGATCAACCCCGCCTTTGCCGCGGAATAGTTCGCCTGGCCCATCTGGCCGGCTTGTCCCGAAACCGAGGTGATGTTGACGATCCGGCCGCCCTTCGCCTTGAGCATGGGCCGGGTCACCGCCTTCGTCGCGTAGAAGGCACCAAAGAGGTTCGTCTCGAGGACCTCCCGGAAGGCCTCGACGCTCATTCGCATGATCAGGTCATCACGCGTGATCCCGGCGTTGTTGACGAGGATGTCGACCTTGCCGAACGCGTCGAGGGCCGCCTTGACGAGCGCGTCGGCTGCCTCCGGCTGCGAGACGTCGGCCTGAACGGCCAGCGCCCGGCGGCCCAGACCTTCGATCCCCGCCGTGGCTTCCCTTGCCGCCGCCTCGTTACCCTTGAAACTGAAGGCGACGTCGGCGCCCTGGGTCGCGAGGCGGAACGCGATCGCCCGCCCGATCCCGCGCGATCCGCCGGTGACGACGGCGCTCTTGCCCGACAGATCGATCATTCGGACCTCCAATTGCGACGAGGGTTCGGCGCGGGACGGCGGCGAGGGGTCAGCCGACGGGCTGTCGAGCGTGCTCCGGCTCGCCCGGGACGACGTCGTCAAGGGGAACGTCGACCAGTCCCGGCCGGGCCATCAGCTCCGCGAGTGCGTCCGGGATCGGGTCGACCGAATCCCAGTCGACCGGTAGCCGGACGCTGACGTCCTCGGGGCGGACCGCTGCGTCGCCGGCCCGACCGCGGGCCGGATCCGCCGTCCAGTTGATCGTCACGGCGCCGCTCGTGAAGCCCGCCCCGAAGGCGACGATCACGACGTTGTCGCCGACGTTCACGCGGCCCTCGTTGACTGCCTCAGCGAGGGCGATCGGGACCGACGCGGCCGACGTGTTCCCGTACTTGTCGAGGTTGACGAACATCTTGTCCATCGGCAGGTCGAGCCCCTTGGCGACGGCCTCGATGATCCGGATGTTGGCCTGGTGCGGAACGAACAGATCGATGTCGGACGGCTCCAGGCCGGATCGGCGGATCGACTCGAGCGCGGTCGTGGCCATCGTCTTGGTGGCGAACCGGTAGGTTTCCTTGCCCTCCATCCGGATGTAGTGCTCGCCACGGGCGATCGTCTCGGCGGACGACGGGCTCTTCGAGCCGCCGGCCGGCAGCCAGATCATGTAGGCGCCACGCGGCTCGGTCGTCATCTCGACACCCAGCGCACCGCCTGGCTCCTCGCTGGCCGACAGGACGACAGCACCCGCGCCGTCGCCGAACAGGATGCAGGTGCTGCGATCGCTGTAGTCGAGGAACCGGGTGAGCAGCTCGGCCCCGATGACGAGGACGTGCTTCGCAAGCCCGGCCACGATGTACGCCTGGGCCGTGGCGAAGGCGTAGACAAAGCCCGAGCAGGCGGCGGCGACGTCGAACGCGCCGGCCTTCGAGTTGCCGATGGCCTCCTTGACGAGCGCGGCGGTGGACGGCATCCAGTAGTCGGGCGTGAGCGTCCCGAGCAGGATCAGGTCGATCTCCTCGGGTTCGATGCCGGCCGTCCGGATCGCTCGAAGACCGGCAACGGCGGCCATCGACGCCGTCGTTTCGTTGGCGGCGGCAACCCGCCGCTCGCGGATACCGGTCCGCGTCTGGATCCACTCGTCGGACGTGTCGACCATCCGCTCCAGATCGGCGTTGGTAAGGACCTGGGCCGGCGCATACCGCCCCCAGCCGGTGACGTGGGCGCGACGGACTGGTGCGTTCACAGGGGCTCCACCTCGATGAGCGGCTGCTTCGCCTTGACCAGCGTGCCACTGTCCGGGATGACCCTGACGACACGCCCGGCGAGGTCCGACTTGATCTCGTTGAACAGCTTCATGGCCTCGATCAGCCCGACGACCTGGCCCACGGCGAGCTCCCGGCCTACCTCGACGAACGGCTCCGATCCGGGCGTCGGCGACGCGTACCAGATGCCCGTCAGCGGCGCCTTCACGCTCGGGCGGGCTGGGGGGCCTGCCGCCTGGCCACCGCTCGAGCTCGTTCCACGATCGGCCTCGGCGGGCGATGTGCCTGCTGCGGGTTGGGCATCGGCAGCCGGAGGGGTGGCGACCGCAGCGATAGGTGGAGCGAGCGCCGCCGGCTTTCTCAGGACCACCGTGGTCCGGCCGGCCTCGACCTCGATCTCGCTCAGGTCACTCCGCTCGAGGATTGCCCCAAGCCGGTCGATAAGTCCGAGAAGTGACGCATCGCCGGGCTCGACTTCGGGCGTCCGCATCTCGGCCGCGGCGGTCTCGAACGCCGGCGATTCGGGTTCATCACCGAGAGGTTCCGCGTCGGTCCCGCCATCGATGCCCCGATCGGGAGCCGGACCGGGAGCGATATCACGAGCGAGGTCCGGGGCCAGATCGGGAGCGAGCGCATCGCCGGCGCTCACCAGGTCGGCCGGCGTGAACACCTCGTCGGCCGCTCCCGCGGCGGAACCTGCGGCGCTGGCGGCCGCCGCAGCGTCGGCGCCTCCGTCGGTCGGCCGGTCGAACGCGTCCGTCATTCGACCCACCGCCGGAAGATGAGCGCGGTGTTCTGGCCGCCGAAGCCGAACGAATTCGAGAGGGCAAGCTCGACGTCCTGGCTTCGGGCCTGGCCGGTCACGATGTCGATGCCGGCGGCGGCGGCGTCCGGCTCGTCGAGATTGATCGTGGGCGGAACGCAGCTCTCGCGGATGGTCTGAATTGTCATGATGGCCTCGATCGCCCCGGCCGCACCGAGCGTGTGCCCGATCATCGACTTATTTGCGGTCACGGTCACCGCTCCGACGTGCTCGCCGAAGATCGTCCTGATCGCCTGGAGCTCCGCCCTGTCGCCCTCCGGCGTCGAGGTTGCGTGGGCGTTGACGTGGGCGATCTGGTCGGCGCTGAGGCCGGCTTTCTCGAGCGCGCGGCGGGCGGCGCGAACAGCTCCGATCCCGCCTGCCGCGGGAAGCGTGATGTGCGAGGCGTCCGCGGTCGCCCCGTAGCCGACGAGCTCGGCGAGGATCGTCGCGCCGCGGGCCCGGGCATGGCCGAGCTCCTCGAGCACTACGACGCCGGCGCCTTCGCCGGGGACGAAACCGTCGCGACCATTGTCGAATGGACGTGAAGCTCCTTCGGGGTCGTCGTTGCGGCGGGACAGCGCCCGCATCGAGTCGAAGCCTCCCACGAGCGGCTCGTAGACGCCTGCCTCGGAGCCTCCCGCGATCATCATGTCGGCGTCGTTCCGCCGGATCGTCTCGTATGACTCGCCGATCGCGTGACCGCCTGTCGCGCAGGCCGACGCGGTCGTGAAGTTCGGTCCCGTCATCCCGAAGCTGATCGCAACCTGGCCCGCGCCGACGTTGGGGATTCCCATGGGGATGAGGAACGGACTGATTCGGTCAGGGCCGCGGAGGGCGTTGATCGAGATCCCCTCGACGAGCGTGCCGACGCCGCCGAGGCCGGTCCCGAGGATGACTCCCGTCCGCTCTGCTTCCTCGCCCTCGAGCCGCGCCGGCAACCCCGCCTGGTCCATCGCCTGACGCGACGCGACGAGCCCGAACTGGATGTAGCGGTCCGTCCGGCGGACCTCCTTCCTGTCGAGAATATGGCTCGCGTCGAGGTCGCGGACCTCGCCGGCGATGCGGGCGGCGAGCCGCGACGGATCGAAGGATTCAATCGTTCTGACCCCGGATCGCCCGGCGACCATCCCGCGCCACGTCGATGCGACGTCGTTGCCGAGGGCAGTCAGCATGCCCATCCCGGTGACGACGACACGCCGCGGCTCGGTCGGCCAGGTCGCCGTTCTGGCGGTCGAGCTCATCGGACGAGCTTGCCGGTTCGAACGGTCGCGGCGCGGTAGACATCGCCGGGCAGGCCGCGGGCGGAGATCGCGTTCGAGACGGCCATCGTGTCGAATTCCGTCCGCCGGATCTCGGCCGAGACGCTCTCGCCGTCGACCGTGACGAGGGCCCACGACGCCGTGGGGTCGCCGTCGAAGACGTAGCCGGCGGATCCGTCGTTGACGATGATCTTCCAGCCGAGGTCGCGCACTTCCGGCAGATGGGTGTGGCCGCAGGCGACGATCCTTGCGTCGGTCCGCGAGACGCGCTCGAGGATGACCGACGGGTCGAGCGCCTGGTCGAAGCCCTGCGTCTGCGAGCCGGGCGAGGCGTGGCAGGCGAGGAACATCGTCTCCTCGAGGCGGAGGCGTCGCTCCGATGGCAACCGCCGGAGCCAGGCGAGTCGCTCGTCGCCCAGCTCCTCGTGCGCCCACTCGGCGGCAGCGCGGAACGTGTCCGGGACGCCGTCGGTCATCCACGGGAAGGCTGCCGAATAGTCGAAGTCGCCAACAGCGACGTCCGTGTTGCCCTGGACGACGATCGCCCCCTCGGCTTCGAGCTCTCGAACGCCGTCGACGGCACCCGCCGGGTCCGGGCCGTTGAGGACGAGATCGCCGGCGACGATCACCGCGTCCGGTTTCTCCCGACGGATCGCCTTGCGGACGGCGTCGAAGGCGACCGCGTTGCCGTGAACGTCGGACAGGATCGCGACCCTGGCCGTCATCGGAGGACGCCTTCGGGCGGGATGACGAAGCTCAACGTCGCCTCGCAGCTGACCTCGCCGTCGACGCTGGCGATGCCCTTGGCACGTCCGAACCGGCTGCCGAGCTTCTCCATCGTTACCTCGAGGCGAAGGACGTCGCCCGGGACGACGACGCGCTTGAAGCGGCAGTCGTCGATCCCCGCAAAGAGCCCGATCCGCTCGCCAAAGCCGGGCTGCTTGGCGACGTAGACGGCCATCGTCTGGGCCAGCGCCTCGACCTGGATCACGCCCGGTACCACCGGTAGCCCGGGAAAGTGTCCCTGGAAAAACCACTCCGTCGCGGCCACGCCCTTGATCCCGACGATCCGCTTCGCCTCAGGGTCGTATTCCACGATCCGGTCGACGAGAAGGATTGGCCAGCGATGCGGTATCAGGGCTTCGATCTCGCGGGTCGAGTGGATCGTGGTCAGCTTGGGCGGCGTCGCGGTCGCGGCATCGGTCACGGGCAGCTCCTGTTGGGGGTGTCAGTGTGCCCTGCGGCGAGTACGTCACGCGCGAAACTGGTTGCAGGTACGCACAGGGCGCCGTTCCGTACACCAGCTCCTTGGCCCAACCGGCGCATCGTCGCCGTGGTTCGCGGGACGGTCCAAACGTCGAAGGAGCGAGCTCGAGGCAAACCGAAAACACTCATCAGACGACGTTTGGCACATCCCAGGGTCCAACTGTCGAAACACGAGCGTTGATTGGCCAGCAGCGAGCGGATCTGTCGACGTTTGGCACGTTCCGCGGTCCACGCGGTCCGCCCGGGGGCGCGACTCCGCACGCCTGGTTCAGTGCTCATCGCTGCAGTCACGGCCGGTCACGCGCGGGCCGCCGCCGCGAGGAACGCGGCGCTGCCGACGCGGTCCAGCAGGTTTGTCGTGAACTTGCCGTCCAGGAAAACATCCGAGGCGAGCAGAGCCTTGTGGATCGCGACGTTGGTGACGATCCCGTCGACGACCAGTTCGTCGAGGGCAACGCCCGCCCGGGCAATGGCCGCATCGCGGGTGGCGCCCCAGACGATCAGCTTGCCGAGGAGCGAGTCGTAGTACGGCGGCACCTCGTAGCCCGGGTACAGATGCGAGTCCATCCGGATCCCGGGCCCACCCGGGGCGAGATAGCGCTCGACGACCCCGGCACTGGGCCGGAAATCGCGCTCCGGATCCTCGGCGTTGATCCGGAATTCGATCGCGTGGCCGCGGATCGAGACATCGGCCTGGCTGAACCCAAGCGGCTCGCCCGCCGCGATCCGGATCTGGGTGACCACGAGATCGACACCGGTCAGCATCTCGGTGACCGGATGCTCGACCTGGATCCGGCAGTTGATCTCGATGAAGTAGAAGTTGCCCGCGTTGTCGACGAGGAACTCGAGCGTCCCGACGTTCTCGTAGCCGGCCGCGACCACCGCCCGGATGGCGCGCTCGCAGAGATCGGTCCTGGTCGAATCGGACAGGGCCGGTGTCGGGGCCTCCTCGAGGATCTTCTGGTGGCGGCGCTGGACGGAGCAATCCCGCTCGCCGAGATGGATTCCGTGACCGTAGCGATCGACCGCGATCTGGACCTCGACGTGGCGGTTCTCGTCCAGCCACCGCTCCAGGTACAGCGAGTCGTCGCCGAAGGCGGCCCGAGCCTCGGATCGACAGACGTTGAGGGACGCCTCGAGCTCCCGTGGCGTCCGGACCATGCGCATGCCCTTGCCACCGCCGCCGGCAGCCGGCTTGATGAGCACCGGGTAGCCGATCCGATCGCCCTCGGCGAGGGCGTGGGCGTCGTCGCGAAGGATGCCGTTCGAACCGGGGATCGTCGGCAGGCCGTGGCCGGCCAGCAGGCGGCGGGTCGACTCCTTCGACGCGAACCGATCGAGCACGCTCGGGGGTGGACCGATGAACACGAGGTCGTGGGCCCGAACCACCTCGGCAAAGCCTTCGTCCTCGGACAGGAAGCCGTAGCCGGGATGGATCGCATCGCAGCCCGTGACGATCGCCGCGCTGATGACCGCGGGGGCCGACAGGTACGAGCGCTTGGCGTCGGCCGGGCCGATGCAGATGGCTTCGTCGGCCAGCTGGACGGGCAGCGATTCGCGATCGGCGTCGCTGTAGGCGACGACGGCCTCGACACCGAGCGTCCGACAGGCACGGAGAATGCGCAGGGCGATCTCGCCGCGGTTCGCGATGAGGATCTTGCGGAACATGGCTCAGGGCTCCCGGCCCGGGCGGGTGGCCCGCCCATCGGAAGCACCGGAGCCGCCTGGGCCGTTGGCCGGGCCCGTCTCGTCTGCCGGCTCGATGAGGACCAGCTCCTGGCCGTATTCCACAGCCTGACCCGGCTCGACGAGGCTCGCACCGACGATCCCGTCGATTGGCGCGACGACCTCCTGTGGGATCCCCAGCATGTCGACCGCACCCAGGCGATCGCCGGCTCGGACGCGACTCCCCGGCCGCGCGTCGGCCCTGGGCTGGTAGACGCCGACGGCCGGCGAGGTTGCGACCGTCCGCAGGCCGCCGGCCTCATCAGGCGCCACTGCGGGCTCGCGCGCTTCGGCGCCCGGCCCGACCGGGATCAGCCCCGTGGGCGTCGAGCCATTTGTCTCGTTGCCGGCCCTCGCCCGTGCGTCGCGCGATTCTCGAGCTTCTTTGGACGATCGATGGCCCTCGAATCCGGCCGGCGGATGGCCGTGACCGGCATGGCCCGGCTGGGCTCGTGAGGCGCGATCGCTGCTCCGCCGGGCATGGCCGGGACCTTCGCCCACCGGTCGCCGAACGCGGACTCGCCACGACCCCTCGCGAACCTCGATCTCGCCGAGGCCGCTGTCGCTGAGCTTTGCCACGAGAGCCGGCAGCAGGTCGCCCGCCAGTCGGGCGATCGCGTCATGGTCGAGCTGCCGCTCGTCGGCAGAACGCTCGCGCTGCGACGGCTCGTCCGTTGAACGCTCCTTTCCCGTCCGGCCCGGCCGCTGCTCAGGCATCGTCAGACCTCGTCCCTGGCCGGCGGCTCATCGCGCCCGGCGGCCGGCAGTGACGGCAGGCCCGACCAGTCGAACCAGTTTCGGAGTCGGTCGGCGAAGCCGGGTCGAACGACCGGCCCGACGGGCGTGGTGTCCACCTCCGTATATGGGCCCATGTCGCGGAATCGCCGGTAACGGGCTTCGACGAGGTCGTCGATCGGCTGCCTGGCGAGGATGACGAGCTGATCGAGAATGACCGTCCTGAGCCGGCGGCCGGTCTCGGCAGGATCCGTGTGCGCGCCCTCGCCGGGTTCCGGGATGACGATGTCGATGACACCGAGATCGCGCTGCTCGGCGGCCGTCATCCGCATCGCGGTCGCTGCGGTCGCCGCCTCGTCGGCCGTCCGCCACAGGATCGCTGCGCAGCCCTCGGGGCTGATGACCGAATAGACGGCGTTCTCGAGGGCAACGACGACGTCGCCGACCGCGATCGCCAGGGCCCCGCCGGAACCGCCCTCACCGGTGATGATCGCCACGATCGGCGTGCGAAGCCGACTCATCAGCCCGATCGAGCGGGCGATCGCATCGGCGATCCCGCGTTCCTCGGATTCGGCGCCGGGATGGGCGCCGGGGACGTCGACGAACGTGACGAGCGGTATCTCGAAGCGCTCGGCGAGCTCCATCGCCCGCATCGCCTTGCGGTAGCCCTCGGGATGCGGCATCCCGAAGTTGCGCCGGATGTTCTCGTCGGTGTCGGCGCCCTTCTGCTGGCCGATGACGACCACCCGCCGGCCACCGATCCGGGCGAAACCGGCGACGATCGCCTGGTCGTCCCCGAAGAGCCTGTCGCCATGGATCTCGACGAAGTCCTCGGCAAGGACTTCGAGCAGTTCGAGGATCCGCGGCCGGTGCAGGTTGCGGGCAAGCTGGACGCGGGCCCAGACAGCGTCGCGCGGATCGATCGGCCCGACGACCGGTGGCGGCGTCGCGTCGCGACCACGACCAAGCAGCCGATCAACCACGTTGGGCACCTTCGTCGGCAGCGGCTTGCGGCCGAGCTTCGCTGTCGGCGGGGGCGTCGGCGCCGACGGCGGGGCCGGCCGTCACGACCTCCGGCGCTGATGCAGGGGCCTCGGCCCGTGGCGCGGCGGCCTCGGGCCGTGGCGCGGCGGCCTCGGGCCGTGGCGCGGCCGCCTCGGGCCGTGGCGCAGCGGCCGCAACCTCCGGCTCCGGCGGCGGCTCGGTCGCGGGCGGGGTGTCGACCGCAAGGATCGGCGGGGAAACCGGCTGGGTCGGCGCCTCGACCGGCGCGATCGACCGGGTCAGGCGGCTCGGGCCGTTGGTCGGCGCCGGCAGCGGTTCCGGCTCACTCGGCATGACCCGCTCAGCGAGGTTCGTGAGGAACGACAGCGGCCGGAAGGACGGCAACCCGAGCGGCTCGACATCGCCGTTCGAGCCGTTCGTGCGCGACGCAGGGACGAGATACCCGAGGAGCATGGCGATCTCGGCCCGGAGCTGCGAGCGATGGACCACCCGATCGATGAACCCGTGCTCGAACAGGAACTCCGAACGCTGGAACCCGACCGGCAGCTCCTGGGCGATCGTGCCCGCCGAGACCCGCGCTCCAGCGAAGCCGATGAGGGCGTTCGGCTCCGTCAGGTTGATGTCGCCGAGAACGGCGAACGAGGCGAAGACGCCGCCCGTCGTCGGGTCCGACAGGACGGAGATGAATGGGACGCCGGCGGCCCGCAGCCGCTCGAGCGCGCCGACCGTCTTGACGAGCTGCATCAGCGCAAGCGTGCCTTCCTGCATCCGCGCGCCGCCCGACGCGGACACGACGATGAGCGGCATCCGTTGGACCAGCGCATATTCGGCCGCTCGGGTGACCTTCTCGCCGACGACCGCGCCCATCGAACCGCCCATGAACCCGAAGTCCATGACGCACAGGGCGACCGGCCGGCCGTCGATCGTGGCCGTTCCCCATCCCGCGGCGTCGCGCATGCCCGTGGCCAGCTGGGCTGCGGCGACGCGATCGGGGTAGGTCTTCTGGTCGACGAAGTTGAGCGGATCGACCGATTGGAGTCCCGCGTCGCGCTCGACGAACGTGCCGTGATCGACCAGGAGGCCGATCCGCGCGTCGGCCGACAGGCGGAAGTGATGGCCGCAGTTCGGGCAGACACGCTGAACCTTGTCCAGCTGCTTGTTGAAGAGCATCTCCTCGCACGATGGGCACTTTGTCCAGAGGTCGGGCGGGTAGGCGTCGCGGCGGGGCCGGAATGACGGCAGCTTGATCGGCATGTCAGTCGAGT
>WNGI01001856.1_pt1 | contig 29822 bp, 27 predicted proteins | sample 5400621 | NCBI WGS metagenome assembly WNGI01 (sample SAMN13153374, study PRJNA577476) | soil metagenome | isolation source: 20 cm soil or saprolite under Garry oak tree replicate 1 | place: USA:California | collected 2016-06-15
ACGTGGGTCCCTTGAATACCGACGAGTCCGATTCGATTGTTGTCGAGTTGAATCCCGGGAAAGCTTACGACATTGTGGCCGTGTGCGATGAGGATTGTACCGGCCTGCATCTCCTGCTCGGCACGGCCAAGAACGACGTGGCGGTCGACCGGTCAAGCGAGAATCTCCCCGTTCTCCACTACGCTCCGACTCAGGCCGGCTCGTACCGGATCAGGGTCACTATGGCCGCCTGTCGGGTGAATCCGTGCTGGTACGGGGTCGCCATCAGGGGTTCTTGAGCGCGAAAACCACGATTGGGAGTGGATTCGCGAAGCCAAGGTGTTTATCTTCAACCGTTCACACGTCTGGCAGTTCGCCCAGGCGGATGGGCCAACTCATCGGGCGGCGCTGCGGGCCTCGGCAACGGGTCGAGGTAGCACGCACGGCGCGCCGGGGTGACGCGGCGACCCTCCCCAGCAAGCCTGCCAGCAATACCTACGGCGAAATACGCCTTTACCACGAGCCCGACGCAGCAGACGAGCGTCGTTCACTTCCCCTCGATAGGGAACGTGCTACGAGTTTGTCCCGCCTCCGGGCAGGAACCACGTCCGGCCCACAAAGAACCCCCTGCCCACGCGCCGAATGCGGCGCTGATGATCGACTTCGACAACGTGACGATGGCGATCCGCTCGGATCTGCAAACCGAGCTGAAACGCCTGCTCCAATCGGAGATCATTCGGGGCAAGGTTGCGGTGCAGCGAGCGTACGCCGATTGGCGCCGCTACCCGCAGTACATCGTCCCGCTCTCCGAATCGTCCATCGACCTGATCTTCGCGCCCGCCCACGGCGCCAACAAGAAGAACGCGACCGACATCCGACTCGCGATCGACGCGCTCGAGCTGGTATTCACGCGGCCCGAAATCGGCACGTTCATTCTGCTGTCGGGCGACTCCGATTTCTCCTCGCTCGTGCTCAAGCTCAAGGAGTACGGCAAGTACGTGATCGGCGTCGGGATCCGGGAATCGTCGAGCGACCTCCTCATCCAGAATTGCGACGAGTACTACTCCTACAACGAGCTCGCCGGCTTCACCAAGGCGAGCGACGTCGAGTACGTGAAGCGCGATCCGTGGGAGCTCGTCGTCGAAGCCGTGAAGCAGATGACGGCGCACAACGACGTCATGCGCTCCGACCGGCTCAAGCAGGTCATGCAGGAGATCGATCCGAACTTCGACGAGAAGGACGCCGGATTCTCGCGCTTCAGCAAGTTCGTCATCGAGGCCGCACGCCGCGGCCTGATCACGCTGACCCGGCTCGATAACGGACAGTACGAGATCGCGCTCGGTCCGGAGGTCGCAGGCGCGGCGGCGCAGCCCGCGCTCGCGGCGATTGCGGAATCGAACGATCGCGCGCGCTCGGACCGCTCAGGTGGCGGTGGACGCCGCGGTGGCCGCGGGGGCGGTCGGGGCGGTCGAGGATCCCGGTCCGATCGCGAGGAGCCATCGCCGGCATCGGCCTCGGAGCCCGCAGCACCCGAGCAACCCGACGCACCAGCGGCGAAAGCCGGGTTTTCATTCGGTGACGCATTCGGCCGTCTCCGGGACGCCGTCGGCAGAATCGGGGTGAATGACGAAGAGGCTCCGGAGGCCGAGTCTCCGGAGGCCGAGGCTCCGGAGGTCGGGGCTCCGCAGGCCGAGGCTCCGCCACCGGCATCGCCGGCACCCGACCTCGAAGAAGAAGACGAGATCCCGATGCCCGCGTCCTCGGCGCCGCCGCCGCCGTATAGTCAGGCCGGTCAGCCCGCAGGCGGTTTCGCCGCGCGCAGCAGAGGAGGCCGGTTCCGTCGCGGATCGCGCGGTGGACGGCCGGGTCAGCCCGTGCCGGAAATTCCCAAGATCGGCGTCGTCGAGGTCGATCCAAATTTCCGGCCGCGTGTCGAGGTCCTGCCCACGACCCCGAGAGCGCCACAGGGCGGAGGTCAAGCCGCAACGAACGGCCAGGCCGAGCGTGGTGAGCGAGGAGAACGCGGCGGCCGCGGTCGGGGAGGTAAAGGCGGAAGAGGCCGCGGTGAAAACGGCGAGCGCGGCGAGCGCGGTGAGCGCGGCCGGGGTCGACGCGGCGGTCGTGGCGGCCGGGGCGGGGGCGGGGGCGGGGGCGGTGGAGGAGGACGTGGACCGCGGCGTCATGACTCGGACACTGTCGACGTCTCGAACCAGAACGCGCGACCGGTCGTCGAGGAGACGCCTCCACCACGGCCTCCCGAGCGTCCAGAACCTCCACCACCGCCGGCGGCGTCAACGGGCGGCGACGGTGAGTCCTTTTGGTCCAAGGTGAAGCGGGGCCTCACCGGAGGCACTTGAGCCGCGGCGCTCCAGTTGCGGCGAAGTTCTACGCGCGACCCACGGAAGAGGTCGCGCGTGGACTATTGGGGCGGATCCTCGTCAGCGACATCGGCGGGCGCCGCCGCCAGACCGCCGGCCGCATCGTGGAGGTCGAGGCGTACCTCGGACCGCACGACCCTGCGTGTCATGCCTACAATCGCCGCCGCACAGCGCGGACGGAGCCGCTCTACGGACCCCCCGGCACCGCATACGTCTACTTCACCTACGGCATGCACTGGTGTCTGAACGCGGTCACGGAGACGCTCGACTTCCCCGCGGCCGTCCTGATCCGCGCGCTGGAGCCGATCGGCGGTGTGGACACGATGCGGCGACGTCGCGGCACAGAGCCGCTGTGTGCCGGGCCGGCTCGACTGTGCCAGGCGATGGGCATCACCGGTGCAGTGAACGGCGTGTCCCTGCAGCGCGGCCGGTTGCGGATCGTCGAAGGACCAGCACCGAGGAAGTCCGAGATTGTCGTCGGTCCGCGCATCGGCATCACGCAGGCGGCCGACTGGCCGCTGCGGTTCTATCTCAACGGTTCTCCGTGGGTGTCCCGCCAGGGCTGATCCGCTTGCACCAACAACCGATCATACTCGACGGTCACATCGATACGGCGCAGCGCATGCTCGACGGTAACGTCGACATCTCCGCCCGCCTGCCCGATGGACACGTCGATGTGCCGCGCATGAAAGCGGGCGGGATCTCGGCCGCGTTCTTCTCGATCTGGGTGGACGACACGTACGGGCCGGGCAGGGCCTACAAGCGCGCCCTGGCGCTGATCGACGCCGTTCGCCGGCTGGCGGCTACGGCCGCCGACGTGGAGTTGGCGACCAACGGCGAGGAAGTTCGTGCTGCGGTGAGCCGCGGTCATGTGGCGGCGTTGATGGGCGTCGAAGGCGGCCATGCCATCGAGAACTCACTCGAGAAGCTCGATGACCTGTATGCGCGCGGGGCTCGCTATATGACGCTCACGTGGAACAACGGCAATGATTGGGCGGGGTCGTCCATGGACCCCAACCGCGCCGGCGGGCTGAGTGATTTCGGCAGACACGTCATCCGACGCATGAGTCAGCTCGGGATGCTGGTGGACGTGTCGCACGTGTCCGATGCGACGTTCCGGGACGTGCTGGCGACCACGACGTGTCCCGTGATCGCCTCACATTCATCCTGCCGGGCACTGGCCTCCCATCCGCGCAATCTCACAGACGATCAGCTGCGCGCCATCGCCAGGAATGGCGGCGTCGTCGGCGTGAACTTCTTCCCGGTATTCCTGGACGATCACTTCGGGGCGCAGTACGCGGAGGTCAACCGGCGGCTGCGTCCCGAGTTCGACGCGATTCGCGCTCGCCATCCCGGACACCCCGGTCTCGCCGACTTCGAGATCGACAAGTTCCGCGGTGCTCACCTCCAGGGCCTCGATATCCCCGATGTCAGCCGGTTACTCGACCACATCGACCATGCGGTCCAGGTCATGGGGATCGATCATGTGGGTCTGGGGAGCGATTTCGACGGGATCAGCGTGCTGCCGCGGCCCATGAAAGACGCGACGTCGCTGCCGCTCCTCGTCGCGGGCCTGCGAGCCCGCGACTACAGCGACAGCGACGTCCGGAACATCCTCGGCGAAAACTTTCTGCGGCTGCTTAGTGCCGCTCGGTAATGCCTTCCTTGGAGGTGCCCAGGCTGTAGCGCAGGCCGGCCTGCAGCGTGTGCGTGTTGCCGTCGAGCAGGAATCCCTGCGCGCTCGAGGTCAACAGGTAATGGGCAAAGACGTTGAACCTGCTCGAGTAGTTCATCTGCAGTCCGCCCATCACCCAGACAAACGCCTTGCTCGACGCGTCGTGCACGCGACTCGCTGCTTCTTCCGCCTCGCCCAGGGTGGTGCAGCTCGAGCAATCGACGCTGGGATTGAGGACCTGCATCAAGGCGAATCCGCCGCCCGCGAACGGCTCGATGACTTTCTGCGACGGATAGGCGAGCACACCGAACATGAAGCGTCGCACATCGCTGAAGGTGACGTCGCGGAAGCCGGGACCGACCGAGGAGGTCGAGGCGTTGGGGTCGAAGATGACGGCGTGCGCGTCAGCCAGGAAGAACGACTGTTCGTACGCCGCGTATAGCGCGGTCCGGCGGGCGGTGATCAACCAATGGCCGCCGATGATGGGATCGTAGACGTAGGCCTCGGTGTTGGTCTTCGAGACGAAGGCGCCGCCCTGCGCGCCCCAATACCACTGATAATTCTTGTTCCAGCCTTTGCCTTGCTGCGGTGGAATGAAGAAGTAGGAGGCGCCGAGCGAGGCCTGTACCTGTGCCGTGAACGCATTGCTGTAGAACGGATTGTCGGGCCGGTATTGGGCGCGCACGTCGCCGCGAATCGCCAGATGGTGCGACACGAAGCCGCGGAAGCCCAGGCCGCCACCGATCAGGTGCTGCGTAAAGTCGTACGGAGGATCGTGGGCGAACACCATGTGCGAGTACCCACCGGACGCGACGAGTGTGAACCGATCGCTCGCCGGAAAATTGAAGACGACATTGGCGCTGATACCGGAGACGTCGATGTTCTGAGTAGCAGCCACGTTCCGCGTGGCGATGAAGTCACCCACCACCTCGAGCCCGACGCGGTCACTGAGGCTGTACCCGATCCGCACGCCGCCGCCGAACCCGTTTTCAACCAGGAACGACTTGTCGAACCGCCACCAGGAGCCGAAGCCGTTGAATTCGAGGGCCTGTGACTTTTGGGCCGCGAGACGGGAGGGATTCGCTACCAAGGTCAGGAATCCCGCCAGGAGAATCAGCCGCTTCATCGGACTCCTCCGGGCCCCCGCCCGCTTTAGGGAGCCGTCAATAGGACCGCGTTGAAGAGCAGCTTGAAGGTGCCGTGGGTCTGGCCCCGGAACTGCGGCCGGAAGCCAAACAGGATCACACGCCCCCCCCTGCTGCCTACCGGTATCTCCACCAGCGCCGCCTTCCCCTCCAGTCGCTCCTGGTACCTCGCGTAGCCGGAGCTCAGGGGCTTGGGGGGATATGTCGCCAGCGCTCGAGCCGAGCCCGATACGCTGAAGGCCGCGCTATTCTCGAAATAGATCTGGAGGGAATCGGACACCCCGAGCGTAACTACGCTCTTGGGCCCCGCCCCCGCCAAAACCGTACCGAAAATAGAGCCTGGAGCGTAAAACTGCAAAGGTTTTGGACCCGATGCCTCGCCAGCTAGAACGTTTACCACCGGGAGGTTAAGGCGTGTAATCGCGAAATTACTTGAACCATCGAGGCAGACGAGCGTCCCACCACCCCGAACAAACTCCGAAACTGCGGTCGCACCCGTCTCGCCCATGCCACCTGCGTACTGCACCGGAATGCGAGTCGAGTCGATCCCGCGGACAAGGGATGCCTCCTCCGCGTCGGGCAAGACGATCACATCGAATCGCTGGCGGAGAGTGCCCTTCCTGAGATCGCTGTCGTGCACTGTCGTGTAAGTGATGCCGTACTGCTCGAACAACCAGCGCGTCCAGCCCTCATCGATGTTGCCGGTCCACGGTTGGTAGAGCGCGATGCGAGGGAGCCGCTGCATCGTGCGCCCTCCCGCCGGCGCCGTGCGAACCGCAGTCACATTGAAGCCATGCCGCGCCGCCTCCTCGCTCAGAATCGCGCGGGCCCTGGGACCCCGGACGATCAGGCTGTCACTCAGCACCGTGACGGACTGCCCCGCGGCGAGCAGCTGCGCCACGGCGCGCGATTCGGCGTTGGTTCGATTGCGCAGCACGAACACATCTCCGCTCCCTTGGATTTTTCCGGGCGCTACGACCACGCTGTCGACATTCACCAGATTCGCGTTGAAAGGCTGATTCACGACGTCGGCGCGCACGCCCATGGTGTAGGGCAGGGTCCAGCCGGCGACGTCGTACGGCGGGCGGTCGTTTACCGGCGTGTACTGTTGCGGCTCGAGCAGATCCTTGGCGTGTGCCCGGTAGGGCTGGCCCATCGGCACGACGAGCGAGCCGGCCGGGTAGCTCCTTCCATCGGCGGTGAACGGCTCAGCGGCGCGGCGGACCTCGACCCCGCCGATCCGCAGCACGTTCGCGAGGGAGGACCACGCCTCGGGGTCGCGCTGGTCCGGCGGCAGCACGTAGGCGAATGGATTCCCTGCCAGACCAGCCTCCACTGCGCGGCGACCGAGTCCGACGAAGCGATCGATGAACATCAGTCGATCGCGGGACGCGAGGTGCACCAGCGCCTCCGAGGCGATCAGCTCGTAACGCACGATGTCACCCAGATGCCACGTGCCGCCCGGCCATTGCGCGGGCTGGTTGACACCGCGCGGCGGCTGGCGCACCGAGTCGGCGGCGAACGTGATGGGTGAGCCGAGTCGCGTGCTCGCAGCTTCGGTGAGAATGCCGACCATGTTGTGGCGCGTGGGTGTCGAGCGAAAGCCGCCGTGCCACCACAGGTCGTAGGTGAGTTGATGTGCCACGCCGCTCGCGCCCGCGTCGTAGAGCGCGGAGGCCATCTGCGCACCGACGAGATTCATCGCGGCGACGAGCGCGGGGTCGAGGTTGGGATTGACGGGGTCTTGGAAGGGCGGTACGAACATCCGCACACCATTCGCGCCCATCTGATGCACGTCGTAGACGACTTCGGGAAACCACTCCGTGTACAACATCCGGGTAACGAGCCGCGTCTCGGCCTGCGTCACCATGAACCAGTCGCGGTTGTTGTCGTGCCCGACGTATTTGTGATACAACCAGGGCAACGGCCCGCCTTCGTAGCGCGTCCCCTTGTAGCGACGATACCAGCTCACGACGGTGTCGAGTCCATCGGGATTCATCGACGGAATCATCAACACCACAACGGAGTCGAGCAGACGCGTCAGCTCGGGATCGGTCGCCAGGCGATAGGCGAACGTCATCCCCATCTGACTCGACGCCACTTCCGTGGAGTGGATGTTGTTGCTGATGAGGATGACGGCGGGCTGCGTCTTCCGGATTGCCACGAACGCGCTGTCACCAAGCCCGCGCGGATCGGCGAGCAACGCTTGAATGCGTTTGATGTCGGCGAGTCGTGCCTGGTTCGCGGGAGACGTAATCGTCATCAGCAGGAACGGCCGCCCCTCAGTCGTGCGACCCAGCGTATCGACGTGCACAAAGCGGCTCTGCTGCGCGAGGCCGTTCATGTAGCCGCTGACCTGCGTCCAATCTGCGAGCATCGAGTCAGTGCCGGGTTCGAAACCGAGCAAGGCGGACGGGCGGGCAGGCGGGGTGGCGGCCTGCAGAGCTGCCAACAGGACGAAGCTGACCATTAGATGAGTCCGAGTTTGGAGCCGACCTTCTTGAAGGCGCGGAGCGCGAAATCGAGATCATCACGCGAATGGGCGGCCGAGAGCTGGCAGCGCACACGCGCATGTCCTTGCGGCACAACAGGGTAGCCGAATCCAGTCACGAAGACGCCTTCGGCCAGCAATAGCTCGCTCATACGAATCGCCTTCGCGGTCTCGCCCAGGATCACCGGCACGATGGGCGTCTCTCCCGGCAGCGGTTTGAAGCCGAGGGAGAGGAGCTGCTCGCGGAAGTAACGGGCGTTCTGGGACAGCCGGCTGACGAGCTCGGGATGGCGCTCGACGTGTTGCACCGCGGCGAGCGCGCTCGCTGCGACGGTCGGCGGCAGGGCATTGCTGAAGAGCTGCGGCCGCGAGCGCTGCGTGAGGTAGTCGGTGAGCGCGAGTGGGCCGGCCGTAAAGCCGCCCGCCGCTCCGCCGAGGGCTTTGCCGAGTGTGGAGGTGATCACGTCGATCTGGCCCAGCATGCCGTAGTGCTCCGCCGTGCCGCGGCCGCATTTGCCGAGCACGCCAGTCGCATGTGAGTCGTCGACGGCCAGGATTGCGTCGTATTTGCGCGCCAAGGCCACCAGGTCGGGCAGCTTCGCGATGTCGCCTTCCATCGAGAAGATCCCGTCGGTGAAGATCAGCTTGCGCCGCGCGCTGCCCGCGGCTTTCAGCGTCGCTTCGAGATCGGCCATGTCCGAGTGCTTGAAAACCGTGGTCTGACACTTGGTGATCGCCTTCGCGAGACGAATCGAGTCGATGATCGAGGCGTGGTTCAGCTGGTCGGAGATGACGATGTCGGGCTCGCTCAGAATCGTGGGGCACAGGCCCTCATTCGCGTTCCAGCAGCTCACGTAGCTCAGCGACGACTCGCAGCCCACGAACTTCGCGAGCGCCTCTTCCAACTGGCGATGAATCGTGAAAGTGCCGCAGATGAAGCGCACCGATGCAGTGCCCGCGCCCCAGTGATCGAGGCCTGCCTTACCCGCCTGCACCACTTCGGGGATGCTGGAGAGTCCGAGGTAGTTGTTCGAGGAGAGGATCACGACGTCGCCGCGCCCTTCCATCTTCACGCGCGAGCCTTGAGGAGAATCGAGGTAATTGAGCCGCTTGTAGACGCCGTCCTTCTTGAACCCCGCCAACTCGTCCTGCAGCTGCCCCATGAAGCTCATACGATCTCCAGAATGACCTTGCCGGCGTCACCCGAACGGATGACGGCCAGCGCCTCATCGATCTTGGCGAGCGGGAATTTGTGCGTTATGACGGGCCGTGGATCGAACTGCCCGCCGATGAGAAAACGCCGCATCTGGTGCCACGTCTGGTACATCCTGCGGCCGATGACGCCGTACACCGTGATCCCCTTGAAGATGATCTCGTCGGCGAGATTGATCGGCACCTCGCCTTTCGGAATACCGAGCAGCTGCACGCGGCCGCCCAGGCGCACGCTGGCGAACGCCTGATGCAGCGCTGAAGGCACGCCCGACATCTCGCAGACGACGTCGGCCCCTTCGCCATCAGTCTCGGCAACGACCGTCTGGACGACGTCCTCTTTGGCGGCGTTGATGACGACGTGGGCGCCCATCTTCTCCGCGAGCGCGAGGCGCTTGGGATTCACGTCCGACGCGATCACCTTGGTCGCGCCCGCGGCGCGCGCGATCCCGACCGCGAAGCAGCCGATCGGCCCGCACCCCACAACGAAAACGGTGCTGCCGGGAATCTCCGCCGTCAGCACCGTGTGAAACGCATTGCCCATCGGGTCCATGATCGCGCCGACCTCCGTCGGAATGCCCGACAGGGTCAGCACGTTCGTCGTGGGCATCACGATGTATTCGGCGAACGCGCCGTCGCGGTCGACGCCGATGATGCGCGTGTTCTTGCAGATGTGGCTGTTGCCGGTACGGCACTGCAGGCAGTGCCCGCAGACGATGTGCCCCTCCGCCGTTACGAGCTGGCCCACGCGCAAGCCCGTCACGCCGTCGCCGAGGCCCTGGATTTCGCCCGCGAATTCATGGCCGACGACGATCGGCGGCTTGATCCGGCTCTGCGCCCACGGATCCCAATCCGCGATGTGCAGGTCGGTGCCGCAGACACCGGCATGGCGCACGGCGATCAGCACCTCCCCCGGCCCCGGTGCCGGCTTGGGAACGGACTTCACGGTCAGACCGGGCGCGCGTTTTTCCTTGACGATCGCTTGCATGAATTGGGGATGAGGGACGGGGGAAGAGGGAATGTGTTAGAAGATAGACCGGATGAATCCGCCATCGACCTGGAGCACCGCGCCGGTAATATAGCTGGCCCGTTCCGAGGCCAGAAATACTACTGCCGCCGCCAGCTCTTGCGGCGTGCCGATGCGATGCATCGGGATTTCGCCGAGACGCTGTTGCATCATCTCCGGCCGCGCTGCCGTGAGCTCCTTGATGCGTTCGGTATCGATGAACCCCGGGCAGATGCTGTTGACCGTGATGCCGTCTTTGGCGACCTCATCGGACAGCGCCTTGGCGAAGCCGAGGACGCCCGCGCGTGCGGTCGAGGACAGGATCAGACCGGGCAGGGGCTGCAAGGCAGCCACCGACGCAAGGCAAATGATCCGGCCCCATTTCGCGTTGGTCATGATCGGCACGGCGGCGCGGGCGAGGTGGATCGTCGACAGCAGGTTCAGGTCGATCGCGTTTTTCCAGGCTTCCGCTGGCTGATCCTTGAAGGCTGCAGCGGGCGGGCCGCCGGCATTGCAGAACAGCACATCCAGCCGGCCGAATTTCTTGGCGACATCCTGTACCAGCTTCTCCGCTTGAGCCGGCACGGTGACGTCCGCGGGGAAGGGCGCAGTCTTCGGGTCGCGGCCGTTCACCGCGACCTGGGCGCCCTCCTCCTTCAACGTGGTCGCGACCGCGCGGCCAATGCCGCGCGTGCCCCCGCAGATGAGCGCGACCCGACCGGCGAGGCCTAGATCCACGGCGCCATGTGACTCACGAGGCCTTTTCGATTCTTACGGCGCAAATCTTCAGCTCCGCCATCTTCGCGTACGGATCGAGCACCGGATTGGTGAGCAGATTGGCCGCCGCTTCGCGGAAATGGAAGGGGACGAACACCTGGCCCCGCGCGACGCGCTCGCTGATGCGCGCGGCGGTCACCATTGAGTTACGCCGCGACGTGAGCCGCACCAGCTCTCCTTCGCGCACGCGGAGCTTCCTTGCGTCTTCGGGATGAATCTCGACGATCGCGGTTGGCTCGCGCGCATCCAGGCCGCTCGCCCGCCGGCTCATGGTGCCGGTGTGCCAATGGTAGAGCTGGCGACCCGTGTTCATGACGAACGGGTAGTCGTCGTCCGGTAGCTCCACGGGGTCGGTGTACTCGACCGGCACGAAGGTCGCGCGCCCGTCGGCGGTGGGGAACGCCTTGTCGAACAGGAACGCGGTTCCTGGGTGCCGCTGGTCGGGAACCGGATACTGCAGGCCCGCGCCCTCGAGTCGCTCGTAGGTCACGCCCGCCCAGCTCGGCGTCACCTGCGCGATCTCCTGCATGACGGCCTCGGCGCCGTCGAAGGTCGTCGGCAATCCCAGCCGGTTCGTGAGATCCATCAGGATCTCGAGATCGGCCCGGGCCTCGCCGGGCGAATCGACCGCCTGGTGCGTCAGCTGGATGCGGCGCTCGGTGTTGACGAATGTGCCCTTCTTTTCCGCGAAGCTCGAGCCGGGGAGCACGACGTCGGCGTAGCGCGCGGTTTCCGTCAAAAACAGATCCTGCACGGCCAGGAATTCCAGCTCCTGGAACCAGTGCTCGGCGTGCGCGATATCGGGGTCTGAGATGATCGGATTCTCTCCCATGATGTACATGCCGCGCACGCCGCTCTCGGGCTTCACGACTTCGGTAACCATGAGGCCGCTCGTGAGCGACAGCGACTCCTCCGGCACGCCCCAGGTTTTTGCAAACCGGGCGCGGACCCGCGTGTCGCCGACCGGCTGGTAGTCGGTGTAGACGAACGGAATGGCGCCGACATCGGAGGCGCCCTGCACGTTGTTCTGGCCGCGCACCGGCAGCATCGCCGCGCCCCACCGTCCGATCATGCCGCAGGCGAACATCAGATTGAGCAGCGACGTGACGATGTCGGTGCCGTTGGCATGCTGCGTCAGCCCCATCGCCCAGAGCGTACTGGTGTTCGGCCCACGGGCATACATCTCGGCGGCCCACTCGATGGTCTCGGCCGCAATGCCGGTGATCTTTGCCGCCTTTGCCGGCGTATATCGTGCGTTCGCTCCGCAATGAATGTCTTGTTCTCGAGGCCGAGCGACAGGATGTGATTCAGCATCGCCGAGTAGAGCGCGACGTCGGTGCCGGGCTGCATCTGGAGATGAATGTCGGCGCGGCCGGCCAGCTCGGTGCGGCGCGGGTCGGCAACGATCAGCGTGGCGCGCTTTTCGTGCGCGCGCTTCAACGCCGCGCCGAACACCGGGTGTGATTCGGTCGTGTTGGCGCCCCCGATGAAAATAACGTCGCACGCCTCCTCGATTTCGCGCATCGAGCCCGACGCGGCCGCTGTATTGATCGCGCGCTGCATCGCCGCCACCGAGGTCGAATGGCACAGGCGCGTGCAGTGATCGACGTTGTTCGTCCCGATCGCGCCGCGAAACATCCGCATGATCAGGTAGTTCTCCTCGTTGGAACACTTCGCCGACGAGAAACAGGCGAGGGCATCGGGGCCGCGCGCCGTCTTGATCCGCAGCAGCTCTTGAGACGTCAGCTCCAGCGCGTCGTCCCAGGTCGCCTCGCGGAACGGCGTGTACCAGTCCTCCGGCGTCGCCACGCGATCGCGGATGTCCAAATCGAGCCGTTCCAGCAGCGGGAGCGCGCGCACCGACTTGCCGGTGGCACGCGGTGGTGTGCCCGGCTTGGGGCCGCGGCCCTCAGTTTCGATGGTGTGCCAGGGACCGGCGCGCCGCTCCGCGCCTTTGCCGCCTTTCCAGACCCACCGTCCGGCTTCCTTGATCCAGCCCGTGCGGATCAGAGGTTTGGTCAGGCGATCGCGATGCTGCGGGAAGTCGTAACCGAAACGCCCCTTCACGCAAGTCGATCCCTGGTTGGGCGTGTTCAGTTCGATGTCGGGGGACGTGACCCGAACGAGGGTGTTACCGGCGACGTGCAGATCGACCTGGCAACCGACGCCGCAGTAGGGGCAGATCGACCGCACGACCTTCTCGGGGTGCCGGATCTGCTCGGGCGCGAAGCGCTGGCGCGGCATCACCTCGAAGATCGCGCCCGTCGGGCAGACGCGAACACACTCGCCACACCAGGTACACCCCGCCTTGTCGGGGTCGCCGTCCGCGCCCACGATGATCTCGGCATGCTCGCCGCGGAAGCCCACGTCCAACACGCCGACGACCTGGATGTCCTCGCAGGCGCGCACGCAGCGCGTGCACAGGATGCAGGTCGACATGTCGTGCCGGATCATCGGATCGCCGGGCCGCTCGTCGCCCGAGCGCAGCGGCAAGTCGCGATCCACGATCGCGCTCGGCACCACGTCGTACTGCACGAGGTAGCGCTCGAACTCGTTCCGCGGGTTCGCGCGACCACCGTTTCTCAGGTGATCGGCCGGATACCGCTCCGCGAGGAGCCGCAGCACGCCCTTGCGGTTCTCGATCGCCGCGTGCGACTGCGTCGTAACGACCATCTTCTCGGCGATTTTCGTCGCGCACGCGGGGATGAGTTTGGCCTGGCCCTCGACGGAGACCAGGCAGATGCGGCAGTTGCCGACGATGGAGAGCTTGGGATACCAGCAGAGGGTCGGGATCTCGATGCCGGCCGTTCGAGCGGCATCGAGGATAGTTTGGTCCGGCGTGGCGGTAATGGACCGTCCGTCGATCAGGAGCTGCGGCATGTCCTAATAACTACCAGCATCTGTGATTCTTGCAAAGGATTGGCGGACTAAAACGAACGGGGCCGGCATCAGCCGGCCCCGGTTTCGTTTCGCTGCTTCGACGTCAGACTTTCGGATCGATCGGTAAGTGGTTGTGGGTATGGTCCCCATTCTCCCCTTCGTCGGTGAACCAGCAGTACGCCCAAATCTTGGCAGGTCTCAACACCTGCTGGCCCGCGCGGAGAATGATGCCCATCGGCTCGTCGTCGAGTACCAGAGGGAAGGTTGTCATGCCTCCCTACGAGGCAAGCTTCCTGCCACAGGATGATCATCGTAAGTGCCGTGAAATTAGGTGCTTAGCGGGCCGCGCGAGAGCCCAATCGTCAATCCGACACGTTCAAGGCGGGTTGCGCCGTGTCGAGCTGACGCGGCGGCTTGATCGCCGTGAATCCGGCGCGGTTCGCGCGGCGGCCAGCCTGACGCTGGACCTGCCAGCCGCGATACAGCGTCTGCAGCACCTCAGGGCCGAGGGGGATGACTTCGCGGGTTTCCGCGGCAGGTGGGAGGACCACGTGCACGCCACCCGACGGCGTCCGGACCTGAAGATCTGCGATCAGGGACGCGCGCTGTTTGGGGCGCAGCTGGGCCAGGCTGGCGGGTGCGATCACGACGAGCGACGGCGCAAGGTCGGGGAACCAGCTCCCGAAGTTGATGACGAGCGCCTGGAACGCGCCACCACCCAGCTGCTCGCTGACGGCGCGGCCCTCCGCAGCCTCTACCGCCCCCAGGTCCTGGTCGAGGAGAAATACGTCCGCGTCATGCGCGGCGAGGAAGAGCGCCTCCGCCAGCGCCGCGGCGCCGAGGACCACGATGATGTCGTTCGGTTCCACCCGAGAAGCCCAGGGAACGATCGGATGCGCGCGGTCGAATCCCCAGTGCGTCGGCTCGCGCTGCGCTTCGCGCAGGGCCCGGTGTTTTTGCCGCCACCGCGGGAACGACGGCAGCCGCAGCCGCTGTGCGATAATGCGATCCACGTGCTCGAGCAGCAGCACCTCGGTGAGCAGGTATTGATCCTGCGCGGTTGTGTGCAGCTCGCGAACGGCCTCATCGCCGATCTGCAGCAGCTCGGCGCGCGGCACGGTGTTCTTGTACTCCTCGAGTCGCTGCAGGATGAACTCCTGATATTCCTGCTTGAGCGAGCGGGGCGTCCGGCGCACCGGAGGCATGCCCGTTTTCTTGCTGGCGCGCTCGAAGGGAAGGGAAGTCAGCATGGCTCGACGTGCACGGTCACTTCCTCGAGCTCCAGTTCTTTCTTGAGTTTTTCTTCGACCGCATCGGCAATGGCATGTGCGGCGGCGACATTCGCGTTCGGATCGACCGCGATGGTCACCTCGGCGTAGCGGCTGCCGGCATTGCCGCCGCGCGAGCGGATTCGGTACGCGCTCACCACACCGTCGACCGCCTGTGCCGACTGGCGGATCGTGGGCTCGGGAATCGCCCGCTCGTCGACGAGCACCGGCACGGTGCGCTGCAGGATCTGATAGGCGACCCTCACGATCAGGAGCGCGACCACGATCGCGACCACCGGATCCACCCACAGGTAGCCCTGGCGCGAGAGTAGCACCCCGATGAGGACACCGATCGTGATGAACACGTCGGTGCGCGTGTGGGCGGCGTCGGCGATCAGGAGCTCGCTTGCGAGCTGCTGACCGCGGCGGTTTTCGTACCAGGCGACGAACACATTCGTCGCGAGCGTCGCGAGGAGCAGCACGAGCCCGAGGTCCGTGATCTGAACCGTATGACCGCCCGTGGCGAGCCGGGAGATCGCGCTGCGCAGCAGCTCGAAGCACGTGATGGAGAGAAAGACGCAGAGGCCGAGCGCGCCGAGTGTCTCGAATTTGCCATGGCCGTAGGGGTGCTCCTCGTCCGGGGCGCGCGCGGCCACGCGCATGACGATCAAACCGAGGACGTTATAGACCGCATCAACGGAGGAGTGGAGCGCGTCGCCCATGACGGCGAGCGAGCCGGCGACCGTGCCGATCACCGTTTTGGCGATCAGGACGGCGATATTCGCGACGAGCAATCCGCCGAGCACGCGGCGCACCGCTGTCGAGCGGTCTAGGGCCCTCCCCGACATGGCTTGCAAGCTTGTGATGGGGGCCGATTTAGTCAACTTTACTTGACATATTTAGACGATTGTATAAATATCTCGCCCAATGGATGACTCCCTGTTTCGGGCGCTGGCCGACCCCACGCGGCGTCGCATCCTCGAGCTGCTGACCGAGAAAGACAGGACGGCTGGCGAGATCGCGGAGCAGTTCCCGATGGCTTTCGCCTCGGTATCGCACCACCTGGGGGTGCTCAAGGCGGCGGACCTCGTGGCCACCGAGCGGGAGGGGCAGTTCATCCGCTACCGGCTGAATACGACCGTGTTTCAAGAGGTCGTGCGCTACTTCATGACTCGCTTCGGGGGAGAGAGCAATGCGTAGCCGCTGGTTTGGCATCGTGATCGCCGCGTTCGCAGCCGGGGTGTCGGTGTGGGCGTGTCCGCGCCTCCCCCCCGCGATGGCTACGCACTGGAGTCTGAACGGCACGCCGGACCGCTTTTCGAGCCGCCTCATGGCGGTCTCGATCGTGCCTGTCCTGCTCGTCTTCATGACGGTGCTGTTCAACGTGCTGCCGAAGGTCGATCCGCGGCGGGAGAACTATGCCAAGTTCCTGAGCAGCTACTGGCTGATCGCGAACGCGGTGATCCTGTTCCTGCTCCTCTCGCACGCATTGATCATTGCGTCCGGCCTCGGCTATGGCGTACGAATCGACCGGCTCATGCCCCTCGGTGTCGGATTGCTGTTCGTCTTCCTGGGCAACTATCTCACGCGTGTCGAGCCGAACTGGTTCATCGGCATTCGCACGCCCTGGACGCTGTCGAGCGACACGGTGTGGCGGCGCACGCATCGCACCGGCGGCTGGTTGATGGTGATCGGCGGTCTGGTGCTGGCGATCGGCGCGTTCGTTGCGCGTTCGGCGTTTCTGGTCCTGTTCGTCGCGACGATTATCCTCGTCGCCGTGATTCCCGTCGTGCAGTCCTATGTCCTGTGGAAAAGAGAACAGGGCAAACCATAGGAGGAGTAGGGGCGCAGCATGCTGCGCCCCTACCAATCACATGCCCCCTACCAATCACACACCATGACCGTCCTCAACCTGGCTCTCGTAGCGTTAGCCCAGGCACAGAATCCGGTAGCGATCGCGGACACGGTTCCACCGGCATCCGCGATCGAATCGCCCTACACTATCCGCAGCGGCGCGTTGCAGCTGAGCGGCACGCTGACGTTGCCGCGCGGGGTAACGCGGCCGGTGCCGGTCGCCGTCATCATCGCCGGCTCGGGACCGACCGATCGTAACGGCAACTCGGTCATGGGAATCCGGCCAAATTCGTACGCGCAGCTCGGGTGGCGACTCGCGGAGCGCGGCATCGCGACCTTGCGGTACGACAAGCGCGTGTTGCCCGGCACCAGCGGATCGGTCGATATCGCGCATCTGACTCTCGAAGATTTTGCGGCCGACGCCCGTGCGGCAGCCGAGTCACTGGCGCACGACGCGCGATTCTCACAGGTCGTGTTGCTCGGCCACAGCGAAGGATCCGCGCTTGCGTTCATCGCCGCGCGCAGCGGCCCGCCGGTCGCCGGCGTGGTCAGTGTCGCGGGACTCGGCCGGCCACTCGGCCTGGTGATGCGGGAGCAGCTCGCCCGTCAATTCGACAGCGCGACGCTGGTTCGCTACGACACCGCGATGGCGCAGTACCTGCGCGGGGAGCGGCCCGCAGACGTGCCGCCGCAGCTCGCGGCGTTGTTCGTGCCGATCAACCAGAATTTCATGAGGTCACTGGCGTCGTTCGATCCTGTCGCGGCGATCAAGCAGGTGCGCCAGCCGGTGCTGATCGTCCAGGGAGGGCGAGACATCCAGATCGCTGTCGCCGACGCGGAGCGGCTGCACGCGGCCAAGCCCGAGGCCCCGCTCGTGGTGATCCCGCTCGCCAATCACGTGCTGAAGCAGGCGACGGATACGACGCTGGCCGCTCAGCTCCCAACCTACCAGAACCCGACGATGCCCATTATGCCCGAGGTGGTCAGCGCCATCGCGGAGTGGATTCTCAAGCGCCCCTAACCGATCGCGCGCAACAACACGCCTTTCAGATAGCCCGTCTCCGGCACATTGAGCAGCTCGGGGTGGTCGCTGGAGGCGCCGGTCGCCGCGAGCAACTGGATGCGACGGCCCGAGTCGCGGGCGGCGTCGGCGAGCATCGCGTTGAAGATGTCGCGGCTGACGTGGTACGAGCATGACGACGTGAACAGCACGCCACCGGGCGCCAGAATCTTCATCGCTCGCAGGTTGACCTCTTTGTAGCCGGCCACGGCCCGCTCGAGGTTCGCCTTTGTCTTCGCGAACGCGGGCGGATCGAGCGCGATCGTATCGAACTGCTCGCGAAGGCGCTCCAAATCTCGCAGCAGGTCGAAAGCATTCGCTTCACGCCACTCGATGTTGTTGATGGCATTGAGGCGTGCATTCTCGGCGCCCCGAGCCAGGGCGTCGGCGCTCTGATCGACCGCCAGCACCTCTTTCGCCTGGCGCGCGAGATGCAGCGCGAACGAGCCGTGATACGTGAAGAGGTCGAGGGCTCGACCGCCGGGCGTGGTCTGCCGGCCGACCAGCGCCCGATTCTCGCGTTGATCCAAAAAAGCGCCCGTCTTTTGTCCTGACCACGGAGCAGCAAGGTACTTCACGCCGTCCTCCAAGACCTCGACGACCTCGGGGACCTGGCCGGAGGCCAGGACAACCTCCTCGGGCAATCCTTCGTGGCGTCGTACTCCGGCGTCGTTGCGCAGCAGGATCCCCTCCGGATCGAGCGCCGCGGTGATACCGGCGATGATGTCGGCCCGTGCCGTTTCGAGTCCAGCGGAGAGCAGCTGTGCGACGATCCAGGGTCCGTACTTGTCGATAACCAGCGATGGCAGCGCGTCACCTTCCGCGTGCACGACGCGCCAGGCGCTCGCGGCGATCCCGTTGCGTCGCCGTGCGGCGGCCGCGATGCGCTGCGTCCACCACTGCGCGACGATCGGCTCCTGGCCGCGGGTGAGCAGGCGCAGCCGGATCTCGGACCTGGGCGAGTACAGCGCCTGGCCGAGAAACTTGCCTTTGCGGTCCGTGACCGGGACGATGCCGGGTGTCTTGTCCGGCTCCTCAGCGACATCGCTTCGGTAAATCCAGGGATGGCCCTGCTTCCAGCGCTCTGCGCCGCGAGCCGTGACCTTGACGGGCGGGCAGGCGGTCATCGGTCTGGTCTCAGCTTCGCCGCCTCTCTGAGATACATATGTTTGAGCGAGCGCTGGGGTTTGCTGCTATAGAAGTGCAGCAGCACCCGAATGCAGCGCGGCAGTCCCGCGGGCGGCGGAACGTTGACCTCGGCGGCGCCAAGGAGAGGGACCTCGGTCCAGCCGAGCCGCCGCGCGGCGCGAGCGGGGTAGTCGGCCGTGAGGTCGGGCGACGACGTGAAGATGGCGCTCTCCACGTCACCTGGCTCAAAGCCATTGGCATCGCGAAGCGCGGCGAGCAATTCCTGCGTCGCCTCCAGAATCGCCTCACTGGTGTTGGCGGTCGCCGTGGTGGCGCCGCGCAGGCCGCGCAGGATCTTGGGGGAAGTCATGGCGCTCGTCGATCAGTTGCGCTTGATGGTGATCACCGATCCCGATCTCTTCAAGGGGCGCGATCCGGTGGCGGTCTGCCGCGCCGCGGTGCGCGGCGGGGCCACGATGATTCAGGTCCGCTGGAAAGATGGCACACCCTCGGCCGTCGTGGAGTTGGCGCGGGCGTTGGTGGACGCGCTGCCCGTTCCCATTCTCGTCAACGATCGCGTCGATATCGCGCTTGCCGCGGGGGCCGCCGGCGCGCACCTGGGCTGGGAGGACGTGCCGCTCACTCCCCTCCGCCCCCATCTGCCGGCGGGGTTTCTGCTCGGCATCTCGGTCGGATCAGCCGATGAAGCGGCTCGCGCCGCCGGACTGCCCGCCGACTACTGGAGCGTCGGTCCCTGTTTCACCACACCCAGCAAGGCGGACGCGGGACCCGCGCTTGGCCCGGAGGGCTTCGCGGCACTCGCGCGTCTCGCCCCCGAGGACATTCCCGTGATCGGGATCGGCGGCATCACGGCGGCGAACGCGCCGCAGATCATCAGCGGCGGTGCCGCCGGCGTGGCGGTTATCGGGGCGGTGCTGAGCGCGCGGGACCCGGAGAGCGCTGCTCGGGCGCTGGCCGCTGCCGCGCGCGCCTGATCGCCGCGAGGTGATCGGCGTACGACGCCGAGAAGATGTGCTTGCCGTCGGGCTGCGCGACGAAGTAGAGGTAGCCGATCGGCGCGGGGTAGAGCGCCGCGATCAGACTGGAGTCGCTGGGCTGATTGATCGGACCCGGCGGCAGCCCGGGGTGCAGATAGGTGTTGTAGGGCGATTTGATCTGCAGTTGCCGCTCCCACACGCGGCGCAGCCGGCGGCCGTGCGCATACACGACGGTGGGGTCGGCCTGAAGCGCCATGCCGCCCTTGAGCCGGTTGTGGTAGACCGCGGAGACGTACGGCCGATCGGGACCGTAGCGGACTTCCGCTTCGATGATCGACGCGAGCGTGACGATCTCGTGCCGCGTCATGTGCAGCTCGAGGAGGCGCGCATCCCACTCGGGTTGCCAGCGCGCGATGAATTCGTGCGTCATGACCCGCATGAGGTCCCGCGCGGGCATGCGCATCGGCACGACGTACGTTGTCGGATACATGTAGCCCTCCACGCCCGCGGGTGTGTCCTTGAGACCAAGTTCCCGTTCCAACGCCGTGTCGCGCATGGCCGCCTTGAACGCAGTGGGCGATATGCCAAGCCACGAGCGCGCGCGCTCGGCCACCTCGAAGCCCATCATCCCCTCGAGCACGGTGAAGCGCGTTTCCATCCCGCGACCTTTTTTGAGCGTGGTGACGATGCTGCTCCAGCTTTCGTCGGGGTCGAGGAGGTAGACGCCGCTCTTCAGGTTGGAGGGAAGCCAGCGCACACGCGCGTACAGGCTGAACCAGTCGCGGTTCTTGATGATCCCGTGGGCCTCGAGCGAATCGAGCGCCTGGTAGTACGTCGCGCCGCGGGGGATCGTGACGATCACCTTGTTCGCGATCGACTCGTAGGCAGGCGGCTCCTGGTTGCTGCATGCTAGCCCAAGACCTACCAGCAACAGGGACAGGACGTGCGTGGTGCGTGGTGCGTGGTGCCTGTACGGTGCAGCCCACGTACCACGTACCACGCACCACGCACGAGTAGTCACAGCGCCGTGCCCCGCTTCGAATCCAGGTAGTGCTGCAGCAGCAATGCGGCGGCCATCGCGTCGAGGTCGGCCTTCCGCCCCCGCGTCGATCCGCCCATCTCGCGTACGGCCGCGAGCACGCGTGCCGTCGTCATGCGCTCGTCCCACATGGTGACCTCCACATCACCTACGCGACGCTTGATATCATCGGCGAGCGCCTTGGCGGCGTGAGCGGCATCACCTTCGGCCCCGGTTTCGTCCAACGGGAGCCCGACGATGATACCCGTGACACGGTGACGATTGACCAAATCGACGAGCTGCGCCATCGGGAAGCGTTTCCCGGCGCGGCGGGTGAGAGTGGTGAGCGGTTGGGCGAGGGTCTGCGTTTCATCGGAAAGGGCGAGCCCAATCCGGCGCTCGCCCCAGTCGACAGCCAGCAATCTGCCGGACGGCTTCACCCTTGCGACATCGTCTGGAAGAACTCGTTGTTGGTTTTAGTCCGTTTGAGCCGCTCGAGCAGGAACTCGATCGCTTCCACCGGCGGCATGTCGGCCAGGAAGTTGCGGAGCAGGTAGACCTTGTTCAGCTCTTCCTTGCTGAGCAGCAGCTCTTCCTTGCGGGTACTGGAGCGCTGCACGTCGATCGCGGGGAACGTGCGCCGCTCGGCGATGCGGCGGTCGAGGATCACTTCGGAGTTACCGGTGCCCTTGAACTCCTCGAAGATGACCTCGTCCATGCGCGAGCCGGTGTCGATCAGCGCCGTCGCCAGAATCGTCAGCGAGCCCCCGCCTTCGATGTTGCGGGCGGCCCCAAAGAAGCGCTTGGGCTTCTGGAGGGCGTTGGCGTCCACACCGCCCGACAGAATCTTGCCCGAGTGCGGCACGACGACATTGTGTGCCCGGCCGAGGCGGGTGATCGAATCGAGCAGAATCACGACGTCCTTGCCGTGCTCCACCAGGCGCTTCGCCTTCTCGATCACCATGTCCGCGACCTGGACGTGCCGGTCCGCGGGCTCGTCGAACGTGGAGGACACGACTTCGACGTTCGGTCCCTTCACGTTCTCTTCCATGTCGGTGACCTCTTCGGGCCGCTCGTCAATGAGCAGCACGATGAGGTAGACCTCGGGATGGTTCTCGATGACGGAGTTGGCGAGTTTCTGCATCAGGATAGTCTTGCCGGCCTTCGGCGGCGAAACGATGAGACCGCGCTGCCCTTTGCCGATGGGGGCGAGGATGTCCATCACCCGCATCGACAGGTCGGCGTCCTTCCGCTCCAGCTTGAGCTGCTGTTCGGGGTAGCGGGGCCGCAGGTTGTCGAACGCCACGCGGTGCTTGGCCTTCTCGGGCTCTTCGCCGTTGACGACTTCGACCTTGAGCAGCGCGAGGTAGCGCTCGCCTTCCTTCGGCGGCCGGACCTGACCTGTGATCGTATCCCCCGTGCGCAGATCGAACCGTTTGATCTGGCTGGGCGAGACATAGATGTCGTCGGGGCCGTACAGGTAGTTCCAGTCGGCGCTGCGCAGGAAGCCGTAGCCTTCCGGAAGGATTTCGAGCACGCCCTCGCCGCGCAGAACGGTGTCGGAATCGAGGAGCGATTGCTCGATGCGGAAAATGAGATCCTGCTTGCGGAGCCCAGAGTAGTTGGTGATGTTCAGGCTCTCGGCCATCGCGTGTAGTTCCGCGACGGACTTTCTCTTCAATTCGGCGATATCCACGTGTGCTTCAGCTCCGTTAGTTCGCTACGGCGGGGAAAACCCCGGGATGGGGGAGTGGCCCTTAGTTGAAAATGGAAACTTGGGATTTTGGCGGTGTGCGACGAAGTGATAGTAGGATACCGGTCCACGCTCGTCAAGTGCGGCCATGAGTCTGGTCCCATACCTCCGGGCGTGGCGGACTACACCTCTCCATGACCGCGAAGTCATTGACGGGCTTGTAGATCGGGCGCACGAAGGGCCGTCGCGGGAGCTCGCCGCCGCCCTCGCGCAGTGGCCAGGCACGTACTACTGGTCGGACGAGCCGGATGGCCGCCACGTCGTGCTCACGCGACCAACGCACGATGCTCGCGAAGCATGGGGCGTGCATGCCGCCCTGTTCATCGCGGTGCTCATCTCTATGACGTTTTCCGGTGGCGTATTGGCCGCAGCGCTCCCCGAGGACATGACCGCCTGGACCAGCGCTGCGCTGCTCCACGCCCTCATGCGCGGGCTTTCCTTCTCGCTGCCGTTGCTCGCGATCCTGTCGTGTCACGAGATGGGCCACTACGTGACGGCACGGCGCTATCAGCTCAATGTTTCGCCGCCCTTCTTCATCCCGGGTCCGCCCGCACCGTACGGGATCGGGACATTCGGCGCATTCATTCGCCTGCGAACCATCGTTAACGATCGCCGCCAGCTGCTGGATGTGGGTGCGGCGGGACCCATCGCCGGGTTCATCGTTGCGGTTCCCGCGCTCTGGATCGGCCTCGCACACAGCCATCCCGTCGCCGAGCCCGGGGTGAGCGGCATGGTTGTCTACTTCACCAGCGAGACGTGGCAGCTCGGCGATTCCATCGTTACCCTCCTCGTGCGGCACTTGAGCGGGCACGCCTCGGCGGGGGGAGCGGTCGCGTTGACTCCGCTCGCCGTCGCCGGGTGGTTCGGCATCTTCGTCACCATGCTCAACCTGCTGCCGATGGCGCAGCTCGACGGCGGCCATATCCTGTACGCCGCTTTCCCGGCGTGGCACCGCCGCGTGGCCCGCCTCTTCTGGATCGTCACGCTCGGGCTCTCGTGGATTTCTCTGACGTGGTTGTTCTGGGGGGTCCTGGTGCTGGTTCTGTCGCGGGGGCGCTTGGATCACCCTCCGGTGCTGGACGCCTACCGCCCGCTGCCACCTTCGCGACGCTGGCTGGTCTGGGTCAGCCTCGTGCTGTTCGTGCTCACATTCATCCCAGCCCCGTTTAGACGCTGAAAGCACCCATTTCAGTATTGCGTAAGTCGTAGCCATTTATAATGTTCTTTCAAACCAGCCCCTGGATCGGCATGCCAGCTCAACCTGCCCGATACACACCAGCTGCTACCGACACGGTCGTTCACGATCTTCCTCCCATCCGCTTCGACGGACAACCCATAGACATCCGTCTCTCCCTGCGCCGCAGCGAGGATGGTATCTGGCGTGGCCGCATACTGTTCGGTGCGGAAGGGACGGAAGCGGAGCGCTCCAGCGCGGAGATCTTCTGCGCCGCCACGGAGCAGGACCTGTGGCAGTCGGTGCGGGATCTGCGGGATCACCACCTCCGAGACCTGTACCGCTCCCTGCTTTGATGGCTGATTCGAAGGTCACGCTGTCCCAGCTGCGGCACGATTTGTCCAACCCGCTTTCGGCGATTCTCGCCGAAACACAGCTGTTGCTCCTTGCCCCCGGGAAGTTCGACGAGGAGACGCTGGCCGGCCTCAAGCAGATCGAGAGTCTGGCGCGCAAGATGCGCCAGATCCTGCAACCGATCGAGTGAGCCGCCGGCATCGCCCACGGTTTTGCCCTGGCACGGCATGGTGGCTCCCCCCCTCCAGCACCGTGCGCCAGTGGGCAGTGCGGGCGGCCTTCCTTATTAAGACGTCTCGGAGCGCCCGGGTGACGCGGGTCATAGCCCTTTCGGTTAAACGTCGGTAATTCGTTAGGCCCCTTGGCTCGTCGCAGGTTGTTTCTCCCAGGACTGAGTGGTCTGGTTGTGGCCTGTACAGGCGGGCCACGGCCTGCTCCAGTCACGCCCGCTGAAATCCCCGCCCTCCAAGCGCAAGCCGCCCAGCAGCCCGGCAACCCGCAGATCCGGTTTCGCCTCGCCACCGCGCTCATGGCCGCCGGTCGGTGTGACTCCGCCGTCGCGACCGCCAAGGCCGCCGAGCTCCAGGCGCCGGCCCACGCACTGGGCCCACTGGTGATCGGCCGCTGCCAGGAAACGGCCGGCCGGTACGACCTCGCGTACGCCACGTATACCGACTTCGCCGCGCGTCATCCTCGGGCGCGCGGTGTCGCCGCGGTGCGCGCGGCGGCACAGCTGGCGCTGCGGGCGCAGGCGACCCAGACGGCCAAGCTCGCGCTCGCGCGCGAATCGACGCTGACGACGCTCCCCCCGGAGCCCTCGAGCGTCGCCGTTCTCCCGCTGACCATTGCCGGCGATTCCGGTTTGCAGCCGTTGTCGCGCGGACTCGCCGAGCTGATCACATCCGACCTGGCGCTCGTTCGCTCGCTGCGGCTGCTGGAGCGCATGCAGGTTGGTTCACTGCTGGACGAGCTCAAATTGAGCCAGAGCGCGCGCGTCGATTCGGCGACGGCGGCGCGCGTCGGCCGGATGCTGCGCGCTGAGCGGATGGTGCAGGGAGTCGCGGCGCTGACGGAGAACGGTCCCGTCCGGATGTCGGCATCGGTGGTGCGTGGTGACGGCCAAGTCCGCGCCGGCCCGGAGGTCAACGGCACGTTCAAGCGGCTGCTCGACCTGGAAAAGGAGCTGGTGCTTGGTCTCGCGACGCAGCTCGGCATCCAGCTCACGGAGGCTGAGCGGCAACGGATCTTGCGACAGGGGCCGAGGAATCTCGCGGCATTCCTTGCCTACAGTCAGGGACTCGAGGGGATGGATCGTGGTGATTATCGCGCGGCGTCGGCGGCTTTCAACGCCGCGGTTCGCGCGGATCCGACCTTCTCGGCAGCGCGGGACCAGCAGCAGGCGGCAGGAGCCGCACCCGTGGTCCAATCATCTCCCGGCGACGTCATCACGATCGTCGAAGCGGCCGCCCAGCTCTCCTTCCCGGCAGAGCCCGCATCGCTGGGCGCCTTACTGCAATCGACCACCGACGTCTCGCAGACGCTCTCTGATGTGACGAGCCAGAACGGCATCAGCAGCGTCACCAGCCATCCCACACCGGAGAGTCAGGGCGTCACCAGCATCGTCCAGGCCTCCGGCGTCATCCGAATCATCTTCAAGTTGCCGTGAGCCGGTTGCGCTGGCTCCTCCTCGCCGTCGTGAGCGCGCTCGCGCCGGGCGTCGCGCTGGCGCAGGAGGGGGGGGGGACGACGCTCGCGCGCACGGGTGTGTACTTCGAGTCCTACAGCTTCGGCAACGGGCTCTCCTTCAATCGGATCTCCGAGCTCACGATTCCGGTGAGCGTGACGCAGCGCTTCGGCCATCGTGTGGTGCTCGACGTCGCGACCGCTTTCGCGAGTGCCTCGTCGGACCAGCCGGGCGGAGGCCGGATCGAGCACAGCGGGTTCATCGACACCGACGTCCGCGCGACGGTGAATGTCGTGCCGGGGCGGTTGCTGCTCAGTTTCATCGGGACGATTCCCACCGGCGCAACGACGGTCCCCGGCACCACGATTCCGCTGTTCGGCGCGGCGGCCACCGACCTGCTCGCGTTCATGACACCGAATTTCGGGACCGGGGGCGGGTTCTCGAGCGGCTTCGCATCCGCGTTCCCGATCAGTGCGAACTGGGCGCTCGGCGCGGCCGCGAGCTATCGCCAGGGTGCGACCTACGTCCCTGTCACGGGTGGAAGCGCGCTCATCCCGGGCGGCGAGATCCGGACGCGGATCGGGATCGAAGGGCCCTTCGGTGGGAGCGGGGGCAAGTACTTCCGTGGGGCGGTCGTGTACACGACGACGGCCGCCAACGACATCGGCGGCGGGGAGCAAAGCTCGATCGGCGATCGGGTGCTGGGCTACGTCTCGACGAGCATGCCGCTCGGCAGCTCGCATCTCTCGCTCTACGGCTGGGACATGCGCCGGCTGCGCGCGCGCAACGAGACGGATTCGACGACGCTCGCGGTGCCGCGCGGGAACGTCCTCGCGCTCGGCGCCCGACTCGAAAAACCGCTCGGGCCAAACGCGGTCCTCGTGCCGTTGCTCGAGTTTCGGCACGAACTGACCGGCGGGACCGACAAGATGGAGCTGCTCGGGTATCTGCTCCGCAGCGGCGCTGACCTGCGCTATCGCTTGAGCGATCGAGCGACCGGCATCATTCAGGCCCAAGTCGCGTTCGGGACACTGCAGGATGCGGGCACGCGGGTCTCTGTGGTGGGTCCGCGGCTCGGCGTGCTGCTCGAATGGTCTCGCTAAAGCGCGGGCTCGCAGTCGCCGGCGTCCTCTTCGTCGGCGTCCTGGGGCTCAATTGCCGCGACGCGATGGGGCCGAGCCTCGCCGGGCATCTCGCATTTCTTCCGAGCTTCGCGAGCCGCAGCGCCGGCATCGTCGATTTCGATCGCGTGCGTCTGACGCTCGTACGCCAGCCGAACATGCTGGTGCTCGACACCATGATCGCGATTTCGCCGACGGCCGATTCGATCGACCTCCTCCTCACCGTCCAGTTGTCTTCACCGCGCGAGGATCTGCAGCTCTATCTGCGCCTGCTCACTGCGGCGGGCGACACGGTGTTCAGAAACACGCCCTATCCTCAGATCGTCACGCTCACGACGAGTGGCAGCGTCGCCATTGTCACGGCACCGATCGAGTACGTCGGCGTCGGGTACGATGCCGTCGCCGTGGTGATTACGACGGCGGATACGTCGCTGCTCTTCGGCGATACGGTGCGGCTGGGCGCGTTCGCGTTCGGTGGTCTCGAGCAGATCATTCCCGGCACGCCGATCGCGTGGCGCTCGCTCGATTCGGCGCGGGTGCGCGTACCGGACGAGGCCGTGGGGACGGTCGTCGGCGCCACCCAGCGGGGGCCGGCGCGCATCGTGGCGGAGCTGCTCACCGGCCCGGCCGATACGATCGTCGTCACCGCCCAGCCGCTGCCCACGACGGTCATCAAAGCGAGTGGCGACGCCCAGACCGCCGTGCCGCTGACGACACTGCCGCAGCCCCTGCGAGTGCGCGTCCTCGCGAACGACGGGCTCGGCGTTCGCAGCGTGCCCGTTGCCTTCCGCGCATTGGCGGCGGGGGCAGCGGTGAGCGTCGATACGGTGATGAGCGACACCCTGGGATACGCGGAGGTGATCGGCGCGCTCGGCCCCGCTATCGGTGCCCAGACTTTTGAAGCGCGCGCCGCCCATGTGGCGACGCCGGTCACATTCTCGGCGACGGCCATCAACGCCACCGTCGCGTCCGTCACGCTCGATCGCACGGTCGACACCATTGCCGCGGGGCGACGCTGCAGTACACCGCGACCGCCCGCGACGCGCTTGGCCTTCCCGTCCCCGTGACGATCGGGTGGTCGTCGATCGTGCAGACCGTGGCGACGATCGATCAAGTTGGATTGGCGCTCGCTATTGGGGCGGATTCGACGCTCATTATCGCCGCCGCCGCCGGCCACGCAGATACGGCGCTGCTGTACGTGCGCGCGTTGAGCCGGGTCGTCGCCTCTCCGGCGGACACGCTGATCACCGCCGTCGGCGATTCGTTCGACATCAGCGCGACGGCGTACGACAATTTCGGGCAGGTCGTGACCTCCGGCTTCACGCGCACGTTCAGCTCGGGGACGCCGGCCGTCGTCACCGTCGACTCGAAAACGGGCCGGACCAGCAGTGTCGGTCCCGGAGCTGGAGCGATTGTCATCCGGGACTCGGTCGACACCCAGCTGTGGGTACAAACCACGGCGACCGTGCGAGTCGATCAGCTCGTGAAACGGGTACAAAACGCAAAAGCTTCGCTCGCCATCGGCGTCGGAGGGAGCGCGCAGATCGGGGCGCGGGCCTACGATCGCAACGGGTACCCCATTCCGGGCCGCAAATTTGGTTACGTCTCGCGTGACACACGGTTTCTGACCGTGGATTCGAGCGGTCTCGTGACGGGGATCGCGCTCGACGCCACGACGTACATCGTGGATTCGCTCGTCGATAGCACTGGGGTCTATTGGGACTCGACGCTGGTGCAGGTGGTCTCGGCGCCGCCGCTGCTGTTACAATGGGGCACAGACTCCCTGGCGGTAGGTCTCGTCGGCGGTGTGCCCGTACCGGTCACACTGAGCCGTCCGGATCCCGCTGCGATCACTGTCTTCCTCTCCGTGTTGCCCGTGAGCGACACCATGATCGCGCGACCGGCCGTGAGCTGCGGCGGATCGGTGCTCCATCGCGTCGCCATCAATCCCCAGTCCCCGGGCACCGCGGTGTTGGTCTGCGGATTGAAGGAAGGGCGGGTGCAGATGGTGGCGGAGGATTCGGCGCGAGTGTATGCGCCCGACACAATGATCGTGGCCGTGCTGGCGACGATCGACACGACCACCCGCGTCGCCGCCATCGTTCAGATGCAGGACGCGCTGACGTTCTCACCAGTGACGGTGACCATCAAGGTGGGTGAGTCAGTCACGTGGCAGAACTTTAGCGGCACGCAACATACGACAACATCGGATCAGCTCGACTGGGACCAGATCGTGGACAACGGTCAGTCGTTCACCCACACATTCACAACCGTAGGGCTGTTCCCCTATCACTGCAAAATCCACGCGGCCATGCAGGGAACCGTCGTCGTCAATTAGTCCCCTAGCCGATCCCGCGATGCCCCGTCATATCTAGAGCCCATGACCCCAACCTTGGGAGACTGTCATGCGGCGTTTCTGTGTGATTCTCACGGTCGGTTTCGCGCTCGCTGCTTGTGGTGGCGGTGATGGCGGAACCGGTCCGTCTCCGAATAGCATTGCGGTAAGCGCAGGAAACAATCAGGTCGGCGCTGCGGGCGCGGCGCTTGCCGAGTCACTGGCAGTGATTGTGAAGGATCAGAGCGGCGCTCCGCTCGCCAATGTAACCGTGACATTCGCAGTGACCGCGGGTGGCGGCAGCGTTTCGCCCACGTCCCGCGTGACCGATGCGTCCGGCATCGCGAAGACGCGGCGAACGCTCGGGCCTAATGCTGGCACGCAGACCGTGAGTGCTACCGCCGGAAGCCTGGCCCCTGCCCAATTCAGCGCCATCGCACAAATCCAGGGTGCCGTGAACATCGCCAACAGCACGACTGGCGTTTTGACGGACACCGTCGGTGCAATCAAAGCCGAATCCCTGACCGTGCTGGTG
>WNGI01000457.1_pt1 | contig 29821 bp, 28 predicted proteins | sample 5400621 | NCBI WGS metagenome assembly WNGI01 (sample SAMN13153374, study PRJNA577476) | soil metagenome | isolation source: 20 cm soil or saprolite under Garry oak tree replicate 1 | place: USA:California | collected 2016-06-15
GCCGGAGCGACGGAGCGGATCGCCAGGTAGGCGTCGCGCGCGTCCGCCACGGTCGTGTCGGCGAGGGTGGCGGCGAGCCGGACGCGCAGCGGGTGCTGTCCCGGCCGGAGCTGGGCCCGCGCCAGCGGGGCGAGGAGCAGCACCAGGCCGAGATTCGTATTGGACGGCGCCGAGCGGGCGGTGGCCTCGGCGGCGGCGCGGATCGTGGCCCCAAGCGATCGCTCGCCCGCCCCCGCGAGGGCCGGGCCGATCGCCGCAGCGCTCGCGAGGAAATCCTCGTACGTCGTGTCACGAAAAGCGGCGAAGGGGGAGACGTTGCCGGGCTTCGGGGCGCTCACCTCCAGCAGGCAGGCAAGCTGCCCGGCGGTCGCCACATCCACCGCCTGCCGCGTCGGGGGCGACGTCACCGCGGCGCCACGCGTTCGAGCAGATGCTCGACGATCGCTCCGGCGACGTCGCTCGACGTCGCTTCCTGCAGGCCGCGCCATCCGGGGATCCCGTTTACCTCGACTACGTACACCGTGCCGTCGCGCGCGGGCAGGAGATCGACTCCGGCGTAGTCCGCGCCTACCGCCTTGGCGGCGGCAAGCGCCGCCTCGACCCGCGCCGCCGGCAGCGTGACGGCTCGCGCGCGGCCGCCGCGCGCCAGGTTGGTCTTCCACCCGGGCGCGCTCCGCTCGATCGCGCCGATCACGCGCCCGCCCACGACGAAGGCCCGCAGGTCGCAGCCGTCGTGATCGATCGCCCGCTGAAGATAATACACGCTCCGGAGCGTCTCCAGCGTTCGGAACACGCGGAACGCCATTTCTTCGGTCGTAACCCGCACCATCCCGAGCCCCATCGACCCGAACAGCGGCTTCACGATCACGTCCCCGAGAGTGCGAAACGCCGCCATCGCCTCGTCGGGATGCTCGCAGACGACGGTCTCGGGCACCGGGAGCCCGGCGTGCGCGAGCAGCGCCGTAGTCCAGAGCTTGTCTACCGTGCGCTCGATCGTCCGCGGGGAGTTGATCACGGGGATCCCGCGCTCCTCGAGTGCATGCAGCGCGTCGACACGGGAAATGATCTGCTCGAGCGAGCCCGCGGGGATGATGCGCGCCAGCACCGCGCCGCACGCTGCGAGATCTTCCCCCGCGGCGGCGAAGCGCGGACCGGTCCCGCCGAACCGCGACACCAGCCCTTCGTACGGCAGCACCCGCCCCTCGTGCCCCCGTTCGGCCAGCGCGCGGCAGAGTTGGTCGGTGTGCCACCCGCCCTGCCGCGCGGCGAGAATCGCGACGCGCACCGCCGCTAGTTGGTCTTCTGGCCCAGCAGCACGGTGAAGCCGCCCGTGGCGAACACGGGCAAATCCCCGGCGACGGCCTTGAAACCGGCCGTGGCCATTCCCTTGTCACGAGCCTCCTGGGAATCCCACCGGAGATCGGCCTCGCGGTAGATCGGCGCCGGCTTGCCGTCGGCTGAGGGCGAGAACCTGATCAGCTCGACGCGCGTGACCCCGATCTCCTGCGCATGCGATGCGAACAGCGGCCGGTGCTTTTCGGCGTAGTACTTCTCGAACGCGGCCGTGTCCTTCGGTTGGTTGTACAGCACGATCACCGCCCACTGCACGCCGGCTGGCGCAGCGGCGTTCTGCTGTTGCTGCGGCGCCGGCTTCGAGCACCCGGCTATGAGGACTAAGGCCGCAAGGCTGAGCAATGGACGATGCATGGATCGCTCCTTCTGGTTGGATGGGTGAGGGCGCGGCGTCTCAGCTCTCGAGCAACGACGCGCGCAGCACCTCGGGGTTCACATGCCCGGCGTGATACGTCTTCCCGCTCTGCACGCTCGTCAGCCACACCTCCGCCGGGCTGAAGAGCAGCGGATCGATCTTGTAGAAATCGCCGTCGTACCGCTTGAAGATGTCGGAGAACGGCGTGCCGTAGTCCTTCGACGCCGACGCAGGAATCCTGGGAACGAGCTCGGCGAGCTCCCCGTCATCCGCCTGGACGGTATAGCGCGCTTGGCCACCGTACAGAATGCAATCGTTGGTGCGGCCGATCGCCCGGAGATCGTTTTTCGCGACCGGTGGGAGGGGCGCCGTGCCGACACCGCTCACGATCTTGTTCACGTCGAAGCCGAGCGTGTCCATCTTGTGTAAGCCGGTTTCGAGGATGCGCGCGGCGATCTGCACGCCGCCGGCAAGGCTCGCCGTCGGCGCCACGACGAACGTGAGCTGCGACGGCGTGAGCCCCGCCTTCTGCCCCACCCAGGCGGCCACCTCGTCCGTGGGCATGGCGCGGGTCTCGAGCACGAGGACCCCGCGCTGCGCCCGCTCCGTGTACCCGAGCTTCGCGAACAGCTCCTTCTCGACCCGGGCGTGTGCGCGCAGCGGCCCCGACCCCATCGCGAAATACTTGCCGACCTGGATCGCCCAGCCGGCATATTGGGACGCCATGCAGCTCACTGCGGGGTGATCCGTCCACACGCGGACCCCCGGCCACGTCTCGCCGCCGATCGCAACAGGCGGGTACGCGATGTCGGCGAGCCCCGCCGTGCAGATCTCGGCCAGCGCGCGGCCGGCGCCGAACCCGCCCCGCGCCTCGACGCCCGCGTCGATGACGCGCGCGCCCCCGGGAAGCCGCTGCACCGCGACCCGCAGCGCCTCTGCGTTGGCCGCCATCGCGTCCGCGATCTGCCACGCCCGCTCGTTCAAGCGCAAGCTCCCACCGGTGCCGCTCACTCCCCCGCCCATTGCAGGATTTCCCCCTTGCCGAGTTCGGCCATATCACCCGCATACCGCGCATACCGGCCGACGACGTAACGATCCGCGACCGGGACGCCGGCGTGACCGCGCAGGTAGCGGAGCAGCAGCCCGATGTGCGGCGGGCGGTAGGTGCATGCGTAGCGGAACGTGGCAGGCCGATCCATCGGTCCGAGCGCGACGATCGAGCCGCGTTTCAGGAAGCGCCCGGCGCCCGGTCCCGCCTGCCCGAACACCACGACCGTTCCCGCGATCATGCCGATGCCCGTCCCCCGTCCCCCGTCCCCCGTGACGGCGAGGATGCCTCGTCGCATCCGGGCGCCCGCCTCGTCGCCGACGTTTCCTCGCACGATGATCTCGCCGCCCGTCATGCCGCGCGCCGCGCCGGGTCGGGCACCGCCCGCGTTGTCGCCCGCGTGGCCGCGCACGTCGATCCGGCCCCCCGACATCGCGACCCCCACGTCGCGGCCCACGCTGCCGTCGATCGTCAGCTCGCCTCCCGCCATCGAGGCACCGATCCCTTCCACCTGCGGCAAGTCCCCTTCGATTCGGACGACGCTCGATCGCCCGCCCCGGACCTTGAAGAAGTCTCCGAGCGTTCCCGGCCGCCCACCGTGCACCACCGGCAGCTGGGCGATCTGCTTCGCGTCGAGTCCCGCGAGTCGGTCTGGCGCGATGCAGTCCGCGACCAGTGCGTGAACCGGCCGCTCGGCGAGCGACAACGTGACGGCGTCGCTCATGCCAGGATCTTCCGAAGGTGGAAGTGGTGCGGCCCGAGCTTGCCGCCGAAGTTCGCCGCCGTGATCGTGTTCACCCCGCGGCGGCACGCCGCCGGGATGCCGGTGCGCATGGCCGCCTCGATCGACGGGGCATCCGTGCCGTCGAGCACGATCTCGAGCACGCTGTTCACGCCCTCGGGGAGCTGGGATTGGGTGATCGCCCGGAGCGTGGGATCGAACGGGTCGTTGGTGGTCGCCACCATGTTCTTGTAGCGCGTCGAGCCTACCTTGCTGCCGCTTCGCACCACGCCGCCGGGGAACGGGAGGATCACGCCCGGGAGACTGGTCATCGCATCCACCGCCGCCTCTGCGGCGGCGAGTGCGGCATCTGCATCCTCGGCGAGGATCAGGAAATTTCCGCCGCCCACGCCCTTCAGCATCCCGAACGTCTCCTCGATCAGGAACTCCCCTTCCATGACCGGCAGGCGCCAGTAGCGCTTCCCTCCGATGACCTTGCTCGCCTGGAACCCGTCCCCGAACACGCGCAGCGCCCTCCCGACCGCGAGCCGGTCGGGCGCATCGGGAAGGCCGTCGAAACAGGCCGTGGTGGGGCAGGTGAGCACCGTTTGTCCGAGCCGGACGATCAGTTGCTCTGGGAGGCTTTGCTTATCCATCGTGAAAAACAGCACGCTGATCCCCGGTCGCTCATCCGGCGTCTCGGCGGGCATGAGCTCCCGCTCGATTCCCGCCTCGCACTTGCAGCCGATCACCGACGTCGCGAACCCCGTGAGCTTGATCGCCGCCTCCCGAGCCCACTTCGCGGTCCGCCCCGTGATCAGGATCCGCGCCACCCGCATCGTGAACGCTTCGGCGAACGTATCCGCGATCGCGACGCCGTTGATCTTCATGCGACCGGGTCCGCGCCATAGTTCTCGAACGCGACGCACGCGTACTCCGCGAAGAATCGCTTCAGATCCTCGATGACGGCCGCGTCGTACGGAGGCCGAACGGCGAGCCGGCGCCCGGCCGGCGCGCGGCGCAGCTGGCCTTCCTCGACGACGAGCGTCCCGGCCTTGATCACGTAGCGCGGCGCGGCGAACATCTTCGCGCGGTCGGCGTCGGTCGCATAGATCGTCACGTCCGCGTCCGCCCCGGCCCCCAGGTGTCCCTTCCCCTTCAACCCCAAGAGCCGGGCTGGACCCGCCCGCGTGATGATCGCGATCTCGCCGAGCGTGTATTCACGCGACAGCCCATCGAGCAGGGCGCTGCCCACGAGCAGCTTCTGGTTCACCCGCTTGAGCCGCTCGTCGCGGTACGCCCGGTCCATCAGCAGCCGGATCAGCTCGGGGTACGAGAGGAAGGTCCCGCCGTTCGGGTGGTCGGTCGACAGCACGACGCGCCACGGGTCGTTCGCAAGCAGGAACAGCTCGAGCCCCACCGCCCACTGCAGCGCGGCGACGGCCGCCGTCTCCTTGTACGCATACGGCACGATTCCGCAGCCCGATTCGAGCTCGATGTCCAGGTTCACCCATTTGCGGCCGCTGCTCGCGTACAAGAGGTGCTCCACCGGGCTGTCCGCGGTCACGGTCGTCGCCGCCCCGAACATCACCTGCCCGACGTCCACGCTCACCTCGGCGTGGGCGTTCACGTACTCGATCACCTCGCGTGCCGCCGACGCCCACCCCTTGCCCGGCGCGCCGCCGTAGCTATGGAACTGTAGGTGCGTGAAGTGGGCGCGCTGTCCCGAAAGGGCCTTCATGCTCTCGAGCGTGGTCGCGGAGTTCCCCGGCTGCCCCAGGTTGTTGCAATGGATATGCACCGGGTGCGGCAGGCCGAGCGCGTTGGCGGCACCGGCGAGCGCCTCCAGAATCTTCCGTGGCGTGACGGCGCTCGAGCCGAGTGCATCGTCCAGACCGCTCACGTTGCGCCGATCACCGCCACCCTTCCACACGGCCACACCCCCCGGGTTCACGATCTTGATCGCGTAGGCCCGCGTGGTGCCCAACAGCCACGCGGCGTAATCGCGGGCCCGGGCCGCCTCACCCGCAGCGAGCTGGCGGAGCAGGTAATCGTCGTTGCCGAGCAGCACGAAGAACCCGGAGTCGATGATCGGTGTGTCGTCGAGCTCCGCGTGCGCCTGCCGCGCGGCGATGGGCGCCACCGCCGCTTCCATCGCCGTCGTGTATCCGAGCCCAGCATAGCGGTATCCCGTCGCGAACGTGCTCGGGACGGTGCCCCCGCTGCCGGAGCGCGCGCCCCCGCCATCCTCGAGCCGCGGAGCGGGGACAGGATCGGTCGCATGCTCGTCAGGGAGTAACCGCCGAGCATGGTTCACGCTCGACCCGGCAACGTGCGCGTGGATGTCCACGCCCCCGGGCATCACGACCATGCCGCGGGCGTCGAGCCGTGGAGCGCTCGCCGGCAGCTCGGCGACGATACGGTCACCCTCGATGCAAACGTCGCGCACGACGCCGTCCGCCCCATTCGCGGGATCGTACACCGTGCCGCCGGCGATGCGCAGCCGCGTGGGGTTGCTCATGCGCCCAGCCGCTCGCGCAACGCGCGGACGGTGACGAGCGCGGCGCGTGCACTCCCGAGCGACGGCCGCAGCGGCAGGGGGATGTCGTCCATGCGGAACGCGGTCCCTGCCTCGTGGATACCGGCCACCCCCGTGTCCACGGCGACGGCGGGCCGGAAGGTCGCCGCGCTCGCACCCGGTCCGATGGCGACGCTCCGCACCCGGGCGAGCGGGATGGCGACGGGCTCGGGGAGGGTCGCGGGCGAGCCGACGACGAGCGCGGCGTCCGCCGCTCCCCCGCTGAGCAGCGCGGCGGCGCCCGCCTGCGGCTCGTAGCTCGGGTAGCCGCGCGCGAAGTCCACGGCGAACGGGAACCCGGTTTGCCACGTGAGCACCGCATCGGCACCGGAGCGGTTGCCGCCCCCCCGGAGCGTGGACAAGGCACATCGCGTGGGGCCGTTCAGGACCTGAGCGAGCGTCACGAGGGCCTCCGCCCGGGCCGGGTCGGCCGGAACGGGGCCCGGCTCGCCGTCGGCGACGATGGCGACGTAGCGCGCCTCGGTCATCCGCCGAGCCAGTTCGAGCGCGGGCCGGAAACGCGCGTCCTCGCCCACGGTGCGGCCCTGGAGCGTCGCCCGCATCATTTCCAGGCCGTCCACCTCGTCGGCGGGCGCGAGCGCCACTCGTCCGTCGGCGTCCGCGGGACCACGGCTCTCCCCCACGTCCACGGCAATCAGCGTGCGACTGTTCCGGCCCTGGGGCGCCGCGACCCCGCGCGGCTCGACGGCGTAGCGGGAGCCGTACCGCGGATAGCGCGTGCTCGGGTCCACCGCCCAGAACACGACCAGGTCGGCGCGCTGGCGGATTTCACCCAGCGTGGCGCCGGCCCGTCCGCGGCGCTGGGCCGCGAGCACGACCGTCGCGGCCGTCGCGGCGAGGCTGTCCAGGGCGGCGTGGAGCCGGTCCGCGATGGCGACTGCTTCGCGCTGCGTTTCGCAGGAGATGTCGCCGGCGAGATAGACGAGCGGGTGCGTCGCACCCGTGAGGAGTCCGGCGGCCTCGGTGAGCGCCTGCTCGAGCGAAGCGGAGCGGCCGTTCACGCGCGTCTCCGCGGGCACGGTCCCGTCCCCGAACCAGGCGGCGCCGAGCGCGCACGCGTTGCGGGCTTCTACGATGCGGTCCTGCCGCACGACGACGGTGATGTCGTCGCAGGCACATCCGCAGCCGAGGCAGGTGGCGTTCGCGACCGTGCGATCGGTCATGCGCTGCGCGCCTCGCGCCCTTCGAGGTCGTTGTACAGGCGGGCGGCGCGGCGCGCGAGGCCCGAGTGGCAGCCCGCGGCGGTTCGCCCGCGGGCGAAAATCGTGCAAATCGGGTCTCGCGGGGCGAACCGCGTGCCCGGTGGCGAGATGTCGCGGACATCGCGGTCCGCCAGCCAGAGCCGCGTGTCGCCCACGGCGACCGGCCGGCGCGCGTACAGGATCGCCTTGCCCACCGCCTCCGGCGCGCGGCGTCGTGCGGCGGCCAGGTCGAACGTCGGCAGTACACCCATGCACGCCTTTGCGTGCACGTCGAACACGGACACTCCGTACGCCCGCTCGACCAGCTCCATCGCGGCGGTGTAGCGCGGGTTGACCTCGATCGCGTAAGGCACACCGCGGCGCGCGATGAAGTCGATCCCGTTCACGCCGATCAATCCGAACGCCCGGGTGACGAGGCACGCGAGCAGCGCGGCCCCTTCCAGGAGGCGATCGTCGACGGGGAACTGGGTGTCGCCGGCAGGCGCGAGGATGTTGCCGCAGTACCGGAAGCCGTCGGCGCCGAAGCGCTTCTCTCCGGCGAGAATACGGGACAGGCCGAGGGGCACCGCGTCACGGCCGTCCGCGGCGAACACAATTGATCCGGCTACGCCGATGATGCGCTGCTGGAGATAGCTCCCGCGAGGCACGGCCGCACCGCGCCGCCACACGACGATACCCTCGCCACCACCGGAGTGGAGCGGCTTGAGCATCCAGGCGCCGCGCTCCCCCGGCGCGGGGCGTGTGAAGCGCACCTGCGGTCCCCCGGCAAGGAGGCCGGCGCCGCGGACCACGTCGGCGAGGCGGCGGGGATCCCGCGCCCGCATGAGGACGGCAGGCGGGTTTCCCCACAGTGCCCGGCCGTCCGCAAGGGTGCGCACGGCGCCGGGATGATTGTCGAAGCTGGCTTCGTATACGACCGCGTCACAGTGCAGACCCCGCGCGGCGGCCGCGGCGGCGCGGGCGCTGAACCGACCATGCGTGCGAACGACACGCACCTCGGTCGCGCACGCCTGTAGATCGAGATCGCCAAATCCGTCGACCGCGACCACTTCGTACCCCGCACGGACGGCGGACTCCGCGATGTCTCGAGTCGACACGCCGGCGAGGAGCACGCGCGTCACGACAGCCCCAGCCGGCGCCGCGCCTGGTCGCGCGGTACGACATACAAGTGGTCCAGGACGCTGCCCCGCGCCTCACGAATCGCCAGTCGCTCGACCAACGGGCCATTCACGCCCCCGGCGAGCCCGTCGGCGACGAGCGCCGCCCCTTGCGCCCCTTCCTTCGCCGTGTGAGCGAATCCCTCGAGCACACGCGTCGGCGCGAGCGCATCGAGCCGCTGCCGGATTGCGTCCGCCAGCGGCTCGACGTGCGCCAGTCGACCCGACAGCACGAATTCCTCGAGCGACGGGACCGCGGTCGCGAGCGCCACCGCCGCCTTCACGGCGCTCTCGACCAGCGCATCGCGGGCGAGTTGCTCCGCCGGCGTCGCCGGGTGAGCGAGGCGCTCGGGCGAGGCGATCGTCTCATCCCACCCCGCGACGGCGGCCGCGCCGCCCCGGAACAGCAGCGCTTTGGGCACTTCGCCTGCGAGATACGCGACCTCACCGTCGAGCGCCCCTGCCGCGCGAAACCCGAGAGGTCCTGCGGTCCCGCCTACACCGTCCACGATGCGGCCCGCGGCGACGGCGACGGCGGCCGTGAAGGCGCCGCCGAGTTCGAGCAGCACGAGCGACACGTTGGACGGCGCTCGCCCGAGCCGCCGCGCCTGCTCGGACACTGCGAGCGCGACCACGCACACCTTCTCGGCAGTGCCCATGTCCACACGGTTCACTTTGCGGTGCGCCGGCACGGTGGGGAGATGCACCACGCCGGGCGTGAGCACGACCGGCAGAGCGGAGCGCGCCAGCGCGCGCACGAGACCGCGCAAGCCGCCGATGCCGCCGGTCTCTCCCGGGGCCGCCAGAAAGGCAAGGCGCAGATCTTCCTCGGTAGCGGCCTGCACCCGCGTGAGCGGCAGTCCGTACCCGGACGGGCCGGCGACGACGTCGAGCGGGCCGACGGCCTCGAGCTCGGCCACGAAGCGGGCCGGGTCGGCCAGTGCCTCGGCGGTGGGCCAGGAGCGGTCGAGAAACAGGCGGCCGTCGTCGAGCCCGCACAGATCGATGCTCACCGTCCCGGGGTCGATGCCGATGACGCGGGGCATCGGCTCACGGCTTCGGCGCCATCAACTCCCGCGCGACGTCGGCGATGGTCTCGGCGTCCAGCACGAGGTCGTTGCGCTCGAACAGGCGCGCAATGCACGCCTTGTGCACCTTCATCTTGAGGTTTCCGATGGCGAGTGCCCCGAAGCACACCACGCCCTGTTTCGTCACGCCGTCGTCCATCACATCGACCCCCTCGATGCCGAGCGGGGGAACGGCATTTACGTCGGCGACGACTTTGAGGCCCGGCCGGTTCGCCCACGCTTGCTTCGGGACGAGCATCACCCCCGCCGGTCCCGCGTTGAGCAGCAACGCCGCGTGCTCGCAGGCCTTGATCGCGTCGCGCGCATCCGGCATGGCGATGGCGCTGACCGTGCCGCCGAAACGCTTCAGCACCAGGTCCCGGGCCCGCTCACCCGCATCCGCCTTACGCGACGTGATGCACACGTCCGCCCCCGCCTTGGCGAACAGCCCGGCGGCCCGAATCCCGACGGGCCCCGTCCCCGCGACGATCAGGACGCGTTTGCCGCGCACATCCCCGGCCGCCTGCACCATCTTCGCCACCGCCGCGACCGCGGTCGTGTTCGACCCGTTCGAGTCGAGCATCGCCGAGACCGTGAACGGGTTGAACATCGCTTTGGTCGCCGCGGCGAGCAGCTGCTCGCCCACAGCGATATCCGCCCCCCCGACGAAGACGGCGCTGTTCTTCAAGTCTTTGGGGCCGCGCGTGAAGATGCAGCCGTGGATCAGGTCGCGGACGTCGGCTTCGGTGATACCGCCGTAGCTCATTACCTCGTCAGCGCCGGCGTCATACGCGACCACTCGATCGAACACGCTCGGCAGCCTGGAGCTGTCGAGCTGCAGCAGGAGCTTGCGCATCAGGGTTCATGCTCCACGATGAGTCGGCGCAGGGCTCGAAAAGCAGTCGAGGGGCGGCAGCCCGCCCCTCGACATGGCATCAGGCGACTGCCGGAGAAATCAACCCTTGTCCGCGCCGCCGGCGAACGGATGTGACGCCGTCTTCGCCTGGGAGATCACCTGGTCCATCTTCGGCTGACCCTTGAGGGCGCGCTCGATCGATTCCTTCACCGCCCGATAGTTGAAGTCGAAGATCTTCTTGTCGTTCTTCGCTTCCCAATGGATGAACACACCCACCAGGATGCAATAGTCGTCCACCTTGTCCCGCGGGATGATGCCCGAGGACACGCTGTCGACCACCGCACGCGCGACCGCGGCCTGCGCCGGGCCAAACATTTGCACGGCCTGCGTGGCGTTTTTGATGGTGACCTTGTTGAAGAGGAGTGTGTCGGGTTTCGCCGGCAGGTTGGGCGTGACGACGGCGAGCAGCTTGGTGAAACCGTCGGTGTTGTTCGACAACGTGCTGACGAAGGCATGCCCGGCGTGGCCCGACTTCGACCCGATGATCAGATCGATGTGGGCGACCTCATTCCCGTCGCCTACCAGAGACTCGCCAATGAAGAAGTCCGCTGCCATAACTACCTCCCGATCCGGATGGGTCCACGAGTTTCACTTGCCGGCCGTCACGAATGCGGCGTTGAGAGCAGCGTGGCCAGAGGGGATGTGGAGAGCCACGCCGTCCCGCGTCTGCGGGTAGCTCCTACGAAACCGTATCGATGGGGTGCTAACCTGCCCGCCGCTCCAATGGGTGTCAAGGCCGCACTTTCGTGGCCTCCGGCGTGTCGGTCGGCCCCGGGCGAACGCCTGGTGCGGCGTTTCGTTTCGCGGCAATGTTCAGGCCGTGCGGACACTTGGACGGGCCCTCCCCGGGGGCCTCTTGGTCACGTGCCTCTGGTTTGCCGCCGTCGCGGCCGGCCAGACGCCCGCGGGCTCGCGGCTCGACCGCCTCAAGGCGGAACTCGCACGCGCCATCGATGCCAGGGCGAGGCTCGCCCAGCAGATGGTCGACCAGGTCTTCTCGTTCGCCGAGCTCGGCATGCAGGAGGTGGAGACCTCGGCGTACCTCACCGGAATCCTCGAGCGCAACGGGTTCGCCCTCGAGCGGGGCGTCGCCGGTATACCCACCGCCTGGGTCGCGCGCTGGGGCAGCGGGAAGCCGGTGATCGCCCTGGGGTCGGACATCGACTGTATCCCGCAGGCGAGCCAGAAGCCGGGCGTCGCGTCTCACGATCCCATCGTCGAGGGCGCGCCGGGTCATGGCGAGGGGCACAACAGCGGCGTTCCGCTCAACATTCTCGCCGCGCTCGCGGTGAAGGACATCATGGCGCGCGAGCGGCTGCCCGGCACCATTGTGCTCTGGCCTGGTGTCGCGGAGGAACAGCTGGCGACCAAGGCGTTCCTGGTGCGCGCCGGGGTGTTCCGGGACGTGGACGCGAATCTGTTCGCGCACGTGAGCGACGAGTACGGCATCTCGTGGGGCGACGAACCCGCGCTCGCCCTGATCTCGGCGCTCTTCAAGTTCAGGGGGCAGAGCGCGCACGCCGCCGGCGCGCCATGGCGCGGTCGGAGCGCGCTGGATGGTGTAATGAGCTTGGCCAACGCGTGGGAGTACCACCGGGAGCACATGGAGCCGGCGCAGCGCTCGCACTATGTCATCACGGATGGCGGTGACCAGCCCAACGTGGTGCCAAGCACCGCCGCCATCTGGTTCTACTTCCGCGAGCGGGATTACGAGCGCGTGACGAAAATGTTCGAGGACGCAAAGCAGATCGCGCGCGGCGCGGCCCTGGCCACGTTCACCAGGCTCGATACGGTGCAGGTCATCGGCTCCGCCTGGCGGCCCCACTTCAACAGGCCCATCGCGGAGGCGTTGCATGCCAACGCGGTGCGCGTGGGCATGCCCTCGTGGGACGACAAGGACCAGACGATGGCGCGGGCGGTGCAGCGGATGATGGGCCAGCCCGACAGCGGACTGCACACGTCCGTGCCGCCGCTGCGCTCGCCTGAGGAGGCGGCCAGGGCGAGCACGGGCACCGGCAGCGACGACATTGGTGACGTGACGTGGACCGTGCCCTCCGTGACGCTCTACTACCCGGCCAACATTCCCGGTACGCCGGGGCACAGTTGGGCCGACGGTATCGCGATGGCGACTCCGATCGCGCACAAGGGCGTGCTCGCCGGCGCCAAGGTGCAGGCGATGACGCTGCTCGACCTCATGCTGCGGCCCAAGCTGGTGAGCGATGCGAAGGACTACTTCGCGAATGTGCAGACGAAAACGACGACGTACCGCCCGCTCATGGCCCCGACGGATCAGCCGGCCACGTGGCTCAACGCGGACAGGATGGCGAAGTACCGCGATCAGATGCGGAAGTACTACTACGACCCCTCGAAGTACGAGACCTATCTCAAGCAGCTCGGGATCACGTACCCGACGGTCCCTCCGCCGTAGCGCTGCGCCGCAACCCGGCCTTGTCCGCCCATTAATCTCTGACTAATGTCAGGTATATGGAGGCGATCGCCCGGATTCGAAGCTTCAATCGAACGGTGACCCACCAGATCGGCGCCCTCGAGGACCGCTTCCTCGGGCGCGATCGCTCGCTGGGCGCTTCCCGCCTCCTCTTCGAGATCGGCGCGAACGGTGGGGAGGTTCGGCAGCTTCGGGCTCGCTTGAACTTGGACTCCGGCTACACCAGTCGCCTGCTTCGCGGGCTCGAGGGTGAGGGCCTGATTCGCACAGGCCGATCGTCCGGCGATGGTCGAGTGCGGTGCGTGACGCTGACACCGGCGGGCCGAAAGGAACTGGCCGTCTTGAATCGCCGGTCGGACCAGGCCGCCGCGTCACTGTTGAGTCGGCTTCCCGAAGCCCAACGACCTGCTTTCGTCTCCGCCATGGGAGTCGTGGAGCGGTTGCTCCTCGCGAGTGCGGTCCGCCTCCGCGTGGAGAATCCGCGAGGCCGGGGAGCGCAGTATTGTCTGCAGCGCTACTTCGCCGAGCTCGCCTCGCGCTTCGAGACCGGCTTCGACCCCGCCCGCACTATGCCTACGGCTGCGACGGACTTCACGCCTCCGCAGGGGTTGTTCGTCGTGGCGACGCTGAACGGCGAGCCCGTCGGATGCGGTGCGTTGAGGTGCCGTCCGGACTATGGCGAGATCAAGCGCATGTGGGTCGCCCCGGCTTCCCGTGGCCTGGGGATTGGGAAACGTATCCTGCAGCGGCTCGAGGCGTTGGCGCGGAAACGGCGCGTGTCGTTGCTCCGGCTCGAGACCAACAAGGCCCTGACCGAGGCGCAAGCCCTCTACCGGAGCAGTGGATACCGCGAGGTAAGGCCCTTCAACGATGAGCCGTATGCGCATCATTGGTTCGAGAAGGCGCTGTAGTCGGCCTTATCCCGGCGGCGCCTCCCCGGTGGCGACCCGCCAGACCTCGTCCGCCAGCCATTCCAGCCGCTGCTGCGCGTAGTCGAGCTCCGCCGGCGTCATCTCCTTCGCCCGGCGGGCGATTTCCCGTGCGTGACCGAGCAGGTCGTCCAGGACCTCGCGCAGCGGTCGGTTCTGGCGACGCTCGGCACGGGGCCGCGGGCTCATGCGGTCTGAATCCCGAGGCTCCGCTCGTCGGCGGTTTTGAACTCCCCGGCGGCCGCGCGCACCGTCGAGGCCAGCCCCCGCTCGGCGAGGTAGCTCTCGATCAGCCGCAGGCCCAGATAATACCCCGAGCGCTCCGGCAGCACCTTCCCCGCTGTCAGGCGGGCGGCGGGGCGCATGCCCCCCGACAAGAAGCGCAGACGCAGCCCCAGGCCCGTCTCGTCCAGCAGGGGCGCCGCCGCGCGTCGCAGGAACGCGTCGAGCTCCCGGATGCGACGGTACTGCCGGCGGGTGTAGCCGAAGTATTCCCACGGCTCGAACCCCGGCGCCACCGCCTGCGCCGCCGCCACGGCCGCCCCCTCGTTCGCGAGCAGCTCCCGCAGGGTGGCCCGGCTGCCGGTGTCCCAGTAGTCGTAATAGCCGCGCACGTCGGTCACCAGGCGCTTCAGGTCGGCCCGGCTCGTCGGCGACGTGTACCGCACCGCATGCGCCACCTCGTGCGCGATCCACAGCGGCAACAGGTGCGGCGCCAGCCCCATCCCGTACGTCTGGGGATTGGCCCGGCCCGTGAAATGCTCGAGACACACGAAGGCCAGGCCCCGCCCGCCCACCACCAGCTCCCCTGCGTTGGCGGCGCCCACGCCGATCATCAGGTACAGGTCCACTGCGCAGTCCGCCTCGAGCTGCTCGAGTGAGCGGTGCAGCGCATCCTCCGCGATCGCGGCGACGTCCACGTCCTCGAGCAGCCGCTCCAGATCGGCGCGCTCGGCCCGCAACGCCGCTGCGACCACCCGTTCCGCGTGCGGCGAGGTCGGGTCCAGCACGTAGTTGTGCCAGTAGCTCTGCAACACCGGCTTGTGGCGCTCGAGATACTCGTGATAGGCCGCGGTGGGGTCGGGCGCGGCGAGGATCGCGAGGAATTCCGGCACGAGATTGACGAGCATGACGCGGCCGGCCCCAATTTGGGAACCGGCCCCGCCGGAGACAAGCGCGCGCCCGTCCCGAAGGCCTGTGGGCCGGGACGCGACGGCTTGACAACCCTATCAGGTGTGGTCGCGCATCTTGCGGCTCATCTCGGCGAGGAACCGCCGCTCGGCGGGGGTGAGACTGTCGATGCCGCGCGCCGAGATCTTGTCGAGCACGCGGTCGATCTCCGCCTGCGCGGGGTCCCGCTCGACGCGGCGCGGCGGCTTGGGCGCGTCGCTGGCCCGTGCGGCGCGCCCCGGATGGACCAGCACGCTGGGCTCGGACCGGCGTCGGAGGTTGCGCTCGGCTCGTCCCAGCCGCCAGTCGCTGACCTTCAAGTAGAGGAACCCGGTCGCGAAGCCGCCCAGATGCGCGAGGTGCGCCACGCCGTCGCTGGTGGGCAGGAGCGCAAGCACGAGCGAGATCGCGACGATGAACGTCACGAGCCACTTGGCCGCGATCGGCGCCGGGAGGAGGAATACGTAGATCGGGTGGTCCGGCGCCGCCCACGCGAACGCCAGCAGCACGCCGTACACGGCGGCCGATGCGCCGACCACCGGATTGAGCCTGCCGAAGCTCCACCCCAGCACCAGCGATAAGGCGGCCCCGCCCAACCCGCACAGCAGGTAGTAGCGCAGAAACGGCCCGCTGCCCATCCGCTCTTCCACCTCGGGCCCGAACGCGTACAGCGCCAGCAGGTTGAAGGCGAGATGCAGCAGGTTTGCGTGGACGAACATGTAGGTGACGAACGTCCACGGCTGCCGCAAGGCGGAGAGCGGCGCGAACCCGAGCGTAGCGAGGAACGCCGGGTTGACGAACAGCGTCACCTGGAGGAGGAAGACCACGAGGTTGGCGACGATCAGCCGCCGTACCCACGGAGTCATGCCGAACAGCCGCTGCGGGCCCATCGCGTAATTATCCCCCGCGCGCGCTCCCCGAGTTCCCCGCGAGCCGGCAGATCCGCTCGCACAGCTCCGGAAACTCGATCCCCGCGGCGCGGGCGGCCTGCGGAAGGAGGCTGGTGCGCGTCATGCCGGGGAGCGTGTTCGCCTCAAGGCAAAAGATGTCGCCCTCGGGGCTCAACCGGAAGTCGACGCGCGAATACCCCCCGAGCTTGAGGGCGCGGTGTGCCGTCAACGCCAGCTCTTGCAGCTGCCGCGCCAGCGTCGTCTCGAGCTTCGCGGGGAAGACCTCCTCCGACATGCCCGGCGTGTACTTGCACTCGTAGTCGAACAGCTCGTGCTTCGGAGTGATCTCGCCTACCGGCAAGGGCACGTCGCCCAGCACGCCCACCGTCAGCTCCCGTCCGGGGATGAACTGCTCCGCCATCACCTCGCGATCGTACGCGCTTGCGGCGAGCACCGCCGCGTCCAACCCCTCGGCGTTGCGCACCAGCGTCATCCCCACGGAGGAGCCCATCTTCGACGGCTTCACGATCACCGGCCACCCCAGCGCCGTCGTCACGTCCTCGGGGGCGACCGGGGCCATGAACCACGCGGGCACCGGCACCCCCGCGGCCCGGAACAGCCGCTTGGCGAGGTCCTTGTCCATGGCGAGGGCGCTCGCCAGCGCCCCGCTGCCGGTGTAGGGCACCGCGATCACGTCCAGCACCGCTTGCAGGATGCCGCCCTCGCCCCGGCCCGCGTGCAGGCAGAGGAACAGCGCGTCCGCGCCGGTGACCTCCTTGAGTCCGGCGAGCCCGTTCGAAAGCATAGCCCGCTCCCGCTCGTCGAGCTCGGCCACCGCGGGTGGCTCCCGGCCGACGGCGGTCGTGAGCAGCCGCTGCTCGTCCGTCGGGGAGAGCAGCCCGGTCACCGTATCGACGACCCGCACCGTGTGCCCGCGACTCCGTAACGCCTCCACGATCTGGGCGGCGCCGGCGAACGCGACCGCGCGCTCGGCCGTCGCGCCGCCGGTGAGCACCGCGATCCGCATCAATGGATCCCGGCGAGCTGGTGGAGCACGTCGTAGCGGGTGACGATCCCCGCGATCTTGCCTTCGCGTCGCACCAGCGCCGCCGGTGTCTCGCGCGACAGCAGAGTGGTGAGCCGCTCGACGGGAAGGTCCGCATCCACCACGGGGAACGGCGCATCCATCAGATCCTGGACCGGCTGGTCCAGCGTCGCCGGGTTCTCGAGCGCCCGGGCCATGAGCCCTTGCTCGGAAACCGCGCCCACCCCGTCGCCCACGTCCAGCACCGGAAGCTGCGACACGTTGTACGTGCTCATCAGGTTCAACGCCTGGCGCACCGTCGCCGTGGGAGCGACCGAGATCAGCGGGGGCGCGCCGGAGTTCCGCGCCTCGAGGAGCTCTCCCACCGACACGCGCTCCGCTTCGAGGATCTGATTCTCCCGCAGCCATTCGTCGTTGAAGACCTTCGACAGATACCGCTCCCCGGTATCGGCGAGCACGGTCACCACGAGCGCCTGCGGGTCGTTCACCCGGCGCGCCACGTCGAGCGCCGCCACGACGTTGACACCGGTCGAGCCTCCGGTGAACAGGGCTTCCTCCTTGGCCAGGCGTCGCACCATGAGCATCGCGTCCTTGTCGGACACGGTGATCCACTCGTCGATCACGTCCCAGTGGAGCGACGTCGGCAGTTTGTCCCCACCGATCCCCTCGACCTTGTAGGGGTGGCCCTCCGTCTTCTGATGGGTGCGCGCGTACTCGGTGTAGATGGAGCCCACCGGGTCGCCCGCAATGACCCGGACCCGTGGATTCTTCTCCTTGAGAAACCGGCCGGCCCCGCTGATGGTGCCGCCCGTCCCCGGCGCGCAAACGAAATGCGTGATCTTGCCCGCCGTTTGCTCCCACAGCTCGGGACCGGTCGTGCGGTAGTGCACCTCGGGGTTCACCGGGTTGTAGTGCTGGTCGGCGAAGATCGCGTTCGGGTGTGCCGCGGCGATCGCCCGCCCCTTCATGATATAGTTCTCCGGGTGGTCGGGGGGCACGGCGGTCGGCGTGATGATCACCTCGGCGCCGAGCGCACGCAGCAGCCGCGCCTTCTCCTGTGACATCTTGTCCGGCATGGTGAAGATGCAGCGGTAGCCCTTCACCGCGGCGGCGAGCGCGAGCCCCACCCCCGTATTGCCCGAGGTGGCCTCCACAATCAGGCCCCCGGGCTTGAGGCGCCCTTCGCGCTCGGCGGCCTCGATCATCGCCAGCCCGATCCGGTCCTTCACGGAGCCGCCGGGATTGAAGAACTCCGCTTTGGCGTACACCGGCGTCCGGATCCCGTGCGTGACCCGGTTCAGCCGGACCAGCGGTGTCCAGCCGATCGTCTCGAGGATGTTGTCGTACGGCTTAGTGTGGGACGGCATTCGTATCCCGCTTGGCCGCGCTGTCCGGGACGGTGCGTGCCGTGTCCAGCGGTCGCGGGACCGTGTCCCGCTTCGCCGGCGTCGTATCGCGCCGCGCCGGGCGGACCGGAGCGGCAGGCGGGGGCACCGGAACCGGTCGGGGACGCGTGGTGTCCGGCTCCCCTTTGGAGAGGGCACCCCCCCCGCCGGCCCCGCCGCCCGTCTGCGGGTGGCGGAACTCGACCGGCTGGAGGAACGCGGTGGCGATGGACAGGCCGTGTCGCCGCGCCGGAGCGAAGCGCAGCTTGCGCGCGCCCGTGAGCGCTGCCGAGTCGAGCGCGGGATAGCCGCTCGATTCGGCCACGCGACTCGATTCCGGCAGCAGCCGCCCCACGGAATCGACGAACAGGCGCAGCATCACGTCGCCCTCGACCTTCTGGTCGTACAACCTGGGTGGGTACTGGATCGGCGAGTCGGCGTTCAGGGCCACTGGCGGCTCCTGGTCGGGCGGGACGCCGGGTGCCCCGCTTCCTGATTGCTCGGCCGGGGGAGCTTGGCGGCAGCCGGCGGGCCCGACGGCCAGGAGGCCCGCGAGCGCCAGGGTCCGGCCTCTCATGGTCCCTCCGCGAGCTGCTTCTTCCACGCCGCGAGCCGATTCAACGCCTCGAGTGGCGACAGCGCGTTCACGTCGAGCCGGTCGAGTTCCTCGAGCAGCGGATGCGGGCTTCCCGATGGGCCGAACAGGCCGAGCTGGGACGCATCGGGGCGTGCGGGCGGAGCCTGGTGCGCCACGTGGTGACCCGCTTCGAGAAGCGCGAGTACCTGCCACGCCCGCCTCACGACCGGCGCGGGCAGCCCTGCCAGCTGCCCGACGTGGATGCCGTACGACCGGTCGGCGCCGCCCGGCTCGAGGCGGTGCAGGAACACGATCTCGTCCCCCGCTTCGCGCACGGCCACGTTGAAGTTGCGTGCGTGGGCGAGCTCCTCGGTGAGTTGGGTCAGCTCGTGATAATGGGTCGCGAAGATCGTCTTGCACCCGATCGTGTTGTGCAGGAACTCGGTCACCGCCCAGGCGATCGCGACGCCGTCGTACGTGGAGGTCCCCCGTCCGATCTCGTCCAGGAGCACGAGGCTCCGGGCCGTCGCTCCGTGGAGTATGGCGCTGGTCTCGTTCATCTCCACCATGAATGTCGACTGGCCGCGCACCAGATTGTCCGACGCCCCGACCCGCGTAAACAGCCGATCCACCACGCCCACGACGGCCCGCCGCGCGGGGACGAATGCCCCCATTTGGGCGAGCAGGACGCACAACCCGACTTGTCTGAGCAGGGTCGACTTCCCTGCCATGTTCGGCCCGGTGAGCAGGATCACGCGACCGGCCTCGTCGAGCAGCACGTCGTTCGGGATGAATGCCTCACGCGCCATCATACGCTCGACCACCGGATGGCGGCTTCCCTCGAGCACGATGGTGAAGCCGTCGTTGACCTCCGGTCGCACGTACCCCTCGCGCTGCGCGACATCGGCGAGGGCGCCCCACACGTCGAGCCGGGCGAGCACGCCGGCCGTCGTCTGCACCCGGGCGATCGCCTGGGCCACGCGGACGCGCAAGGCGTCCACCAGCTCCGCCTCGCGCGCCGCGATTCGCTCCTCCGCACCGAGCACCTTGGCCTCGTACGCCTTGAGCTCGGGCGTGACGAACCGCTCGGCGCCCGATAGCGTCTGGCGCCGCTCGTAGTCGGGCGGCACACGGTCCCGGTGTGGGTTCGTGATCTCGAGGTAGTAGCCGAAGACCTTGTTGAACCCGACCTTGAGTGAGGCGATGCCGGTGCGCTCGCGCTCCCGTGCCTGGAGCCCGGCGATGTACTGCTTCCCGCCGTCGCGCGCGTCCTTGAGCTCGTCGAGCTCGTGATCGTAGCCGGCCCGAATCGCGTCGCCGTCCGACGACTGGGCCGGCGGACGCTCCACCAGCGCCCGGGCGAGCTCGTCGCCCAGGTCCTGGAGGAGATCGAAGCGGTCCGCGGCGTCCTCGAGCAGCACGGCCCGCCCGCGCGCTTCCAGGCCGTCGAGCGCGGCGCGCACGTCGGGCAGACGGAGAATCGAATCCCGCAACGCTCCCAGCTCGCGCGGGGTCGCGCGCCCCAGCGCGGCGCGGCCCGCCAGGCGCTCGACGTCCCGTACCCCGTCGAGGGCTTCGCGCAGGCGGTCTCGCCCGCGCACGTCGCTGGCGAGGACCTCCACCGCATCGAGCCGTGCGGTGATGGCCCCGGGATCGACGAGCGGCGCCAGCAGCCATCCGCGTAACAGGCGGGCGCCCATCGGCGTCATCGTGCGGTCGAGGACGGCGAGCAGCGTCGTCCCCGCCGCGCCGGGAGCAGCGGCGCGGAGCGGCTCGACCAGCTCGAGGTTGCGCCTGGTCATCTCGTCGAGCGGCAACAGGTCGCCCCGTCGCAGCACCCGGGGGCGGGCGAGTTGCGGGAGGCCGCCCGGCTTGAGCTCCCGCGCGTAGCGGAGCAGCGCCCCGACCGCGCCCAGGGCAGGGCGGTCGCCCGGCTCGACGCCGAGCCCGTCGACGGAAGCCACTCGGAAGGTGCGGGCCAGGTCCTCGCGCGCGAGCTCGGGATCGAACTCCCACGCCTCGCGCTCGGTGCGCACCGCGCCCGGAAGCGGGAAGGGGACGGGTGTGCCGCTGGGAAGCACCACTTCCCGGGGCTCGTAGCGACTGAGCACCGCCGCGAGATCCTCGGGAGCCGTGGTCTCGAGCAGCAGCTCGCCGGTCGTGAGATCGAGCGCCGCCATTCCGGCCGGCGCGCCGCGAGCGTCGACCGCCAGCAGGAAGTTGTTGCGGGTGCGCTCGAGCCAGTCGTCGGCGAGGACGGTGCCGGGGGTGACGGTCTCCACCACCGCACGGCGCACGAGGCCCTTGGCGAGCTTGGGATCCTCTACCTGCTCGCAAATCGCCACGCGGTGACCGAGCCCAATCAGCCGCCGCAGGTACTCGGTCGCCGCCTTGACCGGAACGCCGGCGAGCGGCACCTCTGCCGCGCCGCCGTTGTTGCGCGAGGTGAGGGTGAGGCCCAGCTCCCGGGCGGCGAGCTGCGCATCGTCCTCGAACATTTCGTAAAAGTCTCCCATCCGGAAGAACAGGATGGTGTCCGGGTATCGCGCTTTGATCTCGCGATACTGCTGCATCAGCGGCGTGTCCGCCTCGACTCGTGGCGTCATGGCTCCTCCACCACGAACGGCTGGCCACCGAGCCGGGTCTTGAGGCGTCGCTGGGCTTGCGCAGCTTCGTCGTGCGTCGCGTACCGCCCGACTCGCACCTTGAAGAGGCCGCTCGTGTCCCGCACCACGCGGGCGTCGAAGCCCATCACTTTCAAACGGGTGAGCATCTCGTCCACCTGCGCCGCGCTCTTCACGGCCAGTACCTGCACGGCATACGTCGCGACCGAGGGCGTGGGCCTCGCCTGACTATCGCCCGCCGTGGCGGACGCGGCGGCCGGCGCGGCTACGGCGGCGGAGGCACACCGCGAGGCGTAGAAGCTCACCTGATTCTTGAACTCCACGTCGGCACCTGCGCCGTCCAGCGCCTCGCGGATCAGGGGACAGCCGCGGGCGTCATCTTTGAGGTCGAAGTAGGCGCGCGCGCCCCAGAAGGCCGCTCGGGCCCGCAACGGAGAATCGGGATAGTCGAGGCGCAGCCGCTCCGCCGCTTGCACGGTGGCCGCGGGATCGCCCTGGGCGAAGTAGAGCTGGGTGAGCAGCACGAGCGCCGAGTCGGCCCATACCGACCGCCCGTACTCGACCACGACGCGCTGCAGGTTCGTCGCGGCGGTCGCCACATCGGCCGCGATGCGGCCTGCGGTGAAGAGTACGCCGGGGTAGACGGAATCCTGCGGGGACAGGCTCGCGAGCAGCCGGCGAACCATGGCGCGCGCGGAGTCGGGGCGGGTCTGCGCGACCCGGAGGGCGGCCACGCGGACGGTGTCCGTTTGGGCGGACAGGCGGACGGGCGGACAGACGGACAGGGCCACGACAGCGAGGACGACCATCCGTCCGACCGTCTGACCGTCCGCCCGTCGGACTCTCACGCTGCCTCCCTCGCCCCCACGCCCCACGGCAGCACCAGCTGCTCCAGGATGCCGGCTTCGTCGCTCAGCGTGCTCGACTTGAGGGCGCGATCGGCTTCGAGGGCCCGCCGCAGCGCGTGACGCAGCTCGTCGGCGGACCAGAGCTCCGCCCACCGGGCCCAACGGAGAGCGGTCTGCTCCCAGCTCCCCAGGCCGTACGGTCGCGCCGCTCGAAGGTGCGACAGCAGCACAGCCTCGAGGCGATCGGGTCGCGGGCCGCTACCGCGTGGTGCGTCGCGGTCGAGCTCCGCCCGAGCGAGCGCCGTGCCGATGAGGGCCGTGCCGAGGGCGCTGAGCATGCGGACGCCGCTCATGCCGGCCTGCTCGAGCACCGGCTCGACGAGCCGGGCGGCGTCCGCTGCGCGCCGCTCAAGGGCCGCGTCCACGAAATCCTGGAGTGTCTCGCCGCGGCGCACCCCGACGAGCGCGGCCACCTCGTCCCGGGTCGCCGGTCGCCCGGCGCACAGCGGGGCGAGCTTCTCGAGCTCTCGGGCGAGGCCGCTGAGGTCGTTTCCCACGCTGGCGAGGAGCAACTCCCCCGCCTCGGGCGCGAGGGCGAGACCCAGCTGCTTGGCGCGGTGCCTCATCCAGCGCTCGACCCGGTCTGGAGGCAACGCCGCGACGTGAACGGCCGTCGCCCGGCGTACGAGCTCCGGGTCGGGCGGCTCAGCGCCGCCGTCCACCAGCACAAGCACCGTCGTGGGATTAGGCGCATCGAGATAGTGGAGCAGCTCCTGGCGCACCTTGGCGGCCTTGCGAAGCTGCTCCATCCCCCTGAGGACGACCACCCGGGTGGCGGTGAGCATGGGGGGCGTGTTCACCAGCGCATTGAACGCTTCGGGGTCGAGATCGGCGGCTGCGCGCTGGTCGAGGTTGAAGTCGCGGGCGGCCGGGTCGACCGCGCGCTCCACGAGGGCGCGCACCGCCTCGTCCTTCAACTCGTCCTCCTCGCCATGGAGATAGTAGACGGCATCCGGCGCGCCCTGCTTCAGGCTCCGGAGCAGTGCGTCAAAGGTGAGAGCCCCCATACGGGGCGGAAGTTACCGTGGCCTGGAGTCGAGAGAAAGCCTACCGCCCTGCGGATGCCGGCTCGACGAGGGCAGAGCCGTCAGGGGCCTGGGGCCCCGGAAACACGCTCGCGCGCGGGTCCTGGAATGAGACGAACGGCACACCGGTTTGGACGACAGGATTCGGGAAAGGGACGGGCGGGAGCACCGGGGAACGCGCGACTTCGGGGCGCCTGACGCCTTCGAGCGCCAACATCGCGAGCGCCGCCGCGATGACCAGCGCCACCGCGACGCCAGCACTCGCCGGAACCTCACCGGCCGCCCGGCGCTCGCGCTCCAGCCGTGCGTCGAGCCGGCGGCGGAAGTCGCGTGAGGGCTCGATTGTTCCCGCGGCCTGCAACGCGAGCACGCCGCGCCGCACAGCCCCGTCGTAGCGTCGGCAACCGGCACAGTGCGTGAGGTGGCGCCCAAACCGGCGAAGCTCGCGCGGGGCGGTGATCAGGCCGTCGCGAAAATCCGTGTAGCGCTCGAGGAATTCGGCGCACGTCATGGCGGGAATCTACTACCGTCGGGCCAACCCTAGGTTCCCCCGCCCCCAGCCCCCAAGGGGGGTGGGTGGGGGGCGGGGGCGGGGGGCGTGGGGCCACCTGTGGGGCTGCGCTACTCCAGGAGCGGACCGATGAGCTGGGCGAAGCTGTTCCGGGCCCGATTGAGGCGGCTTTTCACCGTGCCCAGGTTGCACCCCGTGATGTCGGCGATCTCAGCGTAGCTCTTGCCTTCCAACTCGCGGAGCACGAAGACCGCCCGGTGGTGGGTGGGCAGTTGGTCCACGCACTGGTCGACGGCTTCCTTGAGGAAGCGTTTGCGGTACAGGTCGTCGGGCCGGGCCGTAGTGTCTTCGAACTGGAGCGGGCGGTGGTCCGCCTCCCAGTGCTTTTTGATCGTCTGGAACAGCACCAGCGGGTTGCGACTACGGTTCCTGAGCTCGTTCTTGGCCAGGTTCGACGCGATGGTGTAGATCCAGGTCGAGAACTTCTTGGTCTGGTCGAAGCGGTGGAGATGACGGAACACGCGGATAAAGACCTCCTGCACGAGGTCCTCCGCCCGCTCCCGGTCTCCAATGGTCCGATTGATGAAGTTGAGCAGGCGGGTCTGGTAGCGGTCTACCAGGGTGCCGAAGGCTTGGGGGTCGCCCGACAGGTGCTCAAGCACCAGCCGGCCATCGTCAAACTCGTGCAACGCCTGGCGCTCGAGCGCGCGAGGCGTCACGACTGCCTGGCTCTTCCGCGTGAGGGTTGCTCGCATGGACCGCTCCATGTTCAAGCCGGTACCGTTCCTCTATAAAGATACGGCAGGAACCGTACCGGTCGCATCACCTCCGTAACCCTCGATACAGTCGGTGCTTTACGGATGCAGCGTGGAGTCGGCCCGACACGTCCGTCCTCATCGGGGGACGGCGGTTGCTACATCTTGAGGATGAATCCGGCCATATAAAGGATAGCCACTACGGTCTTTGCATCACGGACATCGCCGTCCCGGATTCGGGCCAGGACCTGCGACAACGGCTGTGGGACGATCTCGATGAACTCGTCGCGCTCGCGCGACGGTGTCCCCGCCGTGAGCCCGCTCGCCACGTAGAGGTGGATCACCTCATCGGTGAAGCCCGGGGTGGTCCAGATCGAGGTCATCCGCTCGAGCCGATCGGCCGTCACCCCGGCCTCCTCGAGCAGCTCGCGGCGGGCACACGCCGCGGGATCTTCGCCCGGGTCGAGGGTGCCGGCCGGAATCTCCCACAGCACACCGCCCGCGGCGTAGCGGTACTGGCGGATCAACAGGATCGTGGGATCGGGATCGGTCTGTGGGTCGGAGGCGCACGGCACGATGGCGGCGGCGCCCGGGTGGCGGATGATCTCCAGCTCCCCGGTGGAGCCGTCGGGGAATCGCACGGTGTCGACGTCAAGCCGCACGACCCGGCCGGTGTAGGCTCGACGGCTGTCGAGCTGCATGGGCACCCTCAGCGGTTGAAGAGCCAGGTGACGGGGACCTTGAACCCCTCGGCGAGGAAGTAAGCCGCGTTGCGTCGCGGATTCGACCGGATGGGGGAATTTGGGGCAGGCGACGTGAACGGCAGGAGGCCGAGTCGAATGGCGATGATCCGGAGTCGTAGCATATGAAAGCCGTCGGACACGAGCAGGACGCGGCGGCTCTCTTTCCCGGCGAACCAGTGGGCGACGCCGTCCAGGGAGGCCGACGTGCTCGCGCCCGCCGGCAGCCCGACGACCGCGCCGTCGGGGAGCCCTGCTTTCAGGAGATACCGCCGTCCAACGTCCGACTCGCTCACGGTGTCGCCCGATCCCACCCCACCGGTCACCAGGACCACGGGCGCGAGGCCGCGCTGATACAGGGCCGCGGCGTGGTCGAGCCGCGCTCGGAACACGGGCGACGGCCGGCCGTTGTACTGCGCGGCGCCGAGCACCGCGATCGCGTCGGCCGAGCGCGCTTCGTCGTGCGCGCCGGCGAGCGCCACGGCCACGACGACGGCTGCCCAGCCGAACGTGAGGGCGACGAGAAGCGTCCCCGCCGCGAATACTTTGCGGCGCAGAGTCCAGAATGGCATGGGGGAAAGACAACAGGGGAAGGGAGTAGAGGGAAGGGGGCTAAAGGCTCAGCCAGTAGTTGAACTTCACCAAGACCACGTTGGTCGGTGGATCGAGAAACATCTCGTGACCGAGATAGTGTCCGAGGTCGAGCGTGGGGTCGAGAAGACTGACGAACCGCGACTGGCTCCAGACGAAAAACACCGTGGACCCGGGCCGGTACTCCCATCGCAGCACTGCGTTCGAGCGGAACGAGCGGACGCGGCTGTCGGGGTTCGAGAACTGGAAGCTGTCGGTCGGCGCAACCGCGGGTGCCGGGTGCACGGTGTACACGGCCGTACCGGGGTCGTACGTAATGGTGGAGCCGTTGTCCCGCCCGTACAGGGTGAAGTTGAAGGTCCGCGGCGTCTCGAGCTCCTTGAAGTTCGCGTAGCGTCCCGCGAAGGTGAACGGCTGCGCGTACCACTGGAAGCTGAGCGTTGGGGTGAAGGTGAGGTTCAGACGGGTGGTCAGGTCGAGTTGGCGCTGGCTGAGCTCCCCGAAGACGTACCGCGCGCCGTAGGTCGCCGTGGCCGCCGCGTCGTCGCGCGACGTGACGAACTGGGCGGCGCTGAAGCCTCTGACATAGCTCGGCCCGATCTGGAGAGACACCGCCGCACTGGGCCGCAGGTTGATCACCGGGCTCACCGTAAAGGACCAGGTGCCGCCGGCGTCACGGAAGTACTGGGTATTCAGCGTGCCGTTGACCGGTTGCCGCGTGTCTGACGTAATGGTCGCGCCTGCCTGCCATTGCGCGGGCGCCACGGCAGCGGGCCCGCCGCGCGTGAGCCGGTCATCGATCCCGCGCTGTTGCTGATACGCGAATACGTTGACGCTCCAGTAATTCAGGAGCTGGCCGAAGACGTCGATGTCGCGGGCGAACTGGATGCGGTCCCCTCCGTAGTTCCAGGCGAAGGCGAGAGGGTCCACGCCGATGCTCGCCTGGCGGAACACCCGGCCGGGCTTCGTCCAGCGATGGCCCACGAACAGATCGCCCGCGGTGCGATCGGTCCGGCGTTGGAAGCCCAGGTCGTTGACTTCGAAGCCGGGCGTCGTGGAGCTCAGCGCGAACCCCCAATTGGAGTTGCCGCCTTCCTTGTTGATGGAGAAGTCCGCGCCGACCCCGGAGAGCGAAGTGCGCCGCGGATCGTAGCGGCGGCTGAGGTACGGCGCGTCCGGCCGCTGGTAATACCGGGTCGGCTGTTCTTGGGTGAGCCGCATCGCGAGGGTGTCGCCCGTGACGTGCGAGGCCCCGAGGGAGGCGTACACGGAGTAGGCGTTGTTGGCCCAGCGGTGGTAGAAGTCCGCGGCCGCGACGTATCCGCCGCCGCGGAGAGAATCGAGCGCAGCGCTGCTGTTGCGGCGATCGACGGCGGTAGCGAGGAACCCGAATCCGGTGTGGCCCCCGACCTCGCGCCGCACCCGCCCGACGACGTAATTCGTGAACGGTTCTACGTCCTCGCGCCACCCGGAACCGCCTGACGCGAAGCTCGCCCGCTCCCGCGCCGTCACCGCGTCGAGCACGCCCACCGACCACCCACTCGGCGTCTTCCCGCTCAGCTTTGCCGCGCCGAGGATGGTGGTGTGCGTCGGCAGGTCGATGAAGCCGCCCGGGGGCGCCTCCGGTTCGAGCGACGGGGCACGGCCGATGCGGCGTGAATAGAAGTACTGCGGCGTGTTTCCGAATTGGATGTAGGGACCGGTGCCGCCAAAATTGAAGATGCTCGCGCCTTCGACGAAGAACGGCCGCCGCTCTTGGAAGAACTGCTCCACGGTCGTCAGGTTGACGAACGCGGGGTCAGATTCCACCTGTCCGAAGTCGGGGTTCACCGCGGCGTCGAGTGTGAGGTTGGAGGTCACGCCGTACTTCACGTCGAGCCCGGCGCCGCCGAAATACGAGTGACCGCGGTCGAACGGGCTTCCGAAAACGGGGCGCTCGAACGTCCCCCGACCGAGGGTATACGGCAGGACCTCGAGTCGCTTGGGCGCCGGGATGGCATGCAGGCCCACCAGATGGCCGAAGCGCGACGCGTATCCCGTCTCGGTCTTGCGCTGGAACGCCCACTGGCTGCGCTCGTTCTTGCGGAACACCCAGCGGAAGAAGTTCACGCCCCACACCTGGTCACGCGCGTGAGGGAACCGCAGCTGGGAGAACGGGATCCGCATCTCCACGACCCAGCCCAACGAATCGATGGTCGTCGCGACGTCCCACACCGGGTCCCAGGACCGATCTCCGATGAAAAAATCGTTGCTGCAAATGTCGTCCTGCTTCACGCCGGCGGGATTCACGGCGAACTCAAACGCCGTGCGGTGGTCGTGATAGCTGTCAAAGTCGACGTAAAACATGTCGCTCTGCGTATCGTCGTCTCGGCGGCCGAGCCGTCGCGAAATCCTGGTGGGCTCCGCGTCGTACAACCGCGCACCCACGTAGACCGCGGCGTCGTCGTACACGATCATCACGGTCGTCGATTCCGCGGGCGAGCTCTCTTCCCGGGGATCGGTCTCAATGAAGCCGCCGAAGCCCTTGGCCTCGTGCCAGGCGGGGTCGTCGAGCTTGCCGTCGAGCACCGGTGGGTGCTCGATCCGGACCGCCGTCATCGTGCGCGGCGCACGTCCGCCGGCGTGGCGCAAGGCAGAGGAGTCGGAGGGTGACTGTAGGAGGAGTGCGGCCGCGATCACGAGCATCAGCGACGACTCCCTCACGTCGGGGCGGCTGGAAGATACCCCGGGGAAGTGCGCCCGTCCTGTCGCCTGTGGCGTCAGGGTGTCAGGGTTTGGTCAGCAGCTCCTCGAACAGCGCCAGCGCGCGCGGGTCGCCGGATTGGCCGAGCCAGAACAGCGCCTTGCGCCGTACGCTAGGGTCCGCGTGTGTGCGGGCGATGCGGATGAGGGCGGGGACCCCGGCGTCGTGCGGTTGCTGCGACAAGGCGAAGACCGCCTGCTCCTTCACATCCCGGTCCACGTCTCCTTCGTCGACCAGGTCGGCGAGGCCGCGGGTCGCGGCGTCGCCGGCGGCCTGGCCGAGCCAGAACACCGCCTGGCGGCGGGTGCGTCGGGGCGCTCGGTCGTCGCGCGCGAGCTTCAAGAGCAGCGGCCACACGGTGACCGAGTCCGCGAGGGTCAGGGGCAGAATGGCCTCTTCTCCCCCTCTCGCGTCCTCCTGCGTCGCGAGGCCGAGCAGGAAGTCCACGGCGTCGCGCGACGAGACGGTACCGAGGTCGGTGACGGCGGCGTCGCCCGTCGGGGTGACCCAGCGCCCTCCGACGTAGGTGCGGAGCGACTGCACCCGGCCAGTACGGACGGTGAGCGAGACGCGCACCGGGCCCGGCTCGCAGTCGTACTCGACCTCATCGCCGTCGAAGGCGCGGTCGACCGTGATCGTGCGTCCTCCTCTTCCCCACCCGCATTTCCCCCCGGCGCACTCGAGGGCGATGACGTTACGCCCGTTGCCGCACACACCGGGACGGGCGGCGAAGCTCAGCCGGACAATGCCATCGGGCGCAGCAGCGACTCGCGCCCCGAGGCGCTGCGCAGCCGCGGGTCCCGCGATGAGCGCCCACGCGAGCACCAGCCGGCCGGTCACGGGTTGATGATCTCCAGCAGGACCTGGGCGGCGCGCGGGTCGTGCGACTGCCCCAGCCAGAAGATCGCCTTCTTGCGGAGCTCCCTGTCCTGCTCCGTCTTCGCGATGCGGATCAGCGCATCGAGCGCCGCGGCCTCGTGGCGCTGCGAGTACACGAAGATCAGCTGCTCTTTCATCTCCTGGTTCTGCATCCGGTCGTACAGCCCGGCCAGCTGCTCCAAGTT
>WNGI01000459.1_pt1 | contig 29797 bp, 27 predicted proteins | sample 5400621 | NCBI WGS metagenome assembly WNGI01 (sample SAMN13153374, study PRJNA577476) | soil metagenome | isolation source: 20 cm soil or saprolite under Garry oak tree replicate 1 | place: USA:California | collected 2016-06-15
TCTCCGCGTAGCCATCAGGATGAACGGCGGCGGCATCGCCGGTATGAAACCAGCCGCCCCGCATCGCTTCGGCAGTCGCTTCGGGATCTTTATAATAGCCTTTCATGACCGCATTCCCGCGCACGATGATTTCACCGATTGCCTTTCCATCATGCGGAATATCGTGTCCTTCTTCATCGACAACCCGCAGTTCACCTGACGTGAGCAGTTCTACTCCCTGGCACGCTTTAATGACGGAGCGCTCAGCGCACGAGAGCTCTTCGTGTTCAGGTCTCGATTCGCAGACGGTAATAAAAGGCGACGTCTCGGTCAGACCATAGACTTGAGTAATCTGCCAGCCGAGTTCCCCTTCAATTCGCTCGATCGTGGTCGCAGCCGGAGGAGCGCCTGCGGTCAAGATGCGCAGGCCGCGGCGCGCTTCGCGTCTGAGTTCTTCCGGACCATTCGCGATGCTGATCAATACGGTTGGGGCGGCGCAAAGCATAGTCACCGATTCCTTTTTAATTTTCTCGAATACAGCACTCGGTTGAACTTTTCTCAGGCAGATGTGGGTTGCGCCCGCCGCAGTGACAGTCCAGACGAAGGTCCAGCCGTTGGCGTGAAACATCGGCACAGTCCAAAGATACCGATCCGCCACTGCCATCGGATGATGAAGCAGCGTGCCGATGGTGTTGATGTATGCATTGCGGTGCGTGATCATCACTCCTTTCGGCCTTGCAGTAGTGCCGCTGGTGTAATTGATAGTTAGCAGGTCGGTTTCTAGAATGGTGGGTCGGCGAAATTGTTTTGGCGATTCTGCGATCAATTTTTCGTAATCCAACCACCCCGACCTGTGTCCGCTGAGCGCGACGAAGAAGGATACGTTTGGGATTTTCGATCGGATTTTGTCGACTGCTTCAAGATAATCGACATCGGCACAGACGAGGCGAGCGCCGCTGTGTTCAATCATGTACGCGAAATCGTCGGCGGTTAACCGGTAGTTCAACGGAACCAGAACGGCACCGATCTGTGGAATAGCGTAAAACGATTCCAGCTGACCATGGGTGTTGGGTGCGATGTAGGCGACGCGATCGCCTTGTTTCACACCGAGGGCCTGCAGCGCTGACGACCAAGCGTCACATCGTCCGAAAAATTCCTCGTAATTTAGCCGAAGATCGCCGTCTACGACTGCTTCTCGTTCGGGGTAAAGCTTACGAGTCCGACGCGCGAACTCGAGCGGAGTCAATGGGGTCTCCATAGCACCGAAACACTGCCTCGATCAGCCGGTGCCTCTATTGTGCACACGTTGCGAGGCGGCGATCAAGACAGAAGACAGAGGGCAGACGACGGAATAATGACGAAGGAATGACGAAGCACAAATAAGGTCTCTTGCTCTTCTCCTGCTCATACTTATAACCGAGGACAGAAGACAGATCCGCCATCGGACGGATTCGCCGTGGCGAAGGTCAGAGGACAGAGGACAGACCGTCCTGCCGTCGCTAAGGCGCAGTCAGGACATCGTGTGCACTTCTGGTTCAAGACATGGTATACGGTCGCAGACGTGGCGGTTCATATAAACGACGTCGATGCGACCGCACAAGTGCTATGCCGCAGTCGTCACGTTTTCCCATTCGGCAGTTACCAGTGCGAGGTCCTCGGCCACGGCGGAGAGTTCGCGATTGATGGCGACGGCGCGGCCGCCAGGTTCGTAGACAGCAGGATCTTCCAACGCGGCGACAAGCTCCTTTTGCTGACCTTCCAACGCCGCGATTCTCATTTCGATCTCGTGCAATCGCTTATCCTTTTCACGCTTGGTCTTAGCGATCGCGTTGCGTGCTTCCGCCTCGGCGCGTTTCTGGGCTTTCTGTTGGCGCAGGCCAACAGCGCGCCGCGCCGGGTTATTGGTTCTCGGTTCTCCGTTATTGGGAGCTGAGCCGGCGGTCAGTGCAATCCTCGCGGATGCGGCTTTCGACTTGTCCAGGTAGTAATCGTAGTCGCCGGGGTATGGCGTAAGGCGGCCTGCAGCTATATGCAGAACGCTGGTGGCGATCGCGCGGATAAAGTGGACGTCGTGACTGATGAAGATCAGGGTTCCGTGATATTGTTTGAGCGCGCCAATGAGCGCGTCGATCGATCCGACGTCCAGATGGGTGGTTGGCTCGTCCATGAGCAAGAGGTTGGGGGGATCGAGCAGCAGCTTGACCAGCGCCAGTCTCGATTTTTCGCCACCGCTCAGCACCGCGAGGCTCTTGAAAACATCGTCACCTCGAAAGAGGAACGATCCGAGCACGGTGCGCGCGGTCTGCTCCGATACCGGGTCGGGAACGTCGAGCACGCTTTCGAGAACGGTATGTGCGGTGTTAAGAACGTCTATCCGGTTCTGGGAGAAATAGCCGACCCGGACATTGTGTCCGAGCTCGCGTACTCCACGCTGAACAGGCAACACGCCGGCGAGCAATTTCAGTAGCGTGGATTTTCCGGCGCCGTTCGGCCCAACCAGAACCGTTCGCTGTCCGCGCTCGGCGTGAAAGTTCAGGTCGCGATAAACGACAAGATCGGCATAGGCATGATCGACATTGGTCAATTTGACGACGCGCAGACCGCTTCGCGGAGGCTGCGGGAAATGGAACTTTATTGTTTTCCCGCGCGCAACCGGTGCCGCGATTTTTTCCATGCGGTCGATCTGCTTCAGCTTGCTTTGGGCTTGCGACGCTTTGCTCGCCTTGGCCCGGAAGCGATCGGCGAACAATTGAAGCGAGGCGATTTCTTTCTGCTGATTCTTGTAAGCGGCGAGCTGTTGCTCCTCGCGTGCGGCTTTCTGTTCGACGTAGCTGTCCCAATTTCCGCGATAACGGACGAGCTTCGCATGCGCGATTTCAACAATGCTTCCGACCAGTTGATTCAGAAACTCGCGGTCGTGCGAGATCATGACGATCGCCCCGGGATAGGTTCTCAGGTACTCCTGGAACCATTGCAGCGATTCAAGATCGAGATGGTTGGTCGGCTCGTCGAGCAGGAGGAGATCGGGTTCCATCACGAGCAACCGCGCCAGGTGTGCGCGCATGATCCAGCCGCCGCTCATGGCATGCGCCGGGCGATCGAAATCGCTTTCGCGAAAAGCGAGCCCGGACAGGACGCGCTTCGCCCTCGGTTCAAGCTGCCAGCCGCCATGCTCTTCGAAAATGTGCAAAGCGTCGTGATAAGTCTTGTCATCGGATGCATTCCCCGACTCGTGTTGTTTGATGATTTGCTGGGCATGAACAAGCTCCGGCGTTGTCGCCAGCGCGAGCTCGAGCACCGTTTCGTCTCCAGCCGCGGTGGTTTCTTGCGGAAGAAAACCGATGGTTGCACTTTTCTCGAGTCCGATCTGGCCGCTGTCGGGCGATGTCTCGCCGAGGATCAACGAGAACAACGTTGATTTGCCAGAGCCGTTGGGGCCGACCAATCCGATCCGGTCGCCCCGATTGACCTGGAGGGAGACTTCATCAAACAGGGTTCGACCGCTGAAAGATTTGCTGAGTTGAGAAACGGTGAGCATTGCGAGGAGCGCGAAGTCTTACCCTGCTAAGCGTCGCACGCAAATCCGAGCCGTGAAGGAGAATGGGTCAAGTCTTCAACTTGACACATTAGCCTATGCTCCCGCTCCAATGTGGAAACTCAAGACGCGAGGCCATTGCCATTCTAAAGCCATTGTGGGATAGCTTGGACTCGCCCTATGATCGAGGACCACATTCGAAAAACCGAATCAGCCATCAACACTGCTCAGAATATTTCTGCCAATAAGAAAGCCGAGTTGTTAGGCCTGGTTGCCGGGCTGAAATCCGCTCTCGAAGAAGTTTCAGAAACGCATCATGAGGATGTTCAGAGCATTGCCCGATTTGCCGAGGCTGCAGCACATGAAGCGACGCGGACAAAGAAAAATCCAAAACTGCTCAAGACAGCGTCGCGTGGACTAAAGCAGGCCGTGGAAGAGTTTGAAGCTTCTCATCCGGAGCTGGTCGCGCGAGTCAACGAGTTTGCAACACTCTTGGCCGAGATGGGACTCTGACCGTCGGTCAAAGCAGGGTCAGAAGTCAACCCTCTGGGGTTATCGGTTAATGGTTATTGGTTAATACGGAAGGAAGTCAAAGACAGAGAACAGTAGTAAGAAAGAAACAACGCCCAGCGCTCAACGCCGAACGTCCAATGAAGAAGACAGAGGACGAAGGAGCTGAAGGAGCAAACACCGAACACCGAACACCGAACGCAAGACAGAAGATGCGGACCCCAAAAAGGGTGAAGACGGAGATCGCCATGGCGCAAATCGCCCGGAAGCTGTGTCGTGATCGCCAGATGCTGGAAGGATTTCTGACGTCTGACCTCTGATGTCAGACGTCTTTCCAATTTACGGCGCGGCCGCAGTTGGGGGAGGCGGCGCTGGTTTGCTCCGGAGAAGATCGAACATAAACAGACTAGCCGCGAGCAGCGCGATTGTGATAATGAGCGCGGCAAACTTGCGGGCGCTCCACGACGGGAGAATCTCGGTCGGCGAAACGTTCTCGGTGCGCTTCATCCCTTCCGGGGTCGCTTCGAACGCCCAAGAAATATAGACCATCAAAGCGAAACCAAGGACGAGGAAGACAACTAACCCTGGGATCAGCCACGTCGGTGCTTCGACAGAGGGAAGTAAAGTCAGCGCCGTCTGAATCAGCAGCCACGCGGTCACCGCATAAACGGCAGCAACTTTGTAAACATTGCGGCGTCTGAGCTCACCGAAAAACGTCTTCGAATCCATTGGCTCAGTGTTGTGCCACACCGCAGTCCTGACAGCAAGATATCGATTTGCGTTGGGGAAAGGCCTTAGGGAAAATTAGATCGGCGCGGGAGGCGAATTAGAACGGCGCGGGGGCGCGCCATCTCCAACCTACGGACGTTAGGCTATTCGGGTCGGGTCAACTTCGTTAAGCGGAAGCGGTTTTGTTTTGGCAGTTAGTTTGCAAATGATCAAAACAGCCACGGACAAGTTCAGCGCAGCGTTCGGTCCTGCCAGAAACGCCAAAACATAGGCCGGGGCCGTTGGATGGACTCGAGGGCGTCCGAGCAGGAATGATACGTTCTGCTCGATTGCAAAGAAGATGAAAGTGAATTGGCAAATGACGGCGATCAACACAAAAGACCGGGCGAAAGATCGTGACATAGGGAGACCACGGGAGCGGAGCAGTAAACCGCCGCAGATCGCAGCGACTGCGACAGCGAGCAGCGACGTCGCGCTAAAGACGCCAAGGCAAAGGACAATAAACAGCAAGAGAAACGGCGAGAAGACGACTGTGGTGGCGCCAGGAGCAAATAGTTGGCCAAAGCCCTCAATCATGTTCACGGTGGATTCCAACCATCCATAGAGCACGCAGGTTGCTGCGACCGAAAGCAGGCAAATGAAACCAAAAATGGCGAACTTCATAACGAAGTGATGGAACAAGCAAACTGTCTGCCAGTGGGCGGGGAGATCAGATATCAGAGGTCCGCCTGCGCCGAAGCTTTCCTCCTGCGCGGTCGCGGGACTCTCCAGGGATGTCAGATCGGCGCTACCGCCGGCCTCGGTTCGCCATTGAAGATTAAGCTCGAGCAGGTCACGCCTGCTTCAGCCTTTTGCAACTCAGACAGGTCGATCGTCTGTACGCGGAACCCTCGCTGCTCGAGTAGCGTTCGGGTCTTCGGAAAAGAAGCGGGAATGATCACGACATCGTTGACCAACAGGGCGTTGGCGCCGGCCGGCTCTTCATCAGGAACATCAATTAATCCAAAACTGCGAAATTGCTCCGTATCGATCCAGGATCGATTTACAAGGACAGTGTTGTTGCCAATATATGAGCACGCGCTCTTCAGATGCAGGCAGCCTCTGACCTCGACCGGATGCGCCTGATAATTGTAGGCCCTAAGTATTTCGCTCAATTGCACGAAGCCTTCGCGATTTGTTCGTTGCGATAAGCCTACAAATATGTGGTCACCGACGCGCAGCACGTCGCCGCCATCCAAAGTTGCGGGTTCGACGAGAAACTTGACTGGTCGGTAACGCGATAGCGTATCGACCAGGTTGCGCGCTTCGGGTCGCCTGCTCGGCGCTCCCATGTTCGTGATGACGGCGACCTCATCTACTACGACCGCGGTATCTTCAACGAAAACAGCATCCGGAAGTTTCGGCTCAGCGGGAAGAGAAACGATTCGAACACCCAGTTCGGCGAGGCAATCTTGATATGTTTTGTGCTGCGCAACTGCTTTGGCGACGTCAATAGGCTGTCGCGGGTGAAATGACAGCTCGCAATTGTTGATACTCGAGCTCACCCGTCGAGTGATTGCAGTCAACGGCATCGTGGAAATTGAATGGAGTTTGCCTGTAGACAAATCTCAAAGTCAAGATTTGCCCCCCGTTCTGATGCCCGAGTTGCGTATATGAACGGATTTCGCCGTGGCGGCAACTCGGCAGTAATTTGATCTACTCGGTTTGCTGGCGCGGTCTACTGGGCGTCGTCCACGGTGATCTTGTCCACCACGGTCCGATCTCCATCCGCCACCAGATGCACGTGGACCCTGGCATTTTTCTTAACCTCGGCCGCCTTCATCACCTTCCCGTCGGGCGTGACGATTTGGACAGTCTTGCCGATGATGAAGTGCACTGGTTGGCCCGTCCCAGGATCGAGAGTAATCGCCGCTCCTGGCGTATAATCAGTGACCGTTCCCGAACTATTGGTGGTGGTTGAGGTAGTTGTGGTATCGTGCGTCATCGACGTTGTCGCCGGGCTTGCTCCCGACGTTGTCGTCGATGAAGTGGTGGTTTGCGCTTGCGCATAGGCTACGAACAGAGTCGCAGCGCAGATAAGAGCGAATAATTGTTTCATAGTGTTCCTTTGCCTTCTGTTTTTTTTCCTGACTCTCCAGCGGCTGCCGAATTGCGTCTTCTCTACTGCACAATGGGATAACGCAGATGGATCGCCAGGTACTCGGATATCGAATCCCAAGCCGGGATTAGTTGGGTAACTAAAGGTACCAAAAGCGGGGAACCGGGGTCAGGATCTTCACTTTCCCGTCCGCGCTCCGAGCCGGAGTGGCATTACGGAGCAATCCCTCACGGTTTTCCGAAACTTGACTGATTATTTAAAGTTTACTTCTGTCCTGCCGCGCTCTGCGCAAGTTTGCCGCCCGCCCAGACACACGGCAACGCAGTGGCGATGAGGGCGAGAGGATACCACTTGGGTCCGAATTCCGGACCCTGATTCCACGTGGCCACCGTTCCGGCACCCGCCGCCAGCAGCCCCACGATGCCGAGCGTTAAAACGTGCGCCATCGGCCGGTCCGGCGCGAGGCGCGCCGTGATGTAGCCGCCTGCGACCGTGAAAAGAATGCGATAGGCCGTCGCCAACAGAAAGAGAGCATTGCTCATCGGCTGTCCCCATGGCGGAAAAACGCCGGCGGCGTGCAAACACCAAATCGGTGGCGATGGAGAGGATAAAAGTGGCAAGGAAGCCCGCGAGCACAGCGCCGATGCGTCGAAGGATGCGACGTGAAGAGTGCGTTTCGTTCATGAAGACGACTAGAGGCAGAGATTAGATGTTGTCACAAAAGGCGAACCGGAGTGACCGCGATGGAGCCGCTAAAACAAACGTCGACATCCGCGCCGGGCGTGCGCTCGCGTAGGCGATAATCGCCCGCGAAATAGAGGCCGCTCTCTTCTTCATGACGATAGTTGAGCGGCAGCGGGTTTGGGTCCAGCTCGCACCAGACGACTTCCGGGTCGCGAGCATTCGCGCCGAGGTGTGGGAGGTTCACATTATAGAACAAGCCAGGCTCAATAGGTTTGGCCAGCAACTCGCCCAGGATCGGCCCGACCCAGCTCGCGGCGCGGTCCCAGTTATACTCCAATCCTGCTTTATAATAATGAGAGACAGCAATGCCCGGCCAGCCATGAAGCACAGCTTCACGCACGGCTGCGACAGTACCTGAGTAGTACATATCAGCGCCGAGATTCGAGCCATGGTTGATGCCACTGAGCACCCACTTGGCGTCGGGCACGACTCGAAGCAGGCCGAGCCGGGTGCAATCGGCCGGCGTGCCGTGGACCGCGAAACGTTTTTGGCTGCGTTGTTCGATTTTAACACCCTCGCGCCAGGTCACGGCGTGACTCACGCCCGATTGCGGATTGGCCGGCGCCACGACCACCGGGTCGCCGATTTTCTCGGCTGCCGTTATGAGCGCGGCGAGACCAGCGGCGTCAATTCCATCATCATTGGTCACCAGGAATTTCATTTACGAAATGCGGAAAGCTGAAACCACGTAGAACGTGGCAGGCTGCTGAAAATCTGAGAGTCCATATAAAGATATGATTCGTGCAGAACCTTATTATATCCAAGGCGCTCTCTGGGATGCTGAAAACTCTTACTACGAGAAGCACAGAAACGCCGAACCCATTCGGCAAGCTCAGGGCAGGCTAACATCGAACATCCAACGCCGAATGAGGTTCAGGACATGGTATACACTTGGCTCGGCAAGCGAGTGGATAGTAAAGTAGGAATAGAAGCTGGATGTGAGGCGTTTTCCTACTTAAGATTTTGCTCGCGCTCGCCACGTTTTGGCTGAGAATTGTCTCATGACTAAACGCGCGCTTTCTGCCGTTGCGGGATTCCTTAGTCTTTGCCTTTCCTTAACCGCGCAGCAGATGGATCGAGCGGATTTGTGGAGCGCGGTGAATAATTCCTCACTTCGCTTTCCGTCCCTGGCCCTCTCGGATGCACAGTTTTTCTCTTTCTCGACCGCATTTAATCGAATGGAAACGTCGACCCCGGATTTTCTCCCAGCCTCGGCTTTACCAACGACGGGGCCACGGAGAGCAATTGCCTACGTAACGCCTGTCACGGATCCGAAGGATTCATCCAAGGAGGTCTCGGATGTGTCGCGGCGCAATCTTCTTGATTACGTCCACGGCGAGGTGGGTTTTTTGTACGGGAGGTCGACCGGCAAATTCGGTGGCAGTGTTGAGCAGGGTTATGTCATCGGCGACGTGGGAGATGAAAAATTTCACATCACCGCAGGCGCGGCTTTCGAGAATTCGAGCATACGCTGGCCGCGCCGTTAGGCTGGCGCGTTGAAGCGTTGAAGCGCGCCGCCTCGGAGGCTATTTTAGGCTTGTTCGGGCTTCTTTGATCTATTTCGACATCAGGCAGTTTTTGAAGGAGCCTTGTCATTGGTGGATTCCGGGCCCCTTCTCAACATCGCCGACTTTGCGCACGCATCGCGGAGCAAACTCCCCCAAGACATTTTCGATTACTACGAAGGCGGGGCGCTGGAGGAAATTACGCTCCGGGAGAACGTCGCGGGCTGGGAGCAGCTGAAGCTTTACTACCGTGTCTTGGCCGGAGTGAGGCCGCGCGACATGAGCACAACATTGCTCGGTCAGGCAGTCTCCATGCCGATCGTGGTCGCGCCCACCGCTTTTCACAAGCTGGCCTGCGATAGGGGAGAGATCGCCACCGCTAAAGCGGCCCAGGCTGCCAAAACCTTATTCATTTTAAGTTCGCTCTCCAATACCGCCATGGAAGCGGTCTTTGCCGAGGCGGCGAGCCCGCGCTGGTTTCAGCTCTATATATATAAGGATCGGGAGATCACCTTCGAGCTGGTGAAACGCGCCGAGGCGGCTGGGGCGGAGGCGATCGTTCTGACTGTTGATGCGCCTGGCCTGGGAACGCGCGAGCGCGACACGCGTAACAACTTCCGGCTGCCGGAGGGCCTGACAGTGGAAAACCTGGCGCCGTTAGGGAAGGGGAACTTTCCTGAAGTGAAAGGCTCGGGGCTGGCTGCTTACGTTCGAGCGAACTTTAAACAAGATCTGGGGTTCGATGATCTGGACTGGTTGTGTCGCTCTACGGAACTACCTGTGGTGGTGAAGGGTGTCGTTCGCGCTGACGATGCGCGTCGCGCGGCCGAGCACGGTGCGAAGGCAGTAGTGGTTTCGAATCACGGCGGCCGGCAGCTCGATGCTGCGCCAGCCACATGCGAAGCGCTCCCGCACGTCGTCGCCGCCGCAGGAGATCTTTGCGAGATTTATGTCGACGGCGGAATTCGGCGCGGCAGCGATGTGCTCAAGGCGATTGCGCTCGGAGCGCGCGCGGTCCTGGTGGGTCGCGCCGTTTTATGGGGCCTGTGCGTCGCCGGCGAACAAGGCGCGACGCAGGTGTTGGAGATCCTGAGACGCGAACTCGACGAAGCCATGTTGCTGTGCGGCTGCACGAGGCTGAGTGATATCGGCCGGTGGTTGTTGGTACCGTAGGTGCCAAAAGGTTTAAGTTTTAAGCTTTAAGCGAATAAGGTTTTCGCCGTCGGTCAGGCACTATTGTGGGCACAACCAAGAGTTGGTACGGCATAGGCTATCGAATATCGCCGGCTCATAACCTAACGCCTGAGGAATAATCACTTGCCAAACGGCCTATTCCAGCGGATCGTTCGCCCTCGGAGTTGAGTGGCCTGGGTTGGCTGCTTCTTTGACCCTGTGCCGCATGTTTAAGCACGAAAAACTCAATCTACTGATCTTTCTTGTGCTGGTTGCTTTGCAATTGCTCGGCGTTTTCGGGCTTCTGACGAGCTTTCATCTCTTCTATCTGCCGATCATGATTCCGCTGTTCTTTTGGGGCGGGATCAGCACAACGCTTTATCTTCATCGGTATTTGACCCATCGCGGATTCGAGATGCCGGAGTGGCTCAAGTTTGTGCTTGCCACTGGTTCTGCGGTGACCCTGGCGGGAGATCCTGTTACGTGGGTGGGCGATCATCGCTATCATCATCTCAAATCCGATACCGAAGAAGATATCCACAGTCCGCTGCACGGTTTTCCTTATGCCCACATGATGTGGCTGATTCGAAAACCGCCTGAATTTCGTGAGCGTTCGAGGCGTTACGCCGCCGATGTAAGCAAAATTTGGTACTGCCGCTTGTTCGAACGTCCATTGATTTACATCCTGCCCCATCTTGCCGTCGCCGTTACGCTCTTCGCGACTCTGGGTGGTGCCGGAATGTTATGGTGTCTCTACGTACCAATGCTGGTGATTTATAATGTCACCTGGTCGGTCAATTCGATCTGCCATATGCCGCAGCTCGGATACCGTAGTTTCGATACGTCCGATCAGAGCCGAAATAACTTTTGGATCGGGGTGCTCGGGTTCGGCGAAGGATATCATAACAATCATCACGCGCAGCCCCGTTGCGCTGCCCACGGACTGCGTTGGTGGGAGTTTGATCTCACGCGTTATATTATCTGGATGCTCGAGAAGTGCGGTCTCGCCTGGAAAGTCGTTTGGCCGGACGCAGGCAAAGAAAAGAATTTGGTGACGCGGCGGGCCGAGTCTGCTACGGCCACCCTCGGAGCGGAGCCGTCGCTTTAGAAAATTTGTCGAGGTCTCACCGGTCAAGTCCTGGCCAGAGCGAGTCGTTCTGTTAGGGCTCGTACCCTAAATTCGGAGCCAGCCGCTTTTCCGCCGCGGTGATCGATTCGCCTTGCCGTTCTGCGTAATCGAGAACCTGGTCGCGCCCGATTTGTCCAACACCGAAATACTTTGCATCGCCATGAGAGAAATAGAGACCGCTTACGCTCGCTCCAGGATGCATGGCAAATGATTCAGTAAGCTTGATGCCTGCGTTATGTTCCGCTTGCAGCAAATCGAACAAGGTTAGCTTTTCGGCATGATCCGGGCAGGCGGGATAACCGGCGGCGGGCCGAATGCCGCGATACTTTTCGCGGAGAAGATCGGCATGCGATAAATTTTCGTTGCGCCCGAAACCCCACGCGATCCGGGCCTGCTGGTGCAGATACTCGGCAAACGCCTCGGCTAATCGATCGGCCAAAGCTTTCGCAATAATCGCGCTGTAATCGTCGTGTGCGGCCGCAAATTCCTTGGCCACCTCGTCGGCGCCGTGAATGGAGACGGCGAAACCGCCGAGGTAATCGAAAAGTTGAGAGTTGAGAGTCGAGAGTTGAGAGGTTTTCGGGGTGATGAAATCGGCCAGACAATGGTTGAATTGGCCCGACGGCTTTTGCATTTGCTGGCGCAAGAAATAAAACGTCGCCAGTTTTTCCTGTCGCTTATCATCAACGTAGACCTCGACATCGTCGCCTGCCGCGTTCGCCGGCCAGAACGCAAAAACGCCGCGGGCTTCAAAAGATTGCTCCAAGATAATTTGGTCGAGAATTGTTTTTGCATCATCGAAAAGCTCACGCGCTTGTTTTCCAATCACCGGATCGTCGAAGATTGCCGGGTATCGCCCGCGCAGCTCCCAGGTGTGAAAGAAGGGCGACCAATCGATATAATCTTTGAGATCGCTGATGGCGGGGCGCGCGACGCGCGGGCCGGTCCATTCCGGTTGGGGTGGAACATAATTGCTCCAATCAATCGGCGTCCGATTGGCCCGCGCCTGCTCGATCGTCACGAACTTTTTCTCGCGCGTTTTTGACGCGTGCTCCTCTCGAAGACGCGCATAATCGGCACGCGTTTTGGCGTCGAACTCTGATTTGGATTGTTCGTTTAAAAGGGAATTGACGACGCCGACCGCACGCGAAGCATCGAGCACATGGACCGTGCTGGCGCGGTAATGCGGGGCAATTTTCACGGCGGTATGGGCGCGGCTGGTCGTCGCGCCACCGATCAAAAGAGGCAGATCGAATCCTTCGCGTTCCATTTCCGAGGCCACATGCACCATCTCATCGAGCGACGGAGTGATCAGGCCGCTCAATCCAATGGCGTCCGCCTTTTCCTGGCGCGCTGTTTCCAGAATTTTTGCCGCCGGCACCATTACACCCAGATCGACAACCTGGTAATTGTTACATTGCAGGACAACGCCGACGATGTTCTTGCCGATGTCGTGCACGTCACCTTTGACCGTGGCCATGACGATGCGCCCCTGTGGTTTTGCCCCCGCGCTCTTTTCGGCTTCCATGAACGGCATTAAATAGGCGACCGCTTTTTTCATGACGCGGGCGCTCTTTACGACCTGTGGCAAAAACATCTTTCCCGCGCCGAATAAATCGCCGACGACGCTCATCCCGGCCATGAGCGGCCCTTCGATCACGTGCAGGGGGCGTTCCGCTTTTTGCCGTGCCTCTTCGGTGTCGACATCGATGTAATCGACAATACCTTTGACAAGCGCATGTTTGAGGCGTTCCTCAACCGGCTCGGCCCGCCACGTTTCGTCTTTGACCGCCACCTTGCCTTTGGCTTTGACGCGTTCGGCGAAATCGACCAGCCGTTCGGTCGCGTCGTCCCGTCGATTTAAGAGCACGTCTTCAACACGTTCACGAAGTTCAGGTTCAATCTCTTCGTAAACCGCCAGTTGGCCGGCGTTAACGATGCCCATGTCGAGGCCGGCGCGGATGGCATGAAACAGAAACGCCGCGTGCATGGCCTCCCGCACCGTGTTGTTGCCACGGAACGAGAAGGAAATGTTGCTGACCCCGCCGCTGACGCGCGCGCCGGGAAGGTTCGCTTTGATCCATCGCACCGCCTCTATGAAGTCGACCGCGTAATTGCGATGCTCCTCCAGGCCGGTTGCGACCGTTAGAATGTTGGGGTCGAAAATGATATCGTTAGGCGCAAACTGCGCCTGTTCCACGAGGAGCTCGTAGGCTCGGCGGCAAATCTCGGTCTTCCGACCCAAACTGTCGGCCTGGCCACGCTCATCGAACGCCATGACAATGACGGCTGCGCCATATCGCCGGACCTTTCTCGCCTGACGAAGGAACTCCTCCTCGCCATTTTTCAGGCTGATCGAGTTGACAACGGATTTCCCCTGAACGCATTTCAGCCCGGCTTCGATCACGCTCCACTTCGAGCTGTCGATCATAAGCGGCACGCGCGAGATTTCCGGCTCGCTGCCAATCAGATTCAGAAATCGCGTCATGGCACCTTCGGAGTCAATCATGCCCTCATCCATATTCACGTCGAGGATGTTGGCTCCGCCGCTGACCTGCTGCCGCGCGATAGTGAGCGCGCCGTCAAAATCCTCGCTCAAGATCAATTTTGAAAACTTGGGCGAACCAGTAATGTTGGTTCGCTCGCCCACGACAACAAATCCCATCTCGGGCGTAATGTTGAGCGGTTCGAGGCCAGACAATTGGAGGGACGCGCTCTGTCGCGTCCCTAATATCTCGGACGACGCGGAGGTCGTCCCTCCCGTTATCGCGCGCGGTTTGCACTCGCGCACCTCGTCGGCGATTACCCGAATATGATCAGGCGTTGTTCCGCAACAACCGCCGACCAGGTTGAGCCACTCATTCTTCGCCCATTTCCCCAATTTTGGTCCGAGACTTTGCGGCGTTTCCGGAAAGCCGGTTTCCGAGAGGGGGTCGGGCAACCCTGCATTCGGATACGCGCTCAGGTAAGTAGGAGCGATGCGAGCGAGCTCCTCGATGGAAGGCTCCATTTCATCGGGGCCAAGCGCGCAATTCAATCCGATAATCAGCGGCTGAGCATGCGTCACAGAGGCGAGAAACGCTTCGACCGTTTGACCGCTCAAGGTGCGCCCGGATCGGTCCGTCACAGTTCCGGAAATCATTAGCGGCAGCTTCTTTCCGGATTTCTCGAACACTTCCTCAATCGCGAAAAGCGCAGCCTTCGCATTGAGCGTGTCGAAGATCGTTTCGACCACCAGAAGGTCGACGGCCCCTTCAATCAGCGCTTCGGCCTGACCGAAGTAGGCCTGCCGAAGCTGGTCGAACGTAACCGGACGAAAGGCCGGGTCATTAACGTCGGGAGACAGTGACGTCGTGACGGGGAGAGGACCCATCGATCCCGCCACAAATCGGCGAGTTCCTGTTTGATTGGCGACCCGATCAGCGGCGTGGCGCGCAATCGTGGCCGCGGAAACATTTATCTCGCGGACAAGCGCGCGCAGTTCCGTGTCCTCGACCACCCGCTGAAAAAACTCCTGATCTTTACGTGAACTCTTTGGTTCGCCGCGGAAAAGAAAGTCATGCAAGCCGATGGTGGTGGCGCTGAAAGTATTTGTTTCAATAATATCGGCGCCGGCTTCGAGATATTGGGCGTGGATTTCCTCAATGATTTCCGGCTTGGTTAACTGCAGGAGTTCGAGGCTGCCCTTGAGGTCTTTGCCTTGCCAATCGCGAAACCTGTTCCCGCGGTAATCCTGCTCGGATAGCTTATAGCGTTGGATCATTGTGCCCATGGCGCCGTCGAGCAGGACGATCCGCTGGCGGAGAAGGTTTTCGAGAGGATGCAGATCGGCCGACATACTGAAGAGGGAATTAAACTGGATTTCGACCGGCGATGCAAGGAACAAATTGACGTATCATGATATGTAGATGTGTTAGCGGCGTTTTGCGCCGCAGCCTTCCAATCTCAATCCTGCTCCTGTGCGGTGCCACGAAGGCGGCTGGGTATCGTTGGCAAAAAATGACGAAGCACGAATGACGAGGGAATGACGAGCGTAATGCAGCGCTGATGGGAAAAGCGTTTCAGCAGGGCGTGTGCCCCTGTGCGCCTATAAGTCGCCTTTACCCGAACGCAAGGTCTGCAGGAACGATCGACCCTGCGTTGCCAGCCTCTCTTCAAGTCGGTTTGTGCAGTCGCAGTCGCAACAAGCCCAAGGTTCTGTTCCGTTTTCGTGGCGGCAATCGCGGCGGGAATGCGCATCCTTAACGCCCAGGAGCTCAAAATACTCCTCCCAGTACGGCCGCTCTTCTTGCAGCGGCAAATTGCAGAAGCAGCACTCGACCCACGTGGCCACGCCGCTTTCGTTCAGGCGCGCTGCCTTCATGTTGTGCAGATATTCACCGCCGGCGATCGAGCCGCGACCGAGTGTCCCTTCGTCGATGGCGCGAAGAAGGGCGGGTTCTTTGCTGGATTTGACCTTCGCTTTGACGAGAAAACGCATCGAAAAACTTATCATGGATTAGGCCTGATTGATAGTTGAGGGGCGTTGAACAATGACGAAGCACGAATGACGAATGACGAAGGAATGACGAAGCACGAATGACGAAAAGACCGCGCTATTCAGGGTCTTGTTTTGTCATTCGTCATTCCGGATTTCGTCATTGTTTATCATTCGTCTCGACTTCGCTCGACCTGGCAATTAGGTGACTGGACGATGGAAGCGATCCGGCTCTTCAAATCGCTTTCGCGCGATCAGCGCAACACTTTCATTGCCTGTTTTCTCGGTTGGACGCTCGATGCCTTCGACTTTTTTTTGCTACCGTTTGCCCTTGGGTCGGTAGCGCAGGAATTCGGCCGCACTATTCCCGAAGTAACGTTCGGCATCACTTTGACGTTGCTCATGCGGCCCGTGGGCGCGCTGATCTTTGGTATACTCGGCGATAGGTTCGGCCGGCGCGTTCCGCTGATGATCGACATCATTTTTTACTCTGCCATTGAGCTGCTGACGGCGTTCGCGCCGAGCTTCACGCTCTTTCTTGTTCTTCGCGCATTGTTTGGCATTGGCATGGGCGGCGAATGGGGTTTGGGCGCGTCTCTGGCCATGGAGTCTTTGCCGACCCACGCCCGCGGATTGTTCTCGGGGATCCTACAGCAGGGCTATGCTCTGGGACTCTTGCTTGCAGCCCTTGCCTATCAACTTGTATTCCCGTCCTTCGGCTGGCGGGGCCTTTTTGTCGCGGGGGCGTTACCCGCGCTTTTGGTGATTTATATCCGGGCTCAGGTCCCCGAATCACCGGTCTGGGAACGCAACCGCGGGATACATGGCGAAGCCCGCCTTCAGGTGGGACCGTTTCTCAAAAAACACGGGGCGTTGCTGTTTTACGCCGCTCTTCTCATGACGGCCTTCAATTACATGTCGCACGGAACCCAGGATCTTTACCCGACTTTTCTCCAGAAGCAGCGCGGCTTCGACGTCAATCTAACTTCCCGGATTTCGCTCGTTTATGCAGTGGGAGCCATTTGTGGAGGAACTGTAGTTGGATTTCTATCGCAACGGTGGGGTCGTCGCCGATCGATTATTCTTGCCGCACTTGGTGGCGCTGCGCTCATTCCGCTTTGGATCTTCGCCCCGTCCACGATTTTGCTCACAGCTGGCGGCTTCCTCATGCAATTTATGGTCCAGGGCGCCTGGGGTGTAGTTCCGGTTCATCTCAATGAGCTTTCTCCGCCGCAATATCGGGGAATGTTCCCGGGTCTTGCTTATCAACTTGGCAATTGCGCCGCGGCGTTCGCTGCCCAGCAACAGGCTTGGCTGGCGGGGCGCATTCGCGACGCAAACGGCCAGCCGAATTACGCCCTCACCATGGCGATGGTCGAGATAGTAGTGTTTGTCGCGATTATTATCCTGGCGGCGATCGGCCGGGAAGAACGTGGGAAGGAGTTTTAATCGTGCCGCAAAGTCGGCGGTGCGAGACCGGGGCCGCTTGACTCAGGAGCTTGCGCACTGGTGGTTTCGGCAGCGCGGTAAACGCCGGGTCCGTACCGAATCTCGACGATTGCCTCGGCGATTCTGTCGGCCAGGAGCTCGCGATATTCGGAGTCGCGCGCTATTTTGCCTTCGCGTCGATTGCTGAGGAATCCGCACTCGACCAGGACCGCCGGATAAGTGGCCAGCCGTAGAACACGGAAATTCGCAAAATGCACGCCGCGATTCATTGAGTTGGGGATCGTCATCAATTTGCTCTGTATACGCTCGGCCAGCTCGCTCGAATTGGGCGAATGGTAATAGGTTTCGAAACCATGAACACCGCGCCGTCGTGAGTCGTTAAAATGAATGCTGACAAAAACTGAATTCTTTTTGGAATTCTCGATGTCGACCCGCTCATCCAGCGAAATGAAAACGTCGCTCGATCGTGTCATGACAGTTTTTAGCTGCGATTCACGCAATTTCTGCTCGAGGCGCTTGGCCACATCAAGGGTGACGATTTTTTCCGGAGGCCCGGAGCGCCGGTAAGCGCCGCTATCTTTTCCGCCATGTCCCGCATCGACTACAACCGTTTTAAACGTTTTGAGCGTATTTTTAGCGGTGGGAGCTTTTGGCAGTAAGGCGCAGGCGCTTAATAACGCTGGCAAAGCCAAGACAAGGGCGTCGCGGAGTTTTCTCGACATTGTGGTCTCTAGCTTAAAGCCGCTATTGTGCCAAAGGTTTTTGCCCGGGGAATTGGCTAGCGGCCCTACGGACAGCTCTTTTCCAGATGCGGCGACTCAGATTCATCGTTAAAAACCGCTTGTTTTTTGTGCGACCGCAATTAAAGCCCCTTTACTCTATTTATGCTCAAACGTTTTGCCATCGTTCCTCTGGTTTTGCTTCTCGGTGTTTCGGCCTGCAAGCGTCATACCGGCCTTGTTAATAGCGCGCAGGCGGCCAATCCATCCCCGGCGCCTTCCGCGGCCAAGGGGGCGGCGAGTCCAAGCGCTCCGGCAACTGTAAAAACCAATCCGCCCGCCGCGAAAGGTGGCAAAGTCGTTGTCGATCAAACGGCGCAGGTGATCATTTTTTGCTATCACCGCCTGGTCGATAAAATCCGCTATCCAGGCACCGAGATCAGGCCGGCCGACTTTGAAGCGCAAATGAAAGGGCTAAAAGACCGCGGCATCACCGTGATTGGGATGCAGGATTTTCTGGCGTGGAGGCGGGGCGAGAAAAATATCCCTCCGCGATGCGCTGTCGTCTCGTTCGATGACGGCTGGAAATCACAATATGAGGTTGCCTGGCCAATCATGAAAAAATACGGCTATCCGTTTACCATGTTTATTTATACAGAGGGGGTCCGCGGGGGTTTGTTAGGTGGCGGCGAGGCGATTACATGGGAGCAGCTCGCCGACATGCGCGACAACGGAGTCGATATCGAGGCGCATACTGCGACGCACCAGGATTTGCGCGAGGGGCACATGGTAACGTTGGTTGCTCCGGGCGCGAAAAAGGCCAGAAAGAAACTGACCGGGCCGGAATATGAGCAGTGGCTGCAAAATGAAGTTGTTGGGTGCAAGCAGCTACTGGAGCAAAGGCTTGCCATTAAGGTGAATTGTTTCGCTGTCCCGTTTGGCAGTTATAACGAGCACGTGAAGGAGGTCGCGCGAAATGCCGGATACGAAGCCATGTTTACGGTTTATGGCCAGCCGCTTACCTTTACTTCGCCGCTCGATTCGCTCGGCCGATATGCGATTGAAGCGAACAAGCCGAAGGTTTTCGAAGACGCAATGAAAATGATCGCTACTTCAGCCGGAGGTGCGTCGGCGGTCGCGGAGGTGGGGACGGCGAATCTTTCGACCCAACCAGTGGATGGCGAGACGGTCCGGACCGCTTTGCCACTGATAAAGGCGAACGTTAGCGCCTTGGGTCAAATTGATCCGGGCAGCATCCAAATGCGCGTAAGTGGACTGGGCGTGGTCCCGGCCAGCTACGATCCCAAAACTGGTACGGTGTCATATCAGGTGGCGCAGAAATTACGGGATAAATCGTGCACTGTAATTTTGAGCGCCAAATCTGAAGGCAAAAAAGTGGAGGCGCATTGGACGTTTGGGATTGAGGAAGGCGCCGGTGCGGCGCCGGCTCCGAGCGCTTCGGCTCCGCCGAAAAAGAAATAGTGATCGCGCAATCCGGGGAGCACACGCGTCCCGCGTGTGGGTCGTTGCGTCTCGCGCCGCCGAACTTTTGTGCAAAGATTGTTTCGGCGAGACGAGCGCTCCACCCGGTCGCGATCCCGGCCCCGAGACGGGCGCGCTCCGCAGAATTTGTGCGAACACGCTGTGGCGAGGGATCCCCGTAATGTTTTCCCAACTCGGCGACAAACTGCAGGATATCTTCAAGGACCTGCGGGGTCATGGCACAATTAGCGAAGCGAACATCGATGACGCGTTGCGCCAGGTCCGCCTGGCATTGCTCGAAGCCGATGTTGATTTTCAAGTCGCGAAAAGATTCATCGCTCGTGTCAAAGAAAAAGCATTGGGCGAGGCCGTCCTGCGCAGTATCACGCCCGGGCAGCAGATCGTAAAAATATTCCACGACGAATTAAGCGAACTGCTGGGCGGCGACTCGGCATCGCTCAATTTGGAGAAACCGGGCAGAATTCTCATCGTCGGTCTCAACGGCTCGGGAAAAACAACCTCAGCCGCCAAACTGGCGCGGTTCTTGGTAAAACAGGGGCGCTCACCAGCTTTGATCGCATGCGATTTGCAGCGGCCTGCCGCCATCGAACAACTCGTCACTCTGGGCAAACAGATTGAAGTACCGGTTTATGCACCGGATGTCGCGGAGAAGAATGTTCAGCGCGCTGCCAACGCTGGTCTTAAATGGGCCGAGGAACGATCTGCCAACGTTGAGATCTTCGACACTGCTGGCCGGCAGGAAATTGATCAACCACTGATAGAGGAGATCAAAGGGCTCCGCGATTTTTTGAAGCCACAGGAGATCTTGCTGGTGGTGGACGCAGCGACCGGCCAGCAGGCGGTCAGTGTCGCGACCCATTTCGATCAGGCGCTCGAGATAACCGGTATCATTTTGACAAAATTGGATGGAGACGCGCGCGGCGGAGCGGCTTTGTCGATGCGAGAAGTGACACGGCGCCCGATCAAGTTCGCCGGCGTGGGCGAGAAGCTCGATCAATTCGAAGTGTTCCTTCCGGATCGGCTCGCCGGCCGGATTCTCGGAATGGGCGACGTGGTTGGGCTAGTCGAGAAAGCGGCTGAAGCTGTCGACGAGGAGGAGGCAGCGCGAATGGAGCGCAAACTGCGCACCGCTTCTTTCGATTTTAACGACTTCCTCGCGCAGTTTAAGATGATGCGCAAAATGGGGCCACTGGAGAATATTCTTGGCATGCTTCCCGGTATGAGTAACTTGCAAGGCCTCTCGATTGACGAGAAGCAGCTGAAGCGCACGGAAGCCATCGTGCTTTCGATGACAAACGAAGAGCGGACGCGTCCCGACATTCTGAATGCGCGGCGCCGTCAGCGCATCGCCCGCGGCAGCGGCAGCACCGTCACGGAGGTGAATGATTTGCTCCGGCGCTTTGAGCAAATGCGCAAGATGATGAAAAGCGCGGGTAAAATGAAAAAGATGATGGCGCAGATGGCGCGAACGAGAACTTGATATGGCCGTTTCAATCAGATTACGCAGAGAAGGGGCGAAGAATCGTCCCTATTATAAAGTAGTTGTGGCTGATAGCCGCAGCCCCCGCGACGGTAAGTTTATTGAGATCATCGGGACCTATGATCCTAAGAAGCCGGGTCACAATAGTACATTGAAAATAGAGCGCGCAGAATATTGGATCGCGCGCGGCGCGCAGCCGTCGGATACGGTTCGCAGTTTGCTCAAGAAGAACAAAAAACAAGCCGCGGCACCCGCTTTGTAGCGGCAGTTTAAGACCGTGGCAAACCTGTGCGTTTAAATTTGCCTCGAGAATAAGTTCGAGCGACGCTCACAGAGCGCCGCTACAGTTTTGAGGGACATGAAGCAATTTCTCGAATTCGTCATACGTCAATTGGTTGAGTTTCCCGATGAAATGATGCTTTCCGAGATCCCGAGCGGCAAAACCACCATTTTCCGGGTGCAACTTCGTCAGAGTGATGTCGGCCGAATCATCGGTCGCAATGGTCAAACCATTCAGGCTATCCGTGCGTTGCTGGCCAGTTCAGCCGCGCGCCACGGTCAGCGGGCCACACTCGAGATTGTGGAGTAGGTGGATCGGCCGCTCCGCGGTCGATCTGCAAGATGGCGCCGAAGGCGCATTATTTTTAGCATCGAGCAAGGCACTGCTCGATCCATCCAGGCAATGCGTTAATGTTAGGCGTTGAACGTTCGTCTACCAAATGAAGATCGATATTCTCACGCTTTTTCCTGAAATCTGCCGTGCGCCCTTTAAGCGAAAGCATAATGAAGCGCGCACTTTGTTTGCCAAAGCTTTGCTTGATTTCATGATACGTTTGGCGAAGAGACTTTGCCAAACCAGACCCAGGATAGCAGATCCTTCGGATTGTAGGAAACCAGCGCGAGAAAGAGCGGCGTTCCCACGCCGAGCAGAATGATGGCGAAGACTTCGTTCCAGGCGCTGTCCTTAACGGTTCGTCCTACCGAGCGTCATAGTAATGCGGCGTGTGTGCCTTTGAATGGAGTTGTCGATTCCTACAACTTTAGAATTTTCCGCTGGTCAGTCGGCTGCGATATTTGGTTGCGGTTTCCAACTTTCCCCAATTTTCGTAGAGCGCGACTACCCGTCGAAGTGCGATCTGAGTTCGGGGATTGCTCGCGCCCTGCGAGCTTTTCAAAGTCTCATAGCTCTCGAGCAAGAGCGGCTCGGCTTCGTTGTAACGTTTCTCTATCGTGAAGCATTCGCCCAGCGCGCTATTAGCTTGCGCGACCCAGTAATGTTCTTTCGGTAGTGACTCCGTGCGAATCTTACCGGCTTCACGCAGGATTGTTTCGCCTTCCTGCGGTTGACCCGTTTTAGCCAGGATCAAGCCATTGATTATCAGAGCGGTCGGATAGTTGTCGTAATAAGGTCCGAAACTGTCGCGGTAGATTTTTAGAGTCTCCGTTATCTTGCTGAGCGACTCAGCGTATCTTCCTTGCTGGAAATTTGAGATCGCTTGATTGCGAAGGTTGTCGCCTAACCACAGATGGGATGGCACCAGGAGTTTGCGGAAGATCGCTTCCGCTTCATGTAAGTTTGCGTCGGCTTCGGCGTAATCACCTTTTTCGGTGAGGAATCCTCCCAGCACCGTCAAAGTGAACCCGAAATTTGGCGTGTCGGTTTCCTCGCGCTGGCGATATTCCGCAACGGCTTGGCGGGCTGTTTGCAGCGCTTCTTCAAACCTTCCCTGATCGGCCAGCGTGGATGCAAGAGTGCTTCGTGTTGGCCCGATGATATAGAGTGACTCTTTCGGCATCTGTGAACTCAACGCCAGGCTTTCGCGGAACGACAATTCGGCTTCTTTGGAATCGCCCTGTGTTCGCCGCAAATAACCGAAATTGTCAAGCGCGCTCGCCAGGTTTTCCGCCTTGATGTTTCCTTTCCGTCTTTCGTTCCGCATCAACGGCAAAATCTTACGATAATGTTTTTCGGACTCCGTGAGCTTTCCCTCACCGAAAAGCATGAATGCCCGCTTTTCCGATGCGACCAGCGTTTTGGCATCATCTTCGCCGTAGAGTTTGCGATGGAGATCGAGATACTCTTCCGTGTGCTTACTGCCCAGCGCGTAGTTACCCTCTCCGAAGTAGCATTCCGCGATAATTTGCTCTAACTCGACCTTGATCTCCGGTTGATTTGAGAACTCACCGTTCTCAAGCTGTTTGGCGGTCTCATCCAAGATCTCTTTCACAGTTTTTTGACCGTTGTTCTGAGGCGAAAACACGACTGGGTTTGAGTAGTTAAGCATGCGCACGAGAGCATTCTTAACATCTTCGGCTTTGGCTTTTTCGTGGCGCGCTGCCTGCGCCTGCCAGGTAGTCGCGATTATCCCGCCGACCAGACTGAGCAGAATCAAAAATGCCGCGGCGACAGCGATACGGTGCCGCCTGATGAACTTGGAAGCGCGATAAGTGAAAGTGTCTTTGCGTGCGATGACCGGCAATCCATCGAGATGTCGCTGGATGTCCGCAGAAAATTGTCCGACGGACGAGTAACGTCGCGAGGGTTCTTTCCGCATCGCCATGAGAACGATGTTGTCGAGATCGCCGCGGAGCGATCGTGAATCGTGATTAGTGATCGGTGATTCGTGATTGGACTCTGATCCCACTCTCAAAACCACGGTGCTCGGACGTTCCGGTTCCTGTTCGGTAATGGCGCGCACGATTTCGTCTGGCCGATTTGTTTTCGTCCGATACGGACTTTGCCCAGTCAGCAACTTGTAAAGGACGACGCCGAGACTGTAAACGTCGCTCGCTGTTGTCATGCTTTCGCCTCGGACCTGTTCAGGGCTGGCATATTCGGGCGTCATCACACCTTGAAGGGTAAGAGTTTGCCCTCTGCTTGGCGCGTTCTCCGAGTCGAGCAATTTTGCGATTCCAAAATCGAGCAGTTTTGGCTCGCCTGCGGCGGTCACACGGATGTTCGCCGGCTTGAGGTCGCGATGAATGACTAGACGCTGGTGCGCGTAAGTGACAGCTGAGCAGACCTTGCGGAAAAGATGGAGGCGTTCTTTCGTTCCCAGCCCGCGTTCGTCGCAATACTCATCCAGCCGCTGGCCCTCGACGTATTCCATCGCGAAAAATGGAATCCCATCAACGCTTACGCCACTGCCGTAAAGCTGCGCGATGTTTGGATGATTTAGACTGGCGAGCAGATGTTCTTCGCGCTTGAAGTGACGGATGATGTCGTCCGAATCCATGCCGTGGCGAACAAGTTTGAGCGCGACTTTGCGATGCAATTGTCCATCTTCCGCCAGATAAACTTCCCCCATGCCGCCGCTGCCGATGAGAGAGATAATTTCGTAGTCGCCAATTGTTTGCCCGGCACGAAATGCGCCTTCGCGCATGAACGATTTCGCCGCGAGATGCAGGGCGGGAATTTCGATGAATCGGCTGGCGCCCTCTTGTTGCTGGAGAAGCGATTCAATTTCCGCGCGCATCGCCGGATCGGATCGGCATTCGTCATCGAGAAACGCAGGGCGCGCTTCCGGTTCGCATTCGACGGCAGACTTAACGAGCTCGGCTAACCTCTGGGCGCGTTGATCAGGCATGCGCTGCGCTTGGCGTGAGCTCACGACGAAGCCAGAGCTTGGCAAAGTTCCAATCGCGCAAAACGGTCTTCGCCGAAACGTTCAGCACTTCTGCGATTTCATTGGCTTCGAGGCCGCCGAAAAACTTCAGCTCCACAACGTTGCCTTCACGGGGGTAGGTGCTGGTGAAACTTTGCAGTGCGTCGTCTAGGGCGACGAGTTCAAGCGGGCGCTCGCACGCTAGTTCCCGCGTTTCGTCGAGATAAAGTTTTTCCAATTTTCCGCCGCGTTTCCCCGCATTGTGAGTGCGAGCGTGCTGCACCAGAATACGCCGCATCAGGCTGGCGGCGACGCTGCCAAAGTGCATTCGGTCCTTCCAGGTCGCCCGGTTTTGATCGACAAGTTTCAAGTAAGCTTCGTGGACGAGAGCTGTGGCTTGCAACGTGTGGTCTGGGCGTTCATGCCGTAGATATTCGGCCGCGCGCCGGCGCAGCTCTTCATAAACAAGCGGCATGAGTCGCGCGGCGGCGTTCGCGTCCCCGTGATTCCATTCCTGGAGAATCCGCGTCGCTTCTTCGGTGGGGGCCATGCTCACTTCGGGGGTCGATCTTACCCATTTGCAGCAAGAAACGGAAGTATTTTTCAGAAGGCCTGTCCGTTTTCAGCCCCGAATCGCGCGATTAGACAGTGGAGACTTTATGATGCCGACGAATAATTACGGAGTCAGTCGCGCTGACACCTCACCCAGCGAGCATCAGGTCAACGTCCCCTCCGTCATGCACGCTCCGTTCAACCACCTTCGACGAATTGGCGTGAATGCAGCAAATAACGCGTCGGCTTCGGCTCCTGAAGAAGAACCACTCCATGAACGCATCGAAAAGCTTAAAGCTCTGGGCCTCACCCGCCGTCAAGCCGAAGTCGCGTTTTGGATCGGGCAGGGAAAAACGAACGATGATCTAGCAATTATTCTCAACACTAGCCATCACACAATCCCTCATCATGTGGAGGCAATTCTGGGGCGGCTGCAGCTCGCGACCCGTGCCGAGATTATGCTATGCGTTCTCGAAACTCTGGGCTGGCTGCGCTGGCCGGCGAAGCGACGGAACGGACGCACTACCATCAGGCTGAAACGATGAAAACGTCGCATCGGAAGACTTGGCCAGTCCTAAGGCGAAGGCGTAGGCAACGCTGCCTATATACAAATTTCAGAGTGCCCTCACAATGCGAGAATCTTGCGGAAAAACCACACAATATTAGCAACAACAACAAGCAATCCTCCCTACAGCGATAAATCCTATGTCCGTTTTGGCCTCCAAATCGCGCGGTTAAGCGGTGGAGGCTTTATATAAGTCAATCAAGTTCCACAACTACCTCAAAACAATGAAAATCTCGAAACTACTTCCCGACCCGGTTAAGATTCTCGCCCTGCTGCTCGGTTCATGTTTGTCGATCCTGGCTGCTGGTAAAGCTCACGCCCAAACCGCGGACCTGTTCGCTTCCGTTAACCACCCGAATCCGACCGGACCGGGTGCCATTAATCAATATACGCCGGCTGGAGTTCAGGGCACCTTCGTTGCCAGCGTCGTCCAGCCGCGTGGACTTGCGTTTGATTGCGTTGGCAATCTTTTCGTAGCAAGCACCGGTTTCGATAACAACGGTAATTCGGTCGGAAGTATTCTGAAAGTTACGCCGGGCGGTGTGGTAAGCACCTTTACTAACGGCTTCCCCAACAACTACCTCCTCGAGGACATCAAGTTCGATAGCATGGGCAATCTCTTTGTCATGGCTGATAATGAGAGTGATCCCAACGTTGCCAGCACCATCTTCAAAGTCTCTCCTGGCGGCGGAGTAAGTATATTTGGTACACTGCCCGGCCAGGGTTTCGGCCTCGCCTTTGACAGCATGGGCAATCTTTTCGCGGCGGATGCAAGCGACGAAACGATCTTCAAGTTCACTCCCGCAGGCATGCGGAGCGTCTTCGCCGGTCCATCCGCCTTTTTGCCAAATCAGGGGCCCATCGGCCTGGCTTTTAATAGCGCCGGTAATCTCTTCGTGTCGACTTCGGATACCAGTAACGGCCAGATTTTGGAGTTTGCTCCGAATGGAGCGGAGACGATTTTCGCGACGGGCCTTACAAATAATCCACGAGGGCTCGCCTTTGACAGCGCTGGCAATCTCTTTGTTGCTGAACCAGGCAGCGGCCGCTCTGGCGATATTTTGAAATTTACGCCCGGTGGCGTAGAAACTGTCTTTGCCGCACCGGTTGGTCGCCCTCAAGGCAATGGCGGGCCCGAATTTCTCGCCTTTCCGCCGCCGCCTTGTCAGTTTACAAGTTCGATCGCGTCGAACTTCAATGGCACGGCAATCAAAAGCGGCTCGACGATTTGGTTTAACAGTGTGCTGAGCCCGAGCGGTCTTGGTGCTGCGCCAGTGACATTCAGTTTCACGAACCAGACCATTAGCAGTTCAAGCTTTACCGTAGCAGTGCCGGACGCGCAGGTGACCTTCGATCCGGCAGCTACTTCTGCTACGACGACATTCACCGGTGGAATGTGGGTTACACGCGTGCCGTCAAAAGGCCTGGCCGGTAACACCTTCTTTTCCGGTGTGAGTTTCCAAGTCCCGGCGAATATTCCGGGAGGCGTCAAGAACGTCACCTGGAGTGGCACGATCACTTCCGATACGCCCACCGCGAGCTTGCAATGGCAATGGGGTGCAGCCGTTTACACCAGCTTTGGTCCTGATTATAACTCTGACGGGGTGAAACCGGTCGATGACAATAAAGCAAGCGCTTACAAAAACTCCGACCACGCCGGCACGCCGGAGAACTTCAAGTCAAGCGTCACGGGAGGAGCTACCGGTGGCGGTGGCTCGAACTATACCGGGAGCGCGAGCGGAACGGTGAAGATTGGCCCTTGTTGTTCGCGATAAGGGTTAAGATCGGGGCAGAGCAATTAAGTAGCGCCACTAACAACTAGCCAAGGGGAATTGACCCCTGGGATACTTTCGCGCTCCTAGTTTAACGACTGCATACAGCCCCATGCAGACGTGCCAGAGCCATCAACGATTGGATTGCTCGCGACAGGCTTCGTTCTTTCGATGGTTTATCGCCGAGGCCAAAAACGCGCCTAACCCCTATGAAGGGTGTCACTCATAAGGGGCCAAGTGTCAGGTGATGGGCGTCCGGTTTGCCTTGCGTAAGTCAGCGTCGCCAACCGCGCGTCAGCTTCCGCTGCAAAAACCGCAAGTGCTGTCGTTATCGGTCTTTGCAGCGAAGTCAGACGCGCTCGAGTCATCACTGGATAATACAACTTACGAACGCTCGAAGTGACGCCCATCACCTGACACTTGGCCCATAAGGCGAAGGCGTAGGCAACGCTGCCTATATACAAATTCTAGAGATTTCGGCACGCTCTCTTTCAGTTATAAAACGATCAACCCAAAAACCGTGCTCCTAATTATGAAAACGCCATTTAAGATTTTCGCTGTTTGCGCGACCTTTGTGTGCGCCAGCGCTTTGCTGCTCCTCAGTGCCGCGGCTGATGCCGCCCCAATACTAAACGGGAGTTTCGAAACACCCACGGTTCCGGTCGGAGGCTTCACGAGCTTCGCGAGTGGGAGCAACGCCATCACCGATTGGACGGTGGTTGGTCCGTCCGGCAGCAGTGTCGCGATCGTCAGCGGGACATTCACCCAGTTCGGCTTCACATTTCCGGCACAGAACGGTGTCCAGTGGCTCGACCTGACAGGAGTCGGATCGAACACGACGGCGGGCGTGCAACAAACCGTCGCCACCACGCCCGGTGCGCTCTACGATCTGTCGTTCTTTGTGGGCAATATCTCCAACCCGGGCGGCCTGTTCGGCACGACCAGTACCATTGGTGTCCAGATCGACGGCGGTCCCGTTGCCCCGTTTACCAACTCTGGCGGCGTCGGCTCTACCAGCCTCGTTTGGCAACAGTTCACGCTGCCATTTACGGCAACCGCGGCCACGACCAGCATTACGTTTATTAACCAAGATCCTTCGGGTGACAACAACAACGGGCTCGATAACGTCTCCCTGACCTTAGGGCAGTCGACCGGAGTTCCCGAATCCGCCTCCACCCTCTTTCTCCTCGCCACCGGCCTCCTCGGCCTTCTGGGCTACGGAAGGATCGTGACAGGCGACATGTGAGTTTCGACATTGAAAACAAAGCTCCTCATTACGTCATTGAGCTGTATCCTCGTTGGGATTGCCCCTGCACGCGCGGCGTCTGATTACATCACGAGAGTCGAGAGCACGCCGAATCTACTCGGATACTGGCGCTTCTCCCCTACCTCGCAAGCGAACAGCGAAGTCAACGGTTACACCGGCACGTTCAATGGCGGCGCCGCCGTCGGCCCGGCCAACTCCGGACCCACGCTTGCCGATGATCCATCCAACTCGGCGGTGCTCCTCAATGGCACCTCCGGTTTCGTGAGCACCACTCTCACTGGACAGATCAGCAGCCAGGGCAGCATCATCGGCTGGTTCAACCTAAGCGCGTTGCCTTCGACGGACGGCCATATTTTCTACATCGCCGGGGAGTCCCAGGTCGGCAACGACTTCGATGTGCAGATCGAGACCGATAACATGCTCAAGTTTTACACTGAGAGTGGCGGCCACACGGCCGATCCCGTTGCGTTCACTGCTGCAGACCTCAATACCTGGCGTTTTTTTGCCGCGACGTTCACCGCGAGTAACGACCGCAATATCTATCTGGATGGGACGCTGGTTGCTACCTCCGTGCCCGGCGCTCACGGCTTGAACACATCCGCCTTCAACATGGGAGCAAGCGACGTATTTGGCGGACGCTTTTTCGACGGCGGGCTGGACGAAATTGCCATTTACAACCGCGATCTAAGCTCGACTGAGGTCTCCAGTATTTACGCATCGCGTTCCGTCGTGCCAGAGCCATCAACGATTGGATTGCTCGCGACAGGCTTCGTTCTTTCGATGGTTTCTCGCCGAGGCCAGAAACGCGCCTAACCACTATAAAGGGTGTCAAATGTGGCGGGCGAGTGTGTAGGTGGTTGATTAGTTAATAAGGGTTAGTTGATCGAGGTGAGATTAGACTTCGGGACGCTTCCCCTTCCGTGCGCGACCGGCATGTGTGAACGTGCCTAGCTAGTCAAAGGACTCTCCGGTCATTTGGCCCCGGCCACACGAATTCAATAATTCC
>WNGI01000460.1_pt1 | contig 29792 bp, 24 predicted proteins | sample 5400621 | NCBI WGS metagenome assembly WNGI01 (sample SAMN13153374, study PRJNA577476) | soil metagenome | isolation source: 20 cm soil or saprolite under Garry oak tree replicate 1 | place: USA:California | collected 2016-06-15
GCCAGCTCCATCACCGGCACCAGCACGAGTAGCGCGATTGGCAGGTGAACAGCTAAGAGGTGAAAACGGCCGACAAACTGCAGTAATTGCGCCCGCTCGTTTCCGTCCGGCGGAGCGAGCAGCACAAGAAGCAGAAGAAACAAGATTGACACAAGCGTGAGAAGCCCAAACCAAGCCCGGGCTGAAATATGGTGAACCAAAAATGTCATGAATTCGTGAAACCCCGCTAGCTAACCGTGCCATGGACGGACATGGTCATGCCAGAACCTCGGCCACAACTCGCGACGGTTTTACGCCGGTCACCTTTTGATTTAGGCCCTGGTAAGAATAGTTGAGCTTGTGGTGGTCGAAGCCCAAGATATACAAAATGGTTGCGTGCAGATCCCGTACCTCAACGAGATCCTTTACGATCTCGTATCCCATATCGTCGGTCTGGCCGAAAGTAAGGCCGGGTTTGACTCCTCCTCCGGCCATCCAAATAGTGAAAGCGCCAGGATTGTGATCACGGCCGATCAGTGTCATGGCCTGGCCGCCGCGATTTTCCCTCATTGAGGTGCGGCCAAATTCGCCGCCCCAAACCACCAACGTGTCCTCCATCATGCCACGAGCTTTCAGATCGGCCAGCAGCGCGGCGATGGGCTGATCCACTTCGCGGCAACGATCAGCGAAACCGATATTCAGGGCCTCCTTCGCGTTTGAACCGTGGCTGTCCCAGCCCCAATGATAGAGTTGAATGTAACGCACACCTCGTTCAGCCAGACGCCGCGCTACCAAGCAATTGTTGGCGAAACTGGATTCACCCGGTTTCGACCCATAGGCTGCGCGGACCGCGTCAGGCTCTTTGCGGATATCCATCGCGTCGGTCGCGTCCATTTGCATGCGGAAGGACATCTCGTATTGGGCAATCCGCGTGACCGTCTCGGGATTCCCAAACTCGGCATAGCTTTGGCGATTGATTTCGTCGATTGCGTCCAGCATGCTGCGTCGCAGGGACCTGCTCACTTTTGCGGGATTATCGAGATATAGCACAGGTTCTCCGTGGGAGCGGCATTGCACGCCCTGATAAACGCTCGGCAGAAATCCGGGTCCCCAAAGCTGCTTGCCACCATCGGGAGAATTGCCTCCCGAGAGCAGTACGATGAAACCCGGCAGGTTCTGATTTTCGGTGCCAAGTCCATAGAGCACCCAAGAGCCGAGTGCAGGGTGGCCGAGGCGCGCATCGCCCGTCTGCACTAGCAATTGTGCGGGCGCATGATTGAACTGATCCGTGCGCATCGATTTGATCAGACAAAGATCGTCAATGTGTTTTTCCAGATGGGGGAGGCGATCGGAAATCCATTGGCCGCTTTGTCCCGTCTGGTGAAAAGGATATTGGGAGCCGAGCAACTTGGGCACGCCGTTAATGAAGGCAAAGCGTTTGCCGGTCAAAAACGACATGGGACAATCCTGGCCGTCCAGCTTTGTCAGCTCGGGCTTATGTTCGAATAGCTCCAATTGACTTGGCGCCCCGGCCATATGCAGATAGATGACGCGCTTCGCTCTGGCAGCAAACTGCGGCGGCAAGGCCGCCAGCGGGCTCTTGGGATCGCGAGTGAAGTCGAGGCGCCGTGTGCCGTCTGCTGCGATTTCTCCTGCCATCGAGGAACTGAGGAGGGGCGAAGCTAATGTGCCCAGAAACATGGTGCCCAGCCCAGCGCTGAAGGATCGCAGAAAATGTCGGCGGGTTTGCGCCAGCAAGCGCGCGTATATTTCCTCGGGGAGCAGTTCGCTTGCAGGTGCGCGCGGGTTTTGCTGATTGGCTTTGGAGCTTGTCATGGCAATCACCTCCTGAGGGCGGCGTCAAGATTGAACAGAACGCTGCCTACAGCCGTTAGTCCATCCATTTCTTTCGTGAAAGCACCCACTTCTTGCACCGAGTTATCGCGTACTTTCATTTTTGCCAGTACGGGGGACGACTGGTCCGAAAGAGTAAGAGTCTTCTTGAAGAAGTCGCGCAGAACCGATAGTTCCCGTGGTGTGGGATCGCGAGACAATACCAAACGCGATTCATAGGAAAGGCGAGCATCGAGAACATCCTCAGCGCTTGAGCCGCCGTTTGTTTTCCTGACAGCCCCTCTTATGGCTCGCCTCGCTAGTGACTCCGCCGCTTCCTGATAGACTGGATCGTTCAAGGTCACCAATGCTTGCAAGGGAGTATTCGTCGGTATGCGCCTCGGCAGGCTGGTATCCCGGTCAGAAGCATCAAAGGTGAGGAAGCTGGGATATCCACTCGTGCGTTTTACAAAAGTATAGATTGCGCGCCGGTAGCGGTTGGGACCGGTGGCGTCCTTCCAGCCATCGTCGTTGTAGACGCTTTTCCAAACACCGGCAGGTTGCGGCGGCATGACCGGAGGTCCGCCCATAGTTCTATTTAGCAGGCCACTTGCTACGAGCGCCTGGTCGCGCAACATCTCGGCCGTGAGCCGCTGCAGGGGACCACGTGCCAACAAGCGATTGCGGGGGTCTCTTTCCGTGAGAACCGGGGTGGATGCGGCGCTCTGCCGGTAGGTGGCGCTGGTCACAAGCTCGCGCAGCAGAGCCTTTATATCCCAATGTAGGTCATTCTGGAAATGAAGCGCGAGCCAGTCCAGCAGTTCGGGGTGGCTAGGTCCCTCGCCTACGCTTCCGAAGTTTTCCAAAGTCTCCACGAGACCCGTGCCGAACAACTCCTCCCAATAGCGGTTCACGGCCACGCGGGCCGTTAGCGGCTGACCTGGAGCAAAGAACCACCTCGCAAGGGTGAGCCGGTTGCGTGGCTCGTCGGCGGGAAGTTTCGGGAAAATAGCCGGCACATCCGGGGCAAGGTCCGGTCCTATCTTGGTAAGAAAGTTTCCACGCTCGAATTCCAGCGTGGCCCTCTGTTCATAGGGCTGCTCTTCCGACATGACGGGAAGTTTGACGGTGGGGATCTTGGCCAATTTCCGCTCTAGGTCTTTGAGACGCGCAATGTCTTTCACGCGCGAAGGATCTTGGCCCAAGGAAGTCCAACAGGGGTTGCCGCTCAATGACAGGCGCACACGCTGGATGAGCGCGGGCTTGGAGTCAATGCTTTTCGTCTGTTTCAGAGCCACCACGATACGGGATCCAGGCGCCAGTTGCAGAGGTTTTGAGGGAACCCCCACGATCCAGCGCGTGCGGAATAGCTTGGGATTGGCCGCGAAACCACTGGCAACTTCCTTGCCTCCCGACGCCTGCTTTGGAGCAGGGGCTTCCGAAACGGAATCTTCGAGATTTGCTTCAGAGTCCTGAATGAAGTAGCGAAAGGCAATTTCTTCCTTAAGGCCATTCGGTCGGAGGATCGAGGCTTGTACCTTATTCACTATAAAGCCGGGCTCCGGAGTGTGGCGGGCCTTTACCTCTTCGAGCGGCGGCACCTCGACACGAATCGCCGTTACTACCTTCGCTGTCGCGGCAGTTATCAGCTCATAAAAGGATTGCGGCGGAGTGTTTGCATCGGCGAACGCCTCGCCATCGTGAATGTGGAAAGTTTTTGCCGGACCGCCGACAGCCTTGGCATGAGCGAGGCGCTTTTTCGTCACGGATAGCGTGTCAAGCAGATCTTTCATCTGCTCTGCCTTCGCCTTCGGCGGCATTTTCTTTTCTTTGAGTTTCGAGAGCTCGAGTTCCAGCTCCGGTACAATCCGTTCCAGCGCCAATACCTCATTGGCCCCCGCTGACTGGATCGGCAGAAGCTCCCACCCAGATTTCTCTTCAACGGCGCGGTCTGACGCTTCTTGCGAACGAAGCAGCTGGGCAATCTCTTGCTGGATTTGAGAGGCCTCCCCATCGCGGGCTCTATCTTTCGGAACCCGCAGAAATGGTGAATCGTCGTCCAAGTCCGCGTCGTTCGAGGTGTTGAAAAAGGCCAGCGACTTGTAATAGTCCGCGTGGCGGATCGGATCGTACGGATGCGAATGGCACTGCACGCAATTCATCGTGACGCCGTTTAGCACGGACCAAGTGGTGGCAACCCGGTCTATCACTGCGATCATTCGAAATTCTTCGTCGTCGGTGCCACCCTCTTGGTTGTTGGGAGTTTGGCGGTGGAAGGAGGTGGCGATGCGGTCCGCAAACGTCGGATTGGGAAACAGATCGCCTGCCAACTGCGTTGTCACGAACTGGTCGTAGGGTAGGTTACGATTGAATGCATTAATGACCCAATCGCGGTAGGGCCACACGCCGGGACGGCGGCGATCCGCCTCGTAGCCCATCGTGTCGGCGTATCGGGCCAAGTCCAGCCACATGGATGCCCAGCGTTCGCCGTAGCCCGGCGATGCCAGCAAACGGTCTACCTGTTTCTCGTATGCCTTGGGAGAAGAGTCTGCCAAATAGGTAGCTTCCTCCTCTTCGGTCGGCGGGAGCCCAGTGAGATCCAGAGACACACGGCGCAGAAGTTCCGACTTGCTAGCTTCAAGCGCGGGCTTGAGTGATTCTCGGTCCAGGCGCGCGAGGATGAAGCGGTCCAGAGGTTGGCGTACCCAATCCGGGTGCTTCACCGTCGGCAACGGTTGCGATTTTGGCGGTACGAACGCCCAATGATCTGTCCACTTTGCGCCTTCTTTGATCCACCGGCGAAGTAATTCGATCTGGTCTGGCGGGAGTGGCGGCGCGTGATAAGGCATCCGCGCATCCGGGTCTGTCGACGTAACTCGTGCCATAAACTCAGAACCGTCAGGGTTGCCTGGCACAATGGTTGGGCGACCGGATTTGCCAATGCCGAGCGCCGCCTCTCGGAATATAAATGATACGCCGTTTTTCTGTCGAACTCCCCCATGGCATAAAATGCAATTCTGATTCAAGATAGGCTTGATATCGCGACTGAAATCCACTGGCTTGCGAAAAAACCGAGAAAATAGAGGAGCTGCACGGGACCAACTCGCCCACATTAGCCCCACGGCCCCAAGCGAAATGGCCACAATTCCGAGGCGACGGGAACGAAATGCAAACTTGGTCAGCATTGACAAGGGCCTGGACACTCTCCTCGTGATCTCGGGAAGCCCTTCCAAGAAATCTAACACGAATTTCCGGTTTGGACCTCTACCTCTACCTTGCGCATGGTATGGTCCTCCTGTCCTTGGCGAATTGATACGGTGGCAAAGTTTCAACGCAACAGCCTGACTCCCGAAGTCTCAGCGCATTGACCAGTCGGAAGTCGATCTGCGTTTTCTTCATCATCAGGTGGAAATGTCTCTGCTCACGACTAATATCAGTGCGGTGGCTCAAGCACAAATGTTCGGCGTCCATTGGCGGCCGCTCTACGAGGCGAAGCTGTCGCTGCGCGGCGCACTTGTCAGGATGGCTGACTACGCCGACGCTATACAAACATCCCGCCGCGCGATACTCACCCTCAAATGCCCAGGTGCACCATCTGCTCCCATCCCCAGGCCGCGGCCATCACCACCTCCCTCGACCTCATCGGCACCCGCAAAACCGCCAGACAGTTCCACGTCTCGCTCCCCGCCGTCAACTGGCACAAACAGCACGTGCCGGGAGGAGCAGTAGCAATGCCGTTCTCGGCATCGTAGGTGTAGGTGCTGAGTGCGTCGTTAAGCATGTTCCCCGCGGTTGTTAGCACCTATCCTGCTCGCCGAATCGCCAGTAAGCGATCGACGTTCTCACCAGTCACGGGCGTCCAAGGGACGAGATACTCGGTCTTTTTCCCGTCATCCCACGATAGCTGTCCGGGATATTGATTCCATATATCGGACAGTGGCTTATAGGAGGGCCCAATCAGAACTTTCAATGCCAGGTCTATCGAACCCTGTGCCTGGGCATTGGCATCCTGAAGAGTAGTGGACATCTCGCCGCGTTTGACCGCCTCCAGGGCATCGGTGAGCCCATCAATGCCGCCCACGGGATGAGTTGCGAAGTCGATTCCACGTGCTTTCATTGCCTCGATCGCGCCCAAAGCCATCTCATCGTTGTGGGAAATTACCCCGTTGATTGTGTTGCCATGCGATGTCAGCCAGTTCTCCATCAGCGACTGTGCTTCAGCCCGTGACCAGTTGGCGGATTTTGTTTCCAGGACTTTTATGTTTGGCGACTGGGCCAGCACGTTGTTGATCCCCTGGCGCCGCTCGACCTGCGCCGATTGGCCGATCAACCCCTCCAAGACAACGACATTCCCTTTGCCACCCAGCCTGTCAATCACACCGTGGGCCACATATTCGCCGCTGATCACGGATTCTGATCCGATATATGAAACATAGAGGGAACGGTCTGCCAACAACGTGTTCGAGCCGATCACTGAAATGCCGGCGGCCTTGGCTTGCGTGGCCGGGCCAACGCCGGCTTGAACGTCCACGGGAATAAATATGATCGCGTCATAGCGCTGGGTGATGATGGTGTCGAACTGATTCGCCTGGGTCAGCGCATCCATGCGGCCATCAAAGACGGTAAAGGTTGCGAGGCCGTTCTTGATCGCCGGGTGCGCTTGCGCGCCTCGAACCCACAACTGCATGAATTCAGCGGTCATGCCCTGAAGTGGGACTGCGATGCGATGAACGGACTTACCGCCCTTATTGCGGCATCCGGTCACGAAGCCGAGCCCTGTGACAGCCAGCCCGGCTTTCAGTATCTGCCGCCGCGTCAGCAAGGAACTGGTCACCGCCGGTTTAGGTGATCTTGTAGTGGCCAACTCCTCAAGCCGCATCGGCATGCCTCGCTTTGTCAATGAGAACGGCCGCGACGATCATCAATCCTTTGATTACCTGCTGGTAGTAGGAAGAGATACCGAGAAGGTCGAGTCCGTTGTTAAGCAAACCAATGATGAGAACGCCTACCACGGTGAGCGGGATGCCGCCGATACCGCCGGTGAGACTGGTGCCGCCGATCACCACGGCTGCAATCGCATCCAACTCGTACGCGACACCTGCCTGCGGAAGGGCAGCGGTCGTGCGTGCGGTGAGCGTTACCCCAGCCAGCGCGCTTAGGAGGCCCATCAACGCGTAAACCGAGAAAATAATTCCCCGCACGTTGATGCCGCAAGTATACGCGCTGCGCATGTTGCCGCCAACAGCATAAACACGCCGGCCATAGACGGTGTATGCGAGCACGACCCACGCGGCCAATGCAGTCGCTCCAAAGAGCACTACCGACACCGGTATTCCAAGGAATGTTCCCTGGCCAAGAAACTTAAAACCGGAACTCAAATTAGAAATGGGCATTCCTTGGCTGTATATAAGCGTGAGCCCACGCACCGCGCTCAGCATGCCGAGCGTAACGACGAACGCAGGCAATCGAACCCACGCAATGAAAATGCCACTGCAAGCCCCGGCGACTACGCCTACCGCCAAGGCAGCCAGGATGGCGAGGATAGGAGAGTGGGGCTTGCTCCCCACGACCAGGCTGGCGCCGACCATGCCAGTGAGCGCCAGGACGGAACCGATGGAAAGATCGATTCCGCCGGTCAAAATCACGAACGTCATCCCGACGGCGAGTATGCCGTTGATCGAAACCTGGCGCAGGACGTTCGTCAGATTGCCAGTAGTGAGAAAGTTGTCGCTCAAAACGCTCAGCGCGAGCACGATGAGCCCCAGGGCTATCACGATTCCATAGCGTGCGAATAGTTGTCCGAGCGATCCGAGAGTCCTTGATCTCGCGCCGGCCCGACCCATTTGCTTGGTAGAAGTGCTCATCATCGTGGGTAAGAATTGTAGTCTCGCTAATCAACCTACACTACGAGGCCCAATGCAGCAGGTGCTCCGGCGTGATCCTCGTAACCGGTGATTCTGCAACTTGTCGGCCGTGGCGAAAGACGACGACACGATTACAACTCGCGAGAATCTCCTGGACCTCCGAGGAGATCATAAGCACAGCATTCCCCTGAGCGGCAAACTCCGCCAGAAAAGCATGAATCTCACGCTTTGCACCCTCATCGATGCCACGGGTTGGCTCATCACAGATCAGGATCCGGGGCGAGGTCGTCAATGAACGGGCAAACAGCACCTTCTGCTGATTGCCCCCGCTTAGCTGCCGGACTGGTTGATCCCGGGTACGGACTTTGATATGGAAGCGTTCGATCATTCGCTGGGCGACGGCTTTCTCTTTCCGTTCATTGATGAAACTCCGGCGGGAAAGACTCGACAAAGACGTCAGTGAGATATTCTTACGTACGCTTTGACTCAGGAATAGCCCCGAGGCTTTGCGGTCTTCGGTGATCATCGCGATGCGAAACTTCAATGCGTCGCCTGGCGAATTGATTTCAACTTCTGCGCCGTCCATCACCAACCGGCCTCGATTCCGACGGGAGATTCCATATAGCGAACTCGCAAATTCGCTCCGTCCTGCGCCCATGAGTCCGTACAATCCGACAATTTCTCCAGACTTTAAAGAAAGATTGATATCCTCAAACTCGCCAGCACGGCTGTACCCTTGCACTTCGAGCAGCGTCGCCTTTTCAGGCTCAGTGGCCGCGCATTGTTGGTCAATAAGGCTTCTCCCTACAATCAGGCGTATCAACTCGTCGCGATCAATGTCCTTCATTAAGCCAGTCCGGACAAAGCCGCCATCGCGAAATACTGTGTATTCGTCAGCAATTGAGAACAGTTCTGACAATCTATGTGAAACGTAAATGATGCCGACGCCTGCGGATTTTAGCTGCCGGATCGCGTCAAACAGGGCCGCGGTTTCTTTCTCTCCGATCGCAGATGTCGGCTCATCCATGATGAGAACCGAGCTGCGTTGGTCAATTGCCTTGGCGATCTCGACTAACTGGATCTGCCCCAGCGACAGCCTGCGCATTTTGGCGCGCGGATCGACAGCGAAATTGAGGCGCTCCAGAAGCTCTGCGGCCTTGCGCCGCATCACCGTCTGGTTGACGAACCATCCGGCACGCCGGGATTCACGTCCAAGGAAAATGTTCTCGGCAACTGTCATGTCGGGAACGGGGCTAAGCTCCTGCGTAATGATCGCGATGCCGGCCGCTAAGGCGGATGCCGGAGAGGCGAATCGGGTTTCGCTCCCGTTGAGCCAGATACGCCCGCTATCGGGCACCTCCAGCCCCATCAGGATGTTCAGGAACGTCGATTTGCCGGCGCCGTTACCACCGCACAGGGCGTGCACTGTGCCCTCACCCAGCTCAATGCAGCCGTCATGCAGCGCCAGCACACCGCCGTAGGACTTTTGTATCCCCTCAGCCTTGAGGAGAAGGTCCGAGCCGGACATCACTTCGTGCCTAGCAACATTCATCTGATTCGGTCAACGCTCCAAGATGTGACAGACGAATTCAACGGCGGCAACATGAAGTATAGCGAATGGATGGTGGGTTCGCATTAGCTTCATCTGGTTTGGAGTTTGAATGATGATCGGCTTGAGACCGAGAGGCAGCAAAGAAGGCCGAAACGTCCGCTTTTCCAACATTTCGGCCTGGCTGATGATTTCACGATGGCTCTTTCCGTGATCGCCGGACCCACCTGTCATGCTTCTAGAACGTGCTCATGGAGGGATATGTTGACTCCAGCCTTCCACTCCTGCCGGCCGTGATGAACCGAGACGGTCGCCTTGAAGTATCCCTCACGAAAGCTGTTGCTCTAGAACGCGATCACGGGCGTGGAGTTCGGATTCGAGGACAGATCGTTGGCGTTGTCCCGAACCATTCCGGAAAAATCTCCTACCGCATTCGGAGAAAAGACGTGCTGATAGGAACCCATGCCCATGGTTTCGAAGTTGTCGCGGTCCTGCCGCTGACCGGCGGCTTGTTGGAGCTGCTCATTGGGCACCAGAAAGCGTGGGAGTTCGTGGCGCACGCTGACGCTAACCCGGTCGCGCTCGGTGAGGTCGCGCTCGTAACTGGCGGCGAAGTCTCCGGTGGTGCCGGAGTTGGTGAAGTTTTGCACGACCGGAGGGTTCAGGTACCGATCGGTGTGGTCGCCATCGGCACTCACGGCCACGCTGTTCCTGCCCCAGCCGTATTGCGCTTGTGCGGAAGTGCCGCCTGTGTCGAAGCTGCCGCCGGAAAGGTCCACCTGCCCGTGCAGGCCGGTGCGCGCGTATCGCGCACAGCGTTGAGTTCGACAATGCCGCCTATTTTTCTTCCGTACTCCGCAGGAATGCCGGCGGTGAAAACGCTCATCGGTGGCGAACGTCTTGCGATAGTCATTGGCTTCACTGGTCAATTCAACCCTGCTCTCGAGGCCGCGTCCGGACGGATCGGTGACCTTGAGGCGCAACTCCCCGCTGATGCTCTGACCGGAAGTGGAGAGGGCACAAACAAGCACGAGAGCCAGGCAACGGAGCATCGGCGCCAATTCCATGTGTGAGGTGGCTTTCGACGCTTTTGACGGGTTGTGCATCAGTTTCATGGAAATTGACGACGCCGTGTTGGCCGTGTCCTCACTTCAGAATGGATGCCCGCTTATGCGCGTGCGCGACGAATCCCGAACGACGAGCGTCCCTGGCAGGCGCACCTTCGATACGCTGGTGGCGCCACGATGTACGATCCGATCAAAGAGCACCTCCACGGCTCGATGACCGATCTCATAGGTCGGCTGCACGACCGAGGTGATGCGCGGTTGAAAGAAATCTTCCGCAATCAGTTCGTCAAATGTAACGAAGGCGATGCTGTCCGGAGTCGTGAAGCCCAGCGAGTACAAGCTCTTCAGCGCGCACAGACCCGTAACTCCGTTGGTGGCGAACAGGGCTGTCGGCTTGTACTTCTGACGCAGCAGCCCACGCTGGCAGACGGCATGGATGTCCTACATCTCAAAGCTCGCGGACCAGATGAGCGACGGGTGCATGGGCAGTCCGGCGTCTTTCAGTGCGCGACGGTAGCCGCGCAGGCGCTCCTGCTCATTTCTCAGCGTCAGAGGGCCCGTAATGATTGCGATGCGGCGATGCCCGAGCGAGGGCAGATGCTTGACTCCGAGCTTCGCCGCGCCCCTGCCGTCCACGCACGCGGAATCTGTATTCAAGCCTTCCGGGAGACGGTCCAAGCAGACAACCGGCAGACCCGAGGCCTTGTAGCCCCCGGTTGTGACCAGCAGGATGCCGTCCACACGCTGCCGGAGCAGGGCCATCATGTCTATCTCGGTATCGTAACTTCGCTGCGAGTCCGGCACGATCAGGAAATATCCGCGTTCCCGGGCGGCATATTCGGCTCCGCGCACGATCTTGGGGAAGAATCACAATGCCGAGAGTGTGGGTACGATTGGTTCGCAGGCTTCGGGCGATGAGGTTGGGCTGATATTTCAGAACGCGGATTGCGTCCAATACTTTGCGGCGCGCATCTTCACTGACCCGTGTCGAACCGCTGATCACATTGGATACCGTTCCGGCGGAAACCCCGGCGAGCTTCGCGAGTTCTCTTTGCGTCACCACTGGATCAACTCTAGCGTGCGCCTGAATTCGGCGAATGCCGGGCCGGAAAACGAAACAGAAGAATTTGACATCCTCATCTTAAACTCATAGATTGAATCCGCAATTGAGACGTCTCATTTGAGCGCTGCTGTCGGGAATTTGGGCCCTGAAACGGCTATCCATGCCTTATCCAGGAGCAGCAACCCTTTCAGGTGACGGCCTGAAGTTTATGAAAGAGAGTAAGGATATAACAGGTAGGGAAAGGGCGGTCAGCATGACTATGCTCCGGCGAAGTTGGCTCTGGACGAGCGCGATCACTTCTGTCCTCGCCGTGGTAGTTATGGGGCTCACGGGAAGAGCGGCGGCAGCCGAAAACAGAGCGGCCGAACCCGTTTCCAAGCGAACCGCTGTCTCTGGTGAGCAGTCTGGAGGCTCCGCAAGTTCGCAGCCCGACAAGCGAATCAAGCGGGATTATGGTTTTTATGAGCCTGAGCCGCTCGACTTTGATGACCATCAGGGTTACGTGCAGATCTTCGATGGCGTCAGCCTCAAGAGCTGGGACGGTGATCCGAACACCTGGCATGTGGAAGACGGAGCGATCGTCGGCGAATCTACCAAGGAAAAGCCGGTCGCGAACAGCTATATCTCCTTCCACGGGTTCGAGGCCAAGGATTTCGATTTGAAGTTTGAAATCAGGGTGGAAAACGGTGGCGGGAGTGGCATCCAATATCGAAGCCAGGTTGGTTTACCGTGGCGCAGACAGCCGCCGCCGGGCCAGACGATCCCGGAGTTGAAGTGGCTGATGACCGGCCCGCAGGCCGATTTCTGGTTCCCGGTGACACCCAGGCAATCGGAGTGGACCGGGCAGTTTTACTCGGAGAACACGCCTCTTGGCATCCTCGCTTGGCGGGGACAGGTGGTTGAATCAGCGCCGGGAAGCCATCCAAAGTTGTTAGGCAACATCGGGAATCGCGACGCGCTCGGGGGTTACGTTAAGGTCAACGACTGGAACCAGTACCTGATCATGGCGAGGGGCGGCACATTCATCCACGTAATCAACGGGCAGTTGATGGCGGTCTATGTGGATGACAATCCGGATTCGTCCAACAACAAGCCTGGGTTGGTGGGAATCGAAATCGAGGGTACGCCTACCAAGGTTTCGGTGCGTAATATCTGGATCAAGAAGCTGAATTAGCCAACGGACGATTCGGCTGAACTCGCGTTCGATTACAAGGTCGGCGTAACCAGCTTGCCCGCGGTTTGTTTTAGGAGAAGACATTATGGAACCCGATCGCAAGACCTCGAAGCTCACCAAATTGAATCGGCGCGCCTTCGGCAGTGCGGCCGCGGTCTCTGCGCTTGTCGCGTTTGCGGGCGGCGCTTCGCGTGTTCGAGCCGAGAGCCCCGACGACAGCGCTTGCGGATCCCCGTATCGGACGGGGAACGGCGCCTGGACCTATGACGTTGTGCCGCAGTGGGGAAAGCTTCCGGCAGGCAAGCAGTTCGGCGGAACCCACGGCGCGATCTCCAGCGACAAGGCCGGCAATGTGTATGTAAGCACGCAGAGTGAAACTGGCGTTCTCGTGTACGAACTTGGCGGACGTCTCGTAAAGACCATTGCCATGGAGTATCCCGAGATCCACTCACTGCACTGGAGCGCCGAAGGTGGCGAGGAATTCTTTTACGCCACCGTGCAGAAGGGAACTCCGGCGGAAAACTGGCTGGTCCTGAAGATGAAGACGGACGGCACAGTAGTGCAGAAAATCACCGCGCCTGGCGAAGCGGGATTCAAACAGGCAAATGAGTGGAGAGTGACAGCCGTTGTGCCCGGACCTGACGGTTCGATCTTTATCGCGAACGGCTACGGTGACTCCCGCATCTTCCGGTTCGATAAACACGGAAACTACCAATCCAGCTTCTCCGGGAAGGGCACCGCGGACGGGAAGTGCGATTGCAGTCACGGATTAGCAGTGGACAAGCGCTACGATCAGCCGCTGCTGCTTGTCTGCGATCGGGAAAACTTTCGCCTCAGCCACTTTGACTTTGACGGCACGTTCGTTGGCCACGTCACGCAGCATTTGCGGCGTCCGTGCCAGGTTAGTTTTCATGGGGACTACGCCATCGTCTCGGAGTTGCAGGGTAGGGTTACGATCCTCGACAAGAACAATGTGCCGGTCGCGTTTATCGGCGACAACCCGCAGCAGAGCCAGTGGGCGAATTACCAGCTCAGTCCCGACAATATTTCCACAAGCGTTTTCAGTGCAGCGCATGGGTGCTATATAGACCACGAGGCGAATATTTACGTGTCTGATTGGAATCACGTCGGCAGGATTACCAAGTTGATGCGAGTGGCGGTTTAGCCGGAGTGAGTTCGAGGATCGCGTGGTTCACAGCGAGGCGTGGGATTGTTTGCAATCGTCCCTACGGGACTTGTGCGGATCTTCCACTTTCCCAGCGCTGAAGCGCCGGGCTATTGGCAGTCGTCCTTCCGAGGCCTTCGCTGAGATCTTTGCTGAGAAGACAGATTACGTCATTCTGATTCAGGAGAACACGTGAAGCCTGGGCCAAATAAAACGGTCATCTTTCGCGGTCTGTGCTCGTTGATTCTTCTCTCTGCTTGCGTGGGTGTGATTGCGATCGCAATGTCCACGCAAACGCCCGTTTCCGCGGCTCAAACTGCGGACTCGAGCGCTGCTGCTGACGCACACCCTGAATTTCCTCCCGGCGAGGGGCGAGAGGCCGTGCTTCGGCTGTGCGTTAAGTGCCATTCTCCGAACATCATTCTGGCCTCCGGACAGGACCGGAGGGGTTGGGAGAACACCATTACCAAGATGGCGCGGCAGGGGGCCGAGGGCTCGGATGAAGATTTCACCGATATCGCCGACTATCTCACGGCAAATTTCCCTCCGTCTGCCGTGAAGAAAGTTTTCGTAAACATGGCTACAGACAAGCAAATTTCGGACGTTCTGGGAATCAGCCTGGACGATGCGAAGGCGATCGTCGCTTACCGCGATAAGGTCAAGGGATTCAAGTCTCTCGAAGACATGAAGGCGGTTCCCAACGTGGATGCGAAAAAGATTGATGCCAAGAAAGATCAACTTGTCTTCGGAGCCGGAGTCACGAAACCTTAGGCCAGGTGAGCGATTCCGGAATCACATCCGTAACCTGACTGCTGATCCAGTACTCAGCATCCAGCCGTCCGCGGGACGCGATCCATTTGTAAGCAGCGGCATCCAGTAGCCGGTTGCGATCCACCATCTCTCGCCTGGTTTCAGGAAAGGGCGACACACCGAACTCCATCCCGCGGGTTACGGTCTTGCCGTCCCACGGAGAAGCCTGGCGGCTGCAGTTTTCTTCCCAGATACCCAGCCATGGGAAATCCGCGCGCTTCCAGACGTAGCCGAAGGCCTGCCGGAATTGTGGCGTGAAAGCGACGAAGTACGCATGGTCGCGCTGTGGGTCAGCGAGATGGGCTGTATAGCCGCTGGCGGGAGCGGTCTTGTGCATCTGACGCAGGTCCGACTCCCCACCATCTCGGCGAGGAGCGCTTGGCCATGAAAACTCTTTCCCCGGAGTCAGGTAAGCGTTGAAGCCTGGATCCGCTTGCGAGACGACCGAACGGGTCATAGATGCGCGGAACTGCGTTGTCGCGGGATCGAGAAAGGGCGGGCTCAGCGTGACGTGCTGCGTCCAGGCGAGGGGACGGTCCATCGCGCTGAGATTCTCCACGACTTCGCGAATCCTGACGTACTGCCCGTGCAGTTGAACGGACCGCTCGAACTTGAGTTGAGCCATGGGAAGCGTCAGGCGCTGAAGCAGTTGGCCGGAAGATTCCGTGATGTCGTAGCGATCCACCGAGGCTTCGCCGTGAACAGTGAAGCCCGCGACAGCTTCTTCGGGCGAGGGCCCTCCAAACAAGTCGAGGCACAAATTGTGGCCCATGATGCCTGCCAGGAGCTTGGCATCGGCGCCTGTTCCGAAGTTGCTGTGTTGGTCGGGTGAGAAGTCGGAGGGCTCGAGCGACGTCCAGTGCGGGATCCAGAGGGGACTGACGCCGGCGCGCTTATCGAGGACCTCGGCGATGTGGCCGCCCTCCTCGAGGACCGTCACACGTAAGAAGTCGTTTTCGAGATGGGCGGCGCGACGGCCCTTAAAAATGGCGTTGGTCAAGATCGCGATTCCTACAATATCGGCCGCAGCTACGGAAGCTTCTTCAACCAGATGTTGCGGTGCGAGATTTTGACATTGCCGGAGCCCTCGATTTCAACGGCGATCAACCCTTTGGTCCGGCTGAATTCGGGATCCGTATCAACCAGGACAGACAGAATATGCCCGTTGATGATGTTGATCAGAGTGTTGCCGTCCGCGATGACCTCTACCTGATTCCACTCGCCGGGTTTGATAACCGATTTGAGTTCGTCCGAGGTGCCCAGGTTAGCGAGCAGAGTTGGCTTCTTTCCCGCTTCGGTGGCAACCACCTGGCCGCGCCACGCGATGATTCCACGAGGCGAACTTTGCTCGTAGAGTTGGCCGGTATATTTGTTGTTGTAGTCGAAGTCCGCCTGGTAGCCGCCAAGATTCCACTTGGCGTGCTTGCGATCACGCTCCTGCCCTTCCTTCCACTGTTCTTGTTGCTCGGGAGTAAAGTCCGCGGGCGGCGGACCAAGGTTCGGCTCAACGTGATAGCTGCGATATTGCAGGCCTCCGTTGGCGCCTGTTCCTTCGAGTTTCATCTCCAGTTTTAATTCGAAGTTTGCGGGCTCGCCTCCGTGCCAGATGATGTTTGTAGTGCCGGAAGGATGCTCAGGGGTCGAAACTCCAACGAGCGCGCCGTCTTCGACGTGCCAGATGTCCGTGTCGCCATCCCAGTCTTTGAGCGTTTTGCCGTCGAAGATCTGCGTCCAGCCGTCATGATCGTCAAAGTTGATCGGCTGGGGCTGCACAAAGCCGTGGAACGCCGGGGGATGGGGCTTCGCGGCCGGTTGCTGCGCGATGGCCAGCGAGGAGAATAGGCAGAGTAAAAGCGCTGCAGCCACAGCAACTGAGAGCAAAGAACCCGTCCGCACGGGCCGGTTCTGACCACGAAGTCCAAACGGCATATCTCCTCCTTGAAGCGCGCCGCGGCTGATTCTCAGACGACCGGTACTGCTTCCCATTTCTTGGTCTTTGCGGATTTCAGTACGGCGTCGGTTACGTAGTCGGTGGCCAATCCATCGCGGAAAGTCGGGGCCGCAGTGCGATTGCCATCCAGGGCGACCAGGAAATCGACTACCTGATGAATGAAGGTGTGTTCATATCCGATCTGAAGTCCCGGAACCCACCAGTTCTTCATGTACGGATGGTCGCCGTCCGTGATGTGAACGCTCTTCCAGCCGCGGAGTTGCCCCTCATCGCGATGGTCGAAGTAATTGAGCCGGTGCAGGTCGTGTAGGTCCCACGCAGCGGAGGCGCGCTCACCATTGATCTCCAGGGTGAAGAGCGCTTTATGGCCACGAGCGTGGCGGGTGGCTTCGAACAGCGCCAGCGATCCGTTTTGAAAGCGGCATAGAAAGGCGCTGGCATCGTCAATCTTCACCGGCTCGACCTGGCCGGTGAGATTATGCTTCCGCTGCTTGACGAACGTCTCGGTCATTGCGGAGATCTCTGTGATCGGGCCGTTCAGCCACAGCGCCATATCAATGTTGTGGGCCAACAGGTCTCCGGTGACACCGCTTCCCGCCACCGCACTGTCCAATCGCCACAGACCCTCGCCGCCCTGAGGCAGATCCTGCGAGATGGTCCAATCCTGCAAGAACTGGGAACGATAGTGAAAGATGCGGCCGAAGCGATCTTCGTCGAGAAGCTTTTTCAGCAGCACCACGGCGGGAACGCGCCGGTAGTTGTACCAGACCATGTTCGGGACTTTCGCTTTCTCTACCGCGTCCACCATGGCTTTGGCTTCTTTCGCGGTTCGGCCGAGGGGCTTTTCGCAGAGGACCATCTTGCCGGCCTTGGCTGCGGCAATCGCGATCTCGGCGTGAGTGTCATTCGGACTGGCGATATCAATGAGGTCAATATCTTTACGCGCGACCAGAGCGCGCCAGTCGGTCTCTACCGATTGATAGCCCCAGTTCTCAGCAAATCCCTTTACCCGGTCCGCGTTGCGCGCACAGACTGCTTTCAACACCGGACGGTAGGCCACATCGAAAAAACGGGGGGCCTGCAGGTACGCATTCGAATGGGTGCGCCCCATGAATCCGTAGCCGACGATCCCGACATTCAAGTCTTTCTTCTTCGACACGGCCTTCTTCGACACAGCTGTAGCCTCCGCGTGTTAGTCCCACCCGTGCGCATCGCGCACGCGAATCAGAGTCGCCAGAATCTTCACCCATGTCTCGGGCGAGGTCATCATGGCGTTAGGAAACATACAGCCGTCCCAGCAGATATGTTTGTAGGCCCGAGTCGGAGTTCCATCGTCTTTGCGCATCCACAGGCCGGCAATTTTGACGATATCCATCTTGCCGTTGGAATCGTCGGGCGGGCAGTGGCGTCCGGTCTTATCGTGCGAGCCCGAGCCTTTGACCGTGCCGTCGTTTTGCGCGACGTGGAAGTCTATCGTCCAAGGACGCAATGCCTGGGCGACTTGACGAAGCGCTTCGACCAGAACGCCGCGATCCGACCAGTTATAGTCTGCGGGAAGGACTCTGCTCTCGGGAGAGTTGTAGCCCAGCGTATAGAGCATGGTGTGCGCCATGTCGGCCTGAAAGCCAAGCGTCTTGGGGCGTCCGACCTGTTCCAGAAGCTCCACCATGTGCTTCCATCCATGCATTCCGCCCCAGCAGATTTCGCCTTCGGCGGCGAGCCGCTCGCCGTATCCCTCGGCAATGGTACACGCCTCGCGAAATGTGTCTGCAATTCGCATAGTGTTTGCGGCTGGATTTTCGGCCCAGGATGCGGGGCCCACGGCGGAGTCAATGCGTACAACTCCGTACTTACGAACGCCGAGCTCTCGAAGCTTCTTGCCGATGGCGCAGGCTTTACGAACCTGGGTGAGAAAGGCGCTGCGTTCTTCCTCGGATCCCATGGCGGACCCTCCGCCGACCGGAGGCCAAACCGGCGCGACCAGCGAGCCGGCTACGAGGTTGTGGGCCGCCAGTTTTTCCGCGAGTAGCTTGAGATCGTCGTCCGTTGAATCGATGTCTGTGTGAGGCAGCGACAGGAACAGGTCCACGCCGTCGAACTTCGTCCTATCTACTTCGGCCGCAGCGGTGAGGCTCAGCATGGTGTCGAGGTCAATGAAAGGCTCGGAGTCAGAGCCTTTCCCGACAATGCCCGGCCACATCGCGTTGTGAAGGGCCGGGGACTTATGTTTAGAGGTGCTCATAAGCGGATGCCCTTTTCAGCGGTCTTTGCGCAACGGTTCGGCGTCCGGATTGCCGGGACCAAAGTGTTTCAGAATCACCAGCGGGTCGGTGCTGCTCGGGTTTTCGATGCGCACACCTTCCTTCGCTGCGGCGGCGGTCACGAACAGTTCATCCTCTGTCAGTTGACCGAAGCGGATCATGGACGGCGTGGAAACCGGAGTTGCGCCGAGCTTGCCGTATCCCTGGGTAAGAATCAACCCGTAGGCAGCCGCATCTTTGATCGTGACGGTACGCCCGGGCAAGACGGTGAGTTCCTTCGCGGAGTAGTATCCGCCGCCGTAGGTGATCCACAGTTCGCGGTATCCCGCTTCTTCGGTTTCCTTGATCGGACGAACCGGCACCGGGTGCCGCTTGTTGCTCTTGGCGAACTCCGGGTTCACGTTGGCGTCCCAGTCCAACATGCTGATCAGATAGTCGAGATCGTGATGGTACTCGGGCAGCACGTCCTTGGTCAGCAGGCTCCAATCCACGATGCGTCCCTCGACCTCCGACTGGAACATCGCGAACACATCGCTGTTGACCTGGGGCTCATACGTAACCAGCGACCCGGGAGCATGCAGAATGCCTGGGTCGATTTGCCATCCACTGCCCGGCTCGAGACGGTAAGCGCGGGCGTGCAAGATGATTCCATTGTCCCCGCGGTTCCAGTTCTCCAGGCAGCGGTGAATGTCTTCTTTTGTGGTTCCGGGCTCCAGGCCCATGTAGGTGTGGGGAAAGTTATTGCTAATCTGGTTGTATTGCGGAGGGAAATAGTAGGCTTCGGGTTTGCCCTTGTGTCCGACCAGCTTGGCGAACTTGTCGCTCTGATGCATGTGGTGCGGAATCGGGCCCATGTTGTCGAAAAACTTGCAGAGCAGATTCCAGCCCTTTTCACGCTCCATGACGTCAGAACCGAGTAGTAGATCGCCGGCGCTTTCAACCGCATCCTTGAGCAGAAATTTGCTTCCCGCAGAACCGTGAACATAGCTGAGGCCTTCATCGGGCGTGGTGGCGAGGCCGTTCGAGGCTTTTGTGGTCGAAGAAAACCACCGCTCGTTGATCCCGCCTCTGTGCGCGCCGAAGGCGTACAGATCGTCAGGATGAAGTTTTAGCCGGCGTCCGGGAATCATGAAACAACGCGGCACCCAGCACGGCTCCAACCGGAGCACACCCTTGCCTGCGTTGACAGCTCCCTGAACAGTCGTTCGATTCAGCATTCTCGTAATCTCCTAGCCGCTCATTTTGCGATGTGGCAAAACGTTGGCCTGCAGCGATTCGGCTCCTCAGTGCTCTAATCCGATCCCAAAGGAATAGAGGACGTTATCGTGATCCGTAAAAAACGCGTGACTGTCGCCTACGGAAACACCGGACAGATCCGCGTAGCTAGGGATCTCATCCTTGCTGGAATAGAGTTCCGCCCCGGTCGCGGCATTCAGTACAAACAGCTTGGCGTGAGTTGAGGGGTTGCCGCCGGACAGAGCGATCACAACGCCATTGGCGATCCGTGGCGGCGCTGGATTCACCATGTCCTCCGAGACCCATACGGGGTTGAGAACGAACATCCCATCGGTTTCGGCGATTTTGAATGCCACGACCCCACCGTGCGTAGTGGGACCATTCAGCTTGACGGCGCTGTCATTCAGAGTGATGCCGGTAGAGATAGAGGCGAATGCCCAGAATGTGCCTTCCTTATCCTGCCAAGTCGCGAACCCATCCCAGTCGTGCTTTTCGCCAGCTTTGGCGACGGGAGGCGTTTCGAAGAGCGGGGTGTGGTGATCCGCGCCGCCCAGCGACGCGGCGTCCAGAAGGGCTAGACTCCCATCTTTTCCGGGGGCCACCACCAACTGCTTTTCCTTGTACGTGAAAGTCGCTGGAGAAACGCTCTCGTAGCTGGCCATTCCGCCGGCGGGAGTGTACCAGTCCGCAACTTTCATGTCTTTCGCGACCGAGACCACGCTGCCGGCATAGACGCCGGAATTTGAATCCGAGGTTCCGGCGCCGGTGACGACAATCGAGTTGCCGTCGGGTGTGATTGCCGGACCGGAGAGCGCGAGAGGACGGACCTGCTGGGATGGATAGCTCGCGACAGTGTAGTCGGGTGAAGCCAAGTTGATCGCCCACAGACCGTTGGGCACGCCGCCACAGCCGTGGCCGGTTGCGGTGTAGATCATTTTGTCTTCGAAGTTCAAGCCGAACGCGCTTGCGTCCGCGGCCGGGAGAAATTTCACGGGAGGCGCGAAATCAGCGCCGGTGGTCATCACCTGCTCGTGGAGCATACCGTCCGGGGTCAACACGTAGATGCCCTTCAACCTGAAGTAGCCTCCTCCCGGCGCGACGCCGAGGCGGCGCTCATTGGGCGCCGCCGGGGGTGCCTCAGGTGGCCTCGCAGCACCTGGAACGCGCCGCCGCCGGGCGTTGAAATTGATTACCATCGGCGGCTCCATCAGTATCGGCAGGCTGGAGACTGCGCATCCCGGCGCAGGCCTAGAGGATGATTTGAACTCCTTCGTCCAAACCATCGAACCCAACTCCGAGTCCACGGCGTAGAGGGTGTCCGCGGAACTCCAATACACGATGTCTTTGAAGCCCTGAGCATTGATCAGGCGGCCTGCCAGTAGCGGCTCGCTGAAGGACCGCGCCTCTTTCGACGGTTGCCCGAGCTTGATCTTCCACAGGAATTTGAACTTGGCGCCGGTGTTCTCCGGGGTGAGGTCTATTTCGCCCTTTTGCCAGCCAGTCTGTCCCGCGTCTGCACCGGTCAATCTCCAGTCGCCGCTCTGTTCCTGAGCAACTGCCGCAGCGGCAAAAAGAAAGGCCCCGGCACAACACGCCCCGATTGTCCACCCTAAGATTTTTTTCTTCACGTCCACAATCCCCAATCCGTTTCCGCTAAACCGAACGCCAGACGAACGCATGCTGAATCTATTTCAGTCCGAAGCAATAGATCGTTCCGTCGAATGTGCCGAACATGACCTTGTCGTCGGCGACGGATGGGCCCGCCTGGTGAAGGAACGACGTGACCTGATCTCCACTCGAGTAGAGTTCCTTGCCGGTCATCGCATCCAGCGCATACAGCTTCGCGGGAACGGAGTGATTGAGCCGTTCCTCCGCGCTGAAGAGTCCGCCCACCGCATCGTTGGCCTGCATGGTGTATTCGCCGGCCGCCAGGACGAACACTACGCCGTTGACAATAATGGGAGGCTCGGAAGTGAGCATGTCTCGCGATTGCCAGGCTGGAACGAGTTCTGTCCTGCTGTCCTTTTCCTCCAGCTTGAAGGCAACGACTCCGCCGTTCGGCGTTGATCCGTAGGACTTCGGAAATTTCACCGCAGTTTCACCACCGGTCGGACCCAGTACCCAACGTGTGCCCTTTTTGTCTTCCCAACTGGCGAGGCTCCCCCAGGTACCTTCCTTCTGAAAATTCACGTTCTTGTTGGAGATGAGTTCGCTGCGGAATAAGGGTGTCAGGTGATCGGCGCCGCCCAAGGACTTGCTGTCGAGGACGAAATAGCGGCCTTCCTTGCCGGAAGCGACGATGAGTTCCCGCCCTTTGTAGGGAAAAACCACGGGTGTGACGTTCATGTCCAGGTCTCGCCGCGTGAGCCAGACGTGATTACTGGGTGAGTAATAGTCCTTGAGGGTCAACTGGTCATTCGAAAATGTGAACGCCTCGACGCTCGTGGAGAGCTTTCCGGCGGCGGCATCGTAGGGACCATCGCCGGACTCAAAATAGATCGTTCCATCCGAGCCTACCGCGGGTCCGGCCGTGCCCCACAAGCCCGCCTGTGGCGGGGTGGACACGGTAACCTTCCGGTTCTCGAGATTGACCGCGTAGAGGGCATTGGGCACGCCGCCGCAACCCTGACCGGTGACCGTGTAAAGCACGTTCTTGACCAGGTTCAGTCCGTAAGGTTTGCCGTAGGGCATGGGAAGGACCTGAATCGGCGGGTCGGTATCGCTGCCGGTGGACAGGTCCATGATGCGCAGGTAACCATCGCTGGTGAGCACATATAAGCGCCTGACAGGCGCGCCCATCGGAGAGACCACCGGAGTGGCAGTCAGTGCGTTGGTGCAGATAAAGCCGGCGCCTTCGCCTGGCTCCTGCGGCTTCTCGGATGACCACTTCAGCTTGGTCTGCCAGATTACTTTTCCGGTTTCCGCATCAAGGGCGAAAACGTCGTTCGACGCCCCCGCGAGAATGGCAACGGTTCGGGCGCCGTCCGCAGTCTTTACGCCGGAAACGATCAATGGTTCCCGGAACGACTGCATCCCCATCGTTTTGCTCTCAACTCTTGTTTTCCAGAGCAGTTGCAGCTTGCGCGCGTTCTTCGTGGTGATCTTCGACTCGCCGCGCTGCCAGGCGTCACGCGCCGGATCCGCGCTGCTGGTGAGCCACTCGGCAGTAGATTGGCCGTACGCCGGGCTTAGCGTCACTAGCGCACATCCCACAAGACAAATCGCCCGCAAGACCCTCAAGCCGTGCGTGCTGCTCAAACCGCTATGGAGAGACATGAAGCTGACACCCTCCGGTAGAAGACTGCGCTCTCTGAAATCCGGGAAGTGGCTCCCGCTTGCTGACTGACCCAAACGAGAGTGGCGCTCACCTGGCACCGCCTGGTAAGGATGTGCTCCTCAGAATCGGGGAATGAGACGGCTCATTCGCGAGCAGAATACTAGTCGCCGCGTTCGACGTCTGTCAATGAAATGCGGCCCGGATTTCGAACGGTTTATGTTCCTTGGGAGTGATACTCGGAAGCGCGGTATGATCACCCAAGAAATCTGCTCGCTCAGGACAGCAGGAAGAGAATTGCTTCTATGAACCGTGTTTGCCCGTTTCGTTTCTGCTGCTTGCTCTTTTTGATGGCGATCGCCACCGGCTGTTCCCCAAATTCCAGGAAAACTGCGCCGCCGGAGCAAGTGCAAGAAGCTGCCGCTCCCGCGTACCAGGTTGATCCGCTCACGGCCGGATCTATCTCGGGAATGATTCGCTATATCGGCAAAAGGCCCTTGCCGAAGAAAATTGACATGAACGGAGATCCCGCGTGCGTCGAAGCGCACCACGGAAACGCGTTGGATGAGTCTCTGGTTGTGTCATCCAGAGGCGGGTTGGCTAACGCCTTCGTATATGTGAAATCCGGGCTGGACGGAAAAACCTTTGCGGCGCCCTCAACGTCGGTTGCGATTGATCAGAATGGGTGCTGGTTCAGGCCGCGCGTTCTTGGTATTCAGACAAACCAGGCCCTGCAGATTACGAAATCCGGTCCGGTCACGCACAGTATTCACCCATGGCGCAGATCAACCGGGAGTGGAACCATAGTCAGGGAGCGGGAGAGCCGCCGCTTGCCCGAAAGTTCGCCGGCGGGAGGTCATGATCCACGTGAAGTGCAATATTCATAGCTGGATGCAGGCTTACATCGGTGTCGTGGATAATCCTTATTTCGCCGTGTCCGGGGAAGACGGCAGCTACCGCATCGGAAACCTGCCGCCCGGCACTACACCGTCGCGATATGGCAAGAAAAACTGGGAAGGCAGGAGCAACAGGTAACGGTGGCTCCGCATTCGAACACGCAGAGGGACGTTACGTTCAAGGGGACGAATTGATGCGCAAGAGATTTTTCATATTGCTGGCATTTGGTGTTTGCCTGGCTCTGGCAGGCTGCAACTCAGCGAAACCGCCGGCCAGCCCTGCTCCGGGGACCGCTGCGGAATCTTCGGCTCCTCGCATTTACGTGACCAACGAAGTGTCGGGCGATCTCAGCGTGATTGACTCCAGCACCCGCAAGGTCATCGCTACGGTTTCGCTGGGTAAACGCCCGCGTGGGATTCACGCCAGCCCCGACCAAAAGACTTTGTACGTTGCGTTGAGCGGTTCGCCGATCGCTGGCCCTGATGTGGACGAAAGCACGCTGCCGCCGCCCGACAAGAGCGCAGACGGTATCGGAGTTTTCAGTGTGGCGCAGAACAAGATGGTTCGCGTTCTTCCCGGAGGGTCAGATCCGGAGAACTTTGATGTCAGCAAAGACGGCAAACAGCTTTTAATTTCGAATGAAGACACGTCGGCGGTGAGCATCGTTGACATCGCCTCGGGGACGGTGCTGAAGACGATCAAGATAGGCGGTCAGCCCGAAGGAGTTCGGGTCGCCCCGGATGGAAAGCGAGTGTTTATTACGTCTGAAGAGGACGGCACCATCGCCGTGCTCGATCTCGCGGCGGGCCACATTATCTCCACCTTCAAGGTTGGGCGTCGTCCGCGCTCGATCGCATTCATGCCTGACGGTTCTCGTGCCTACGTCAACGCCGAAAATGACGGGACGGTCGTTCTGGTGGACGCCGTGAAGTTCAAGACGTTGAAGACGATCCCTCTCGGTAAACCCGGCGTGATCAAACCGATGGCTGTGCTGCTTTCACCCGACGCGACCAGGCTGTACGTCAGCACGGGCCGCGGGCAGCAGGTCTTCACGGTTGACACGGCGACTCAGACCGTTCTCGGTTCGGTGACAGTGGGTAAGCGTCCGTGGGGCATCGCTCTCTCGCCGGACGCGAAGACTCTCTACTCGGCCAACGGGCCGTCGAATAACATTTCGGTAGTGAATCTTGCCGACAACACAGTGGCCGCAACGATTCCAGCCGGGACTGGGCCATGGGGCGTAATTGTTTTGCCTCCCTTGCGATAACCGACATGAAAATTGAGACGTCTCAAAAAGTTGTGCCTGCGGAACTCCGATCGGTATATAGTTCCTGACGGCCTTGAGATCACATTCGGCCCCCCAAGGGCCACACGCGAGGTTGAATCATGGAGAGCGCACCCAGAAGTCAACGAATCGCGAGCTGGGCCGTCGTTCCACTTGCCATCCTTGCATGCACCATCGGTGCAATCGTCCACGTCGGACGATCCGTCCACGCCGGTCAAACCGCCCCAGCCTCGGCAAGGAATATCAAATTGCCCAAAGCGCACCCGGGAAGCCTATACGCCCTAACCCTAGCGGTGAAGGACCTCGCGCAACTACAGGGGACCGACTCCGTCAAAGTCACGGTGAACGACGCGCAGGGAGAAGTCGCGTCCAAGTGGTTGCACCCCGCAGACCTCGATTTCTATCTGACGCTGCAGCCGCGGGCCGCGGGACCGGTGACGGTCAACCTGACCTCAGCTTCCGGAACGCAGACTCCGGAGATTAGCGCGACCCTCAGCAAGATTCTCAAGGGTACAGCTGCCCTGCCACGCGGTGTAGCTGACTTTAAGCGGGGCCTCATCGCTGCGGCGCCCAACGGTTCGTGGCAAAACGCCCAGCCGTTCGAACTGGGCCAGACCATATTCGGCAGCGATGACGAGCGCCCCTACGCTCCATCGAAGAGTGAAGATGGATACGCAGCGATGGTTAGGGGGTTCCATTGGTTCCGGTTCACCTTCCACGAGGCGCAACCGCGGCTGGTTTACTTCTTGTTGAATGTGACGGATCGCGATGTGCCTTTCGACGTCGACATCTTCCGGGCGGGCAAGGACGCCGACGGACAGGCGGATGTGGTCCCATTCAACGACGGACAGTTTGTTTATCAGGTCGAGGCGACCCAGAATTATCCCGGCCTCTACAAGTTCCGCACGCGCATTCTTCAGCCGGGGCAGGAATATTACGTGCGGGTGGCGGCGAATCACCCGGCTTATCAGTTGCACACGTATCAATATGCCTTGCCGCCGAGTAAAGATCCACACGATGCGGTGCGCGCAGGCATGGACTTCCTGGTCAGCATGGGCGACTCCTGGCTCTCCAATACACCCCGCCGGGGAGCGATCGCCTTGCGCACTAGCATGCAGCACTCCGAAACCCAGCTCTGCATCGCCTGCCATCCGTCGCAGTTCACAACACGAGGGTATTTGAAAGCAGTGGAGAAGGGATACGCCCCGACGCAGCGTGCAAGTCTCGAGTTTTTAACCGATCGCATTTACAACAACGCCCGACCCTTATACGGAGAACCCAACACCAACTGGGTGCGTATCATCTACAGCGCCCGCACCGTATCGAGCCGTCTGCCTCTCATCGCTCATGCTTTTGAGCAGAACGTCACTCACGACAAACCGCGAAAGAACTTCGATCTGCCGTACGCGGAGTTTTTAAAGATCCACTACAAGGGCGTGACTGTCATGCCGGGCGACGAAGCCGACGGCTGCGAACCTGATGTGAGCCCATTCGAGATTGCGCAACAGAGCTGGCATACCTTCGACCTCGCGTACAACGAGACCCACAACCAGGAGTGGCTCGCCGAGCGCGATCATGTGGAGCAACTGGCGTTGCCCTACGAACCGAAGAATATGATCGATCTGAATTGGAAGATCATGTTTCTTTCGGAAGTGAACCGCGAAAAATATGCCGCGCAGATTAACACGCTGATTGACAAGCTTTACGAGTATGAGACGCCCGAAGGTGGATGGCCGTATCCGTTCGACAAGACAGCCAAGACGGCAGACTTTATCTCATACAACGCGGTATTGGCCTTAGCTGAAGCCGGGCACAGACCCGAAACCGACGAACACCTCGACCGTGCGGTGAAAGCGCTGCTGGCGGCGCAACGGCCGGAGGGCAGTTGGGAAGGTGATCCGGTCTACCAGGGCTTCAACACGCCATTTAGGGCAACGCAGTTTGCTGTGATGGCGCTGTCAACCTTGTACCCCGGCACCACCAAGGCAAAAAACTGGGATGCCGCGTACCCCCCGCCTCCCACGACTCTCGCCAAGAATGACCTGCCACTGCTTCTGCAACAGCTCGACCAGTTCTGGGATCTGGCGCCGGAGCCAGTGTTGGCCCAGATTCGCAACGTGCTGGCGGAAAGCGATCAACCGTTAGCCCGTGAAGCTGCGGCGCGCGCGCTGGGACACATGGCTGATCCGGGCGCTAGGCAGGTGCTGATCAAGGGCCTCGGCGATCCCACCAAGATGGTGCAGACCAGTTCGGCGTATGCGCTCCGCATGGTGCTCTCGCGCCGGCAGGAGGCTGCGCCGGCAGGACGCAAACTGCTGGCTGCGGCGCTGGCTTCGCCCAACGCGCGCACACGTTGGGGAGCTGCCCGACTCTTCAATCAGCATTTCCGGGATTTGACGAGCGATCCGGAACTTCTGGCCGCCCTGGAGCGGGATCTCAACGATCCGGTGCCCTACGTTCGTTTCGAGGCCGCTGGAGGAGTATGGCGCTGGTACTACTGGCAGGTGGACCAGCAATCGGTGCGCCGCGGAACGCTGGAAGCACTCGCCACTCGATTGAACACGGAGACCGATCCGATGGTCCGCCGCGGGTTGCAGGAGAGCGTGTACAACCTGCTGGATGAAAACACTGGGTACCTCTCCGCCTGGGTGCGGGCGAGCTCGAAGGACGAAGACAAAGACCACATCAACGCTAGCTATGAAGCGGTGGTGCGCGACCAGGCGCAAGTACTGGCTAAAGTGCTGCGCGAGGGGACGCCTCTCGGCCGTGAGGGAATCTTGAACGCGTTGTGGGATTTCCATATTCGTCACTACGCGCTGCCGGAACTGAAGGCAGATACAGTCTCGATCGGCCTGCCGGCGGTTCTGACCAAGTACGTGACAGGCGTGCCCGACCTGCACCGCCCAGGCTACGAGTATTCGCCGTATCGCGAGACCGTTGACTTCAAGTACGACGTGCGTAACGGCTTCTTTCAAACGCGCATCGGCAACGACAGCGATCTGATTCACTTCTTCAAGAGTTCTGGGCCGGAGTTGGAAAACGCTCTGCTGGCGTGCCTCAAAGACGCCAATGACTCGATGAAGATCGAGGTTCTGAAGGCAGGAAGCACGCTCAGTGAAGCAGGCGACGCGCGTTTCACCCTCGCTGCACTGAATCTGTCGGAAGACTCGAACAACGAGGTACGGCAGACCGTCCGCTACGTGTACGAAGGCGGCCAGCGCGGAAGCCTGAACCTCGACACGCCGGCAGCGCCCGATCCGCACCTGGTGAGCAAGGTGGTGGAGATCCTGCAACACGGAAGCCCTGACAGCCAGGCCGTGGTGCTTCCACTGCTCGGAGCGTTGCCGGAAAACTCCGTGTGGGAAAAGCAGACGGATGTGCAGGGCGCTTTGCGGTCAATGCTCGAAGCAAAGCCGCGGCCGGCAAACTACGCGCAGGTGCTGGACGCCGCTTCTTCGTTCAAGAGCCTGATGCACGAACCGGGTCTCCAGGAACAGGTACTGGCCGGGCTGCATTCCTTCAACGCCGATGTGCAGCGTGCTGCTGTACGGGTTTCGTTCGAACATTTTCTCGGAGACCCCCAAACCGAGTCAACTGTGAAAACCGCGTTTGCAGGTCTAAACGCTTCGGCTCTCGGCATTCTTTTGGAGGAGGCAGGCAATCCGCAATTCTTGAAGAGACGTCTTGGAGTTGCAGGAGGGGCAGTTTCGCAGGACCAGGACTACCTAAACCGGCATACCGCCGCTTTGAAGATCAAGGGACCGCTGGAATATCCGCTGGTGGTGGACACGGTGATGGCCGCCCTGTTGAACCCCGACGCCAACATCAGCGCCGCGGCGCTGGATACGCTGCGTAAAGTGAAGGGCGTGGAGCAGAGGCCCGATTTCCGTGCCGCGATGGAGAAGCTGAAGACTTCCAGCAATCCGCGTCTCAAGCTCATCTGCACCAGCGTGCTGCAAGGAAAGGACCTGAGCGAAGCGTTGAAGGACGTGCAACCCGGCTCCGTGCTCGACTTCCGCTACTTTGTCACCAAGATCGAACCCATCCTGGCCAAACCCGGCGCGGACGGCAAAGCCTGCGTGTTCTGCCATGCCAGCCACGTGATCTTCAAGCTGGCGCCACCCAATGCCGAGGGCGTCTTCTCGGATCAGGACAGCAAAGAAAATTACCGCTACGCGATGCGCGTGGTGGACATCACCAACCCGGACAAGAGTCTGATGCTAATCAAACCCACCCGGCCTACCGACAGCGCCGGCAACGTAGGTGATTACCTGGCGACGCACAACGGCGGCCAGCGCTGGCACGGAAACGAATCCAGCGACCAATACCGGACCATTCTCGAGTGGATCCGCGGTGGCCGCCTGGAAGACGCGAGTCTGCAAAA
>WNGI01003347.1_pt1 | contig 29784 bp, 29 predicted proteins | sample 5400621 | NCBI WGS metagenome assembly WNGI01 (sample SAMN13153374, study PRJNA577476) | soil metagenome | isolation source: 20 cm soil or saprolite under Garry oak tree replicate 1 | place: USA:California | collected 2016-06-15
ACGAGCCAATCTTCATCTTCGGCCTGCCGGAATATTCTCCGCTTTGTCTCGAGCGTGACGAGCGGCTCGACGTCGTATCCCATGATCCACGGAAGTGGAAGATGCGCGTGCGTGGGACACATGTCGCCAAGAAAGAACGCCTTCTCTCCAGCTGATTCGATCAACACGCTCTGGTGAAACGGAGTATGGCCCGGTGTTGGAATAACGCGAATTCCCTTGACGATCTCTCGCTCGCGGCTCACGAACTCGAATTTTCCGTTGGCAACGATCGGCATGAAGTTACGCTCGAAATAGCTCGCGCTCGTTCGCTCATTCGGATGCGTTGCGTAATCGTATTCGCCGCGCTTCACAAAGTAGCGCGCATTCGGGAACGACGGCTTGATGGCATTCGATTCATCGCGAAAGGTATTGCCACCGGCGTGATCGAAATGAAGATGCGTGTTGATGACAATGCCGATGTCATCGGATCGAACGCCGATTTGCCGAAGTCCGTCCTCGAGAGATGTCCGCCCTCCTTCGCCTTCGTTCTCGATCCCGTAAATGTCCTTGAACTTCTTGTCTTCCTTGTTGCCCGCTCCAGTGTCGATCAGCACCAGCCCCGACGAGTGCTCGACAAGAAGCGTTCGCATGCCTAGCTGAATTCTGTTTCGATCGTCGGCGGGGATTCTTCGTTCCCAAAGTGGTTTGGGCACGACACCGAACATCGCACCGCCATCGAGCTTCTGTGCGCCGGCCTGAATCGCGTGAATCGTCAGCGCGCCGACAGGTCGTGACTCGACGAGCGGGAGCGGCTTCGTCACGCTGTCCTATCGTTTTCCGCCGGCCCTGGCAAAGCGGAGCGACGGCGCTTGGGCGCACGCTTGCGCCGGTATGTGACGAGACGGTGAAGATCGTCCCACGTCTCGCACCCGCGATCCCCAGCGTCGGCGAGAAGACGCGTGAGGCAATGCGCGGTTGCCAGTGCGTCGCCACCGGCGCGATGGCGGTTGGTGATCTCCACGCCGTAGTACGACGCGAGATAGTCGAGCGACCGTCGCGAAAGTTGCGGCAACACCTGCCGCGCGAGACGCACCGTGCAGATCCGTCGCCCCACGAGCTCGCGACCCGAGGCGCGACGCACCTCCGTGGAAAGAAACCGCCAATCGAAATTCGAGTTGTGCGCAACGAACAGCACCTCGAGCAGCTTCGGCTCGATCTCGGCGAACCGTGGCGCATTCTTCACCATCTTCCAGGTGATTTGCGTGAGTCGCGAAACGAAGGGCGAAATAGGACGCTCGGGATTCACGAGACTCTCGAACACTTCCGCAATTTTTCCATTTCGAACTACGACCGCCGCAACCTCGATTATGCGGTCGCCGCCATAGTGCTGAGTTCCGGTCGTTTCGAGATCGACGACGACATAGGAGAGCTGTGTCAGTAAATCCGGGTCTAAGCAAGGCTTTGGATCGGCCGCCGACGCAGATGTGAGGAGCCAACGACCCGCACCGTCGCGCAGGAATTCAGGACGCCCCGCGAAAATCGCTTCGGCCATGTGCTCGGCGACAATGCGCGGCGCTCCGGGAAGATTGCAGACGTGTCCGATGAGCGAGACCGGATCCGCAGGTCCACTCCTGAGAAATTGTGCGGCGCGCTCGGCGAGAAAGCTCGACTCTGCGCGCGTGTCCAATCCGTCGCGGCTCACGCCCACGGATCTTCCCGCACGAGAGGGCACGTCATGCACCGCGCGCCACCGCCGCCACGTACGAGCTCCGCGCCGTCAAACGTGATTACCGCGCGATCATTCTCGCCGACGCTGCGTTCGTTCGACAGAAAATCCGATGCGGTAATCACGTTGAAGCCTGCCTTCTCCATTTCACGTAGCGTGAGATCATTGCGGGCATACGATAGGACGAGACCCGGCCTTACCGCAACGAAATTGCAACCCGACGACCATTGTTCCCTTTCCTGCATCTTCCGTCGCTGACCTCCGCAAAGGATCGGCTCCATCGGAAGCCCGCACTCCTCGAGTGCTGCGAACACGCAGAATCGGCAAGCGCCCCGGACCGATGAAGTGCGGGGGATAAACGACGCACACCTGCCGGTCCACCTGCGTGAAGATCATATCGAGATGAATCGCGATGTCCTCGCCAGGCATAACGACGATAACAATTTGCTCGACGTCGGTGTTGCTGAAGAGAAGCGAGGCGAGCTGATCGATCGCCGCCGGACTCGATCGCTCGCTGAATCCGATCATCAGAGTTTGGCGACGCATGGGATGCACGTCGCCGCCCTCGAGCGTGTAATTCAGTCGATGCTCTACGGAGCCATCGTAGATGATTCCACGATTCGAGAGGCGTGGATTGTGAGTGAAGATCGCCTTCATCACCAACGCTTCGGTCCATCGAATACTGTATCTCATCGAGCCGATCATGATGTGCTCGTTCAAACCGACAGCGACGTCGCGTGTGAAAAAAAGATTCGGAAGAGGTGGCAGTGCGTAACCGCCTTCATTCAATGCAGCGGCGAGGGGACCGGGTGATTCCTCGCGTCCCTCGATGAGGGCACTCGCGAGCTTTGCGGGCTCAAGGTCCTCGAGCTCGCGCGCAATCGGAAGTGACGGAAGAATGTCGATGGTATCACGGATGAGTGCTTGTTTTACCTCAAGATCGGTGAGCACCTCGGCGAGAAGATCATGCACGAAATTCACTTCGGCGAACCTCTCGAGAATGGCGACGAAACGGCGATGCTCACGCTGCGCGGCCGCGACATCCATGATGTCGTCGTACAGATAGTCTTCCCTGGTGGAGGGAGTTACGGCGTAGAGCTCGGCACCTGGAGGATGGACGAGGACCGACTTCAGGTTGCCGATCTCAGAAGTTACATGAACTGCCATCGCCGAAAAATACAATTGTGAGACACTTAGCGGGAACTCATGAGGCCCGGGACGAAACGCACAACGACAAACACGGTTGCCGAGCGGAGCTGTAATCCCTAACTTGTGAACTAATTCACAAGCGCGACTTTGAGACGCATCGCAGAATCCACAATCAGACGGCTGTCACTCTACCTGAGCTTTCTCGAGGAGATCGAAGCGAGGGGAGTTGCTACAACATCGAGCGATGATCTTGCGCACCTCGGAGGCACTACCTCCGCGCAGGTGCGGAAAGATCTTTCGTTTTTTGGGTCATTCGGAAAACGGGGTCTTGGCTACTCCGTTCCCGAGCTGTCATCACGTCTTCGCCAGATACTCGGACTCGGGAAGCAATGGCGAGTCTGCATTATCGGCGCAGGAAAGATTGGCGCGGCGCTCGCGCGCTACGAGGGATTCGCGGATCGCGGCTTTATCGTGAGCGGTGTTTACGACGCGGACCCGGAGAAGATCGGCACGCGCTGGGGGGACATTGTCGTTCGTCCCGAAGCCGAGCTCGAAAAAGACATCGCGTCGAAACGCTACCAGATCGCTGTTCTCGCTGTACCTGCCGAGGTGGCTCAGAAACTTGTCGACCGAGCGGTGAAGGCAGGCATCAAAGGGATTCTCAGTTTTGCTCCGGTACAACTCAATGTTCCCCACGACGTCGCCCTTCGCACCGTGAACATGGCGATGGAGCTTGAGGGACTTACATTCGCTCTGACGAACAAAGGGGATTGATGGGATTGACGGATAGACAGATTGACGGACAAGGGATTTCCGACGTCCGCCAATCCGTCAATCCGTCAATCTGGTATTCCTCATCAGCGCAGCGAGTTGAACGGCGCTGAGAGTTTCGGGTCGTGCAGTCGGATCGATTCCCTCGTTGACGAGAATTTCATTCGCGCGCTCGAGCGATAATCGACGCACCGCGCGAAGTACGTTCGCGATTTGCTTGCGTCGCATCCCAAATACCGCGAGCACAAAAGAACGAAACTCGTCCAGCTCCTCGACGGGAACGAGCGGCGAGTCGAGCGGTGTAAGGCGTACGACAGCCGAATCGACCTTTGGCGGCGGGCTGAACGCGCCGGGAGCAACGCCCCGCACGATCTCAGCGCGCGCGACAGCCTGGACATTGACCGTGAGCGCACCGTAGTCGCGCGACCCGGGGGTCGCAATAATTCTTTCGGCGACTTCACGCTGGACGAGAAATACGCACCGCTTTGGCAGCGGCGCCTGCAGCGTGTGGAAGAGTATCGGCGTCGTGATGTAATACGGAACGTTTCCGACTACGATGAATGGCTCGTTGACGAGATCGGCGAAATGGACATCGAGGACGTCCGACTCGACGACAGTGATCCGGTGATTACTCGCGTACCTCTCACGCAGGCGCTCCGCGAGCATGTGATCGATCTCGATGACGATGACTCGACCTGCCCGCGCCAGAAGAAGCTCGGTGAGCGATCCCCTTCCCGGTCCAATCTCGATCACGACGTCACTGTTCGATGCGCCTGCGGCGTCGGCGATGTCCTCGAGCGCGGATCGGTCATTGAGAAAATGTTGACCGAATCTTTTCAGCACCGGCGGATGCGACCGCTTGCGCGCCAAAGTCAGCTGCGCAGAACCAGAAGCGTGAGATCATCGTCGCTCGGCGCGCCGCCGGTATGCGAGTCGAGCATGTCGAACACACTCTGCAAAATCTCGTCAGGCGCGTGCAAGCGATTCTTGCTTATGACATCGAGAACTTTGGATTCGCCGAGCCGGTCGCCTGAGGGACTGCGCGCATCGATGACTCCATCGGTGAAAAGAACAAGAAGGTCTTCGCCCTTCTTCCACGGCTCTGCGGCAGCGCCTGGCACATCCTCGCTCATTCCGAGAGGCGGACCGTGCGCTACGAGTCGACGAGGAGCGCCCTTCGCGCCGAAGATGAATGCGTGAGGATGCCCTGTGTTCGAGTAACGAATAGTCGAAGTTTTTTTTTCGAGCACGCCAAAGAACATCGAGATGAACATTTCCGTAGTCGCCAGCTCTTCGCGCAATGTACCAAGGAGCAGAGACAACATCTGGCCCGGGTCGGCTGCAGCTTGCGCGTGGATCGCGGCGGCGCTCATCGCGAGTGCCATTATCAACGCAGCGCGATAGCCGTGGCCTGATACGTCGCCGACCATCACACCGGTGCGGCCGCCCGGCATTCTGAATAGATGATAGAAATCGCCGCCAACGCTTTCCGCTGGAACTACTCGCGCGGCGACCTTCGCTTCGGGCGCAACGATGGTTGGATTCGGCAGCAGCTTCATCTGAAGGTCGTGCGCGAGATACATCTCCTGCAACAAACGCTGTTGCTCGAGCGATGAGCGCACGAGTCTCGCGTTTTGAATCGCAGTGCCGATCTGCGTGGCGATCGCGGCAACGAGTTTCTGATCGCCGGCGCTGTAGGGTTGGTGGGTCCGTCGATCTGACAGATTCACGACGCCGAGTGGCTCGCCGCCCGATGGCGTCGTCCACATAATCGGTACCGAGAGCATTTCACCTCGTCGATACGGACGCTCGGCGTCGCAGACCATCTCGTTCACTTCCACCGTCAGTGGATGCTGCGTGCGAAACACTCGCGCAGAGACGCACTCCGGATCGTCGACGCGAATTGGAGGAGCACCTTCCGATCCGGTTCCAATCGCGGCAACAACATGCAGCGTGTCGGTGGACGGCTCATGCACTAGAATCGATGCGTGTCGCGCGCCTACCGTCTCCGAGATTTCAGTGAGAATTGTGTGCGCAGCATCCTCGAGAGTTACAGTGCGCCCGAGGATTTCACCGATGGTGTAGAGCAGATTGATTTCTTCATAGCGCTCGGCAAGCTCGAGCGCAGCGTGATCGACTTCCTGAACCCCGCGCAGAATCTGAGCGACAAATGGAACAAGAAGTCGAAGATGTTTTTCCAGTGGCTCGCTCCCTGCGCCACACGGCGCAACGGCAAGCCACGTACGTTTTGCGCCGGGCACCGGCGCAACCAGCATAGTCCCATCGTTGGTGCGAAGCGGCGCAGCTGCATTGACCGGCGGCAGAGCATCCGGCGGTGGAATCTTTGGAGCGGAGCGCGCCACGGCGATGAGGTCGCCAATGTCGCCCGTCGTTGCACTCCAGACGGCGGCGTCGCATTGCGTGATATCGCGAAATGCAACGAGAACCGTCTCGAGCTCTTTCATTCGCGGCGGAGTGTGAGCCTGATGACGTTACCGCGGTTGCGGATATGCTCGACGCGGTCCATCAGACGATGCATCAGGAAAAGGCCGCGGCCATCCTCGCGCATAATGGTTTCCGGCGTTGGCTCGACACGCTCTTTCTCCATGTCGAAGTCAGGGCCTTCGTCGGCAACGTCGAACACAATCGCATCGTCGCTGACAAGAGCGCGGACGCGGACGTGCTTACCCCTGCCGTTGGCATTGCCGCGAATGATTGCGTTCGATAGGGCTTCGGAGAGCGCCACGGGAACGTTGAGCGAACATTTTTTGGGAGGCAGCTGAAGCTCGCGACACTGGCGCGTCGCGAGCTCTACAACTTGTTCAATGTATTTGACGTCGCTGGGGATCTCGATGTCGAGAGCGACGCGGGGTTTAGCCATCAGAAACTCTCGAGCGCGCGCTCCCTTGAATCCGAGATTTGGAAGAGAGTGTCGAGCTTGGTGAGCTCGAACAGCGTCTGGAGATCGTCGTTGAGGTTCGCAAGGCGGAGCTCTCCTCCCTGCTCGCGGATTTTCTTTGAGAGCGAAACCAGCACGCCGAGTCCCGAGCTGTCTATGTAACCGGTCTGACTGAAGTCGATCAGGAATTTCTTTTCGCCGCGCTCGAGCTCGTCGAGAACCTTCTGTTTGAGCTCCTGCCGATTACCGACGATTAGCTGACCCTCGACGTCGACGACAACCACATCACCCTGCTTGCTGATCGAGAAACTCATTCTTTGTCTCCGATTGTTTTTATTCGGCCGCCGCAGGCATCGATTGCAACGCAGTGATTGCAGCGACGTTAATAATGTCCTCCGCGGTAGCGCCGCGCGAGAGATCAGCAGCAGGCCGGGCCAGTCCCTGCAGGATGGGACCGATCGCGCTCGCACCCGCGAGACGCTGCACCAGCTTGTACGCGATGTTTCCCGCATCGAGCGAGGGAAACACGAGCACGTTTGCATTGCCACCAATGCTTCCGCCGGGCGCCTTGCGAAGCGCGATCTCCGGAACCAGCGCCGCATCACCTTGCAATTCTCCGTCCACTCCGAGCCCCGGCGCGCGGGAGCGAATCAATTCCAACGCGGCAAGGACGGTGTCGACGCTCTCGCCCGCAGCGCTGCCGTGAGTGCTGAATGAGAGAAGAGCGACTCGGGGCTCATCTCCAACAATGCGCCGTCGGTCTTCCGCAGCGGTTATCGCGATCTCGGCCAATTGTTGCGCGGTTGGATAGCGGACGACAGCGCAGTCCGTGAATGTCAGAACGTTCGTCGAAGTTTTCCATGAAGAACCGGCAACCATATAAAAAGCGCTCGAGACCGTCGTGAGTCCGGCGCGTACTCCGATTATTCGAAGCGCACCACGGAGGACGTCAGCGGAAGTGTACACCGCCCCGGCCACACAGCCGTCGAGTTTTCCTTCTGCTACAAGAGAGTCCGCGTACTCCAGGGGCGAACCGTAAGTCGCAACGATGACGTCGAGTCCGGTCGCGTCCGCGACGGCACGACTCTGCATTCCTGAGTCGACTACGAGAACCGGGCGAGCAATGCCCAGTTTTGATAAAGAGACCGCCGCTTCAAGAACTCTCGTGTCGGCCGATTCGGGAAATGCAATTCGGGCGTCGAGGGCGGCCGCCCGTTGGCGGATGCTCTCGATGAAACTCATTTATTTCGATTTGGCGTTCTGGACGTATCGCTTCGTCAACGCCGCCGCAACGGCAGGATGGACGAGCCCTTCGAGAGAGCCGCCGTGGAGCGCTATCTCGCGCACGATGCTCGAGCTGATGAATGTCGTCTCTACAGACGGGATCATGAACACCGTCTCGAGTCCCGGCGACAGATGTCGATTCATGAGCGCCATCTGAAATTCGTACTCGAAGTCACTCATCGCGCGCAATCCGCGAATGATGAGAGTTGCATTCACGCTCCTCGCGAAATTCACGAGCAATCCCTCGAACTGCTGAGTGTCCACACAATCGTTGCCGCGCGTCACCTCTCGTATCATCGCGACTCGCTCGTCCGCGGTGAATAGCGGCTTCTTCGAGCTGTTGCGCGCCACCGCCACGACAAGCTTGTCAACGAACTCGCAGCTGCGCGTGATGAGATCTTCGTGGCCGCGCGTGATTGGATCGAAGCTTCCCGCGTAAATCGCGATTGTTGCCACGCTATTCCTCGGAGCGATAGATGGTGATCGCCGTAGTGCCGTAACGCCGGGTCTCGCCGCCTGCAGGGATCGATTCAGATGCAGCGTGCTCGACGGACAAGATCGACGCGAAAGGAACTTGAAGCCAGTGGGCAGCGACTCGGGCTGCCCCGCCACCCGAGTAAGGCGGGTCGGCGAAAGCGAGGTCGAATGCGCCAGGGCCGAGTTTTTCGACGAACTGCACTGCGTCGGCACGATGCACGGTGGCAGAATCGGACGCGCCAAGCTTCTCGACGTTCGCGCGGAGAATCCTCAGGCTCGCTGAATTGTTTTCGACGAAAGTTGCCGTTACTGCACCACGCGACATTGCTTCGAGCCCGAGCGCACCGGAGCCCGAGAACAAGTCGATGACCTTGGCTCCCGGAATGTCTTTCTGAAGAATGCTCATCCACGCTTCACGAACGCGATCGAGCGTTGGACGTACTGCTGAGCCCGCCGGCGCTTCGATGATCCTGCCACGCCAGCGACCCGCGACGATACGCACTCAGATCAGGGGACTTTGCTGCGGACAGATATCGGCGATCCGCGCCTGCAAACGACTTTCACCGCGGTAATCATCACGCTCGAGACGAAACGCAATGTCGACGGGAATCGCTACGTCAAATTCGGCGAGTCGCGGCGCAAATCCCCAGCCAATCGCCTCGAGCTCACCTTTCCCCGCGGAGAGGCGGAGCTTGAGCCCATCGCGACCGATCAATTTTGGCGGAGCGACAAGCCGAACGCCTCGCGCCACGAGCACCGGCGCCGGATTGCCAATTCCGAAAGGCTCGAAATGTCTGAGCAATCGCTCGAGCTCTTCGTTCGCGCCATCGAGCGCGACCTCCATGTCGATTCGCACCTCGGGAATCAGATCTTCGGGACGCAACATCGAGCGGCAAACTTCGTTGAACCGGCGTATGAAATCTTCGATGCGGCCGCGCTCGATGGTGATCCCTGCGGCGGCCTTGTGCCCGCCGAACCGAAGCAGCAGGTCGCTGCATTTCGACAGCGCCGCGTGAAGATCGAACTTCGCTGCCTGAATCCCACGGCCCGAACCCTTCCCAGTGTCACCGTCGAGCGCGATCAAGACTGTCGGACGTCCGTACTCTTCGACAATTCGAGAGGCAACGATCCCGATCACGCCCGGATGCCATGTCTCGCTCGCCAATACGATTCCGTATGTCTCGGCCGGATCCATCTGTATCAGCATTTCACGCGCTTCGTCGAGCGCTCGATGGTCGAGCTCCTGCCGCCGCGCGTTGAGCTCCTCGAGCTCGCGCGCGATTGTGTTCGCTTGATGCTCGTCGGTGCTCATCAGTAACTCCACACCTCGCATCGCGTGGCCGACTCTGCCGGCGGCATTGAGTCGAGGCGCGAGGATGAAGCCCACGCGACCTGCAGTAAGAACTTTTCCCTGCATGCCTGCGGCGCGGATCATCGAGCGCAACCCGATGTTGCGAGTCTCCGTCAACATTCGAAGACCGTAACGAACGAGGATGCGATTTTCCCCGCGAAGCGGCGCAACGTCTGCAACGGTTGCAAGCGCGACGAGATCGAGCATTCCCCAGATGAAGGAATCGTTTCGCCCGAGATGCTTCGCCAGCGCAAGTGCCAGCTTGAACGCGACTCCAACTGCAGCGAGATCCTTGTCCGGATATTCGCATCCATCCTGTCGCGGATTGAGAACAGCGAGACATTCCGGAAGGGCTTCGCCTGGAAGGTGATGATCCGTCACGATGACGTCGATCCCGGCTTTGCAGAGCTCGGCAACCGGCTCGCGCGCGCTCGTTCCGCAGTCACAGGTGAGCACGACTGACGCGTGATTCTCGATCGCGGCGCGAACTCCGGCAGCGCTGAGATCATATCCATCCTCGATGCGTCGAGGGATGAACGGAGCTGCTTTCGCGCCAAATTCGCGAAGCACGCGTGTCATGATCGTCGTCGAGCAAATTCCGTCGACGTCGTAGTCGCCGTGAATCAGTACGGTTTCGCGATCGTTGCACGCACGCGCGAGTCTCTCGACCGCTTTGGCGAGTCCGCGCATCGAGAACCCGTCGTGGAGATGAGCGAGGCGCGGGCGCAGGAAATCTTTTGCGGACTCCACGTCAACATGGCCGCGAATGAGAAGAAGATTCGCGACGGTTTCCGGAATGCTCAGCGTCGCCTTCAAACTCGCAACAACTTCAGGGTCAGGCACGCGAGGAATTATCCAGCGCGCATTGCCGCGAATCGCTCTTGGGGCGTCAGGAATTGCAGTCGTTGCCGTCACCCTGGGAAGCTAGACACCGCCACGAGGCCACTCAAGCGTGGGACGCCCGATAAAGAAGAACTCCGCAGGCTTCGCACACGTCGATTGCTCCGTTCACTGCCATGAGATTCCGACGCTGCATTGGAATCGCGGTATCGCAGTTACCGCAGGAATCACCGCGCAGAGCGTAGAGCGCCTTTGGACGGCGGGTGCGAATGCGATCGTATTTTCCGAGAAGGGGGCGCGACACGCCGGCGGTCTTTTCATTTCTCGCCTTGTGCGCGATCTCGAGCGACGACGCGAGCTCAGTTTTTTCCTTCGCGATTTCGTCCCGCGCGAGCAGCTGCTCTTCTTCTACCGCCGAGACAGCGGCTTCATGTATCTGCACCGACGATCTCAGCTCCGTGAGTCTTCGGCCGATCGTCGCGAGCTCGCTCTCATCGTCGGCTATCATGCGGCGCGAAGATTCCACCTGCGCCATCGCTGCAGTCGCTTCCTTCAGGCGTTTTACGGCGTCGAGCTGCGCGAGATTCCTTTCCTGCATCTGCTTGTGCGCGGCAACTTTCGTCAGCAAATCACGCTGGCGCCTCTCTTCCGTTTCGACTGAGCCTCGCGCGCGATTGAGCGTGGCGATCGCGTTCTCGAGCTTCCGGTCCAGCTCCGACATGCGCGGCTCGAGCGCGCGCAATCGTGTTTCCAGCTGGTGAATCTCGGTATCGTCTGCCTGCAACGACAACAACACTTCGACATCATTTTGCATCACTTTCCTCCTGGGTTTTAGCGCGCACGGTCCCGCCGGAACGCCTTGAACGACATTTTTCCCGACGCTCGCATCTGCAGAACGAGTTTCTGCCGCTCTTCATCGAGAATCTTCTTCTCAGCACCGCTTGCGAGCGGACTGAGCCGGTCGATCTCGGCCAAACGCTCTTCCATCTCCCTCACCTCGAGCTGCGCCAACGAATCATCGATAGTGCGCTGCGCATCGACGAGCGCGTTTGGATCTTCCACCAGCAATTCGATGACCTCGATCTCCTCGGGGTCCAGCGTCGCCGAAACCTCTTCGATCGTCGCGCTGTCACCGGCCGAGAGCAGCGCTGAAAAAATTGCGCGATAGCGAGAATCCCTGAAGCTGTCGGGGCCGATCCGCTCGGCGATCGCATCGGCGCGCGAGCGCTGGGCGAGCATCGCTCGAACGAGCTCACGCTCTGCCGAAGCACCACGCACATGAGATCGTGCGCGGCGGTCACCGCGACGATTGCGAATCTCGACATTGATGCGCGGGCCGGGTGTTGCTCGCTGTGGAGTGGGCGGCGTGGTCACACGCTGCGCCCCAAGCTCGTTCAGCAGGATCTTGCGATCGACTCCCGTTATCTCGCCGGCGCGCGACACATAGAGATCGCGCATGATCGGATCGGATGTCGCGCGGATTGTCGGAAGCAGACGATCGAGTGCCCTTCGTTTCTTCTGGAGCTCACCGAACCAACCGCCGCGTTCCAGGATTTGAATCTTGCGCTCGAACACATCTATTGCGCTCTCGAGCTGCTGTTCCATAGCAGCCGCACCGTGGAGTCGCACGAAGCTGTCCGGATCCTCTCCGGGAGGAAGCGTCACAACGCGCACGGCAAATCCTTGTCGCAGCAGCTCGTCTCCGCTGCGGAAAGTCGCTTTCAGACCCGCCGAGTCGCTGTCGTAAAGAAGAAAAACGTTGCGCGTGTACTTCCGCAGCAGCGTCGCCTGCATTTCTGTGAGGGCAGTGCCAAGCGGCGCGACGACTTCCTCGATTCCCGCAGCCATCAGACGCACAGCATCGAAGTAACCCTCGACAAGGAGCGCTCGGTCAGCGCGTCGAATTGCACTTCGCGATCTGTTCAACCCATAGAGAAGTTTTCCCTTTGAGAAAACGGGAGTCTCGGCAGAATTGAGATACTTTACGTCTCCCGGCCCGAGGAGACGTCCGCCAAATCCCACGTGACGTCCCGCAACGTCGAGAATCGGAAAGATCAACCGACTGCGGAATCTTGGACGCGGCTCACTCTCCTGATCGGGCCTGGTGAGAAGTCCTGCCTCGAGAAGTCGCGCGTCATCGAAGCCGAGCGTGTTCATATAGTTGCGCATGAGTCCGATTTCACGGGGCGCAAATCCGAGGTCGAATTCTTCGGCGACATCGCGCGACAGATCGCGCTCCGCGAGATACGCACGTGCTGGCGCGCCAATTTCCTCGTCCCACAACAACTGTCGGAAGTAAGCGGCAACAGTCGCGTTGAGCTCCCAAAATGGTTCTCGCGGATCGGGACCATCCCGACGCACCTGCGTGTCGCGAACCTCGATGCCGACTTTCTCGCCGACCATGCGTACCGCTTCCGGCCAGTCGACACCGAGTCGCTTGGTGAGAAACTTGAACACGTCGCCGCTCTCGTTGCACACGAAGCAGTGATACATGCGCTTCGAAGGCGAGACAGAGAAATTGCGCCGCGTTCCCTGGTGAAACGGACACGGTCCGCGAAAATCGGCACCGGTGCGCTTGAGCGGGACATACTCGCCGATGATTCCGACAATGTCGGCGGAGTCGCGAACCTGCTCGATAGTCTCGTCGGGAATCACGATAGCTCCACGACGGTAACACCGGCGCCACCTTCATTCCATGCGCCGAGTCGAAAGCTCGATACGCGACTCTCCTTGCTCAGCATCTCTGCCACACGCTCGCGCAACGCGCCGGTTCCCTTCCCGTGAATGAACCGGAGCGTCTTCAAGTCGGCACGGACAGCAGAATCGACCGCGCGCATGACGAGATCTTCAATTTCTGCAGCACGCATTCCCCGGAGATCTATCTCTCTTTTTGCTTCGAGCTCCGGTGCGTCGCCACGAATCGGGACCTCAACTCGGTCACCGGTTTCCGGCGCATCCGCCTGGGCAAGTGTCGCCCGAGGAACAGTCAGCTTGATTGATCCAAGTGCGACGACAGCGTCATCCCCTCGAATTTCCAGCAGTCTCGCCGTCTTTCCGCCTAAAGTCGGTACGGAAACGAAATCTCCCTCACTCGGCGGCGCCGCAAGCGCTGAGGATTCGTAACGAAGACGTCCACGCGATTCCGCATCGGCGGATTTGTCGAGGGCGGATATTGCGGCAGCTTCGTCGGAGGCGAGCTGTTCGATCTTCCGTCTCGCTTCGCGAGCAGCCTCTTCACTTGCGGCTTTTGCAGCCTCGCGCAGCTCGCGGATCGTTCGCTCCACCTGGTCGCGCGCGTCGAGAAGCACGCGGCGCGCTTCACGACGAGCGTCACGCTCCGCATTTCTTTCGCGCTCTTTCACCGAGCGCTCGCGTTCGGCAACACGACGCGCTCTTGCTCTCGCGTCTTCGGCGATCACCGCCGTTTCCTTCTCGGTTTCTCGAAGTCGCTGTTCACGATTTTCCAGCTCCGCGAGAAGCGCGTTGACGTCGCGCTCACCAGTTGGCAAGCGAGCCTCGGCATTGGCCAGAATATCTTCTGGAAGCTGCAAACGCCGAGCAATGCTGAGTCCGTACGATCGTCCCGGAATTCCCTTGATCAGTCTGTAGGTGGGTGCAAGCGCGACCGCGTCAAACTGGAGTGACGCATTCACTATTCCCGGAACTTCCGCGGCAAGCTCCTTCAATGCACCGAGGTGCGTGGTTGCAACGGAAAGACTGGAACGTCGGGTAAGCGACTCGAGAATCGCCGCGCCAAGTGCGGCGCCTTCGACAGGATCAGTTCCAGATCCAAGCTCGTCAATGAGAACCAGTGAATCCGGCGTCGCGGAACGAAGGACTTCGGCAAGATTTTTTATATGGGCGCTGAACGTCGAGAGACTCGAGCTTATGGATTGCTCGTCACCGACGTCCGCGAATATCTCGTCCACAATTGCGAGCGTTGACTCCTTGCCCACCGGTACAGGCATGCCGGACTGTCCCATCGCCGCAAAAAGTCCAAGTGATTTGAGCAGAACCGTTTTCCCACCGGTGTTTGGACCGGATATCAGAAGGGTCCGCTCTTGCGGCTCGAGCTTTAGATCGAAGGGCACGACTGGAATACGTTGAGCGAGGAGCAACGGATGACGACCATTCGTGATCGCGAAGCCCTCGGATGCGCTTCCTAGCTCAAAGCTGCTGCAGTCGAACTCGATGGAAAATCGCCCGCGCGCGTAGAGCGTGTCGAGCTCGATCAACGCATTGAACGATGCTGCAATTTGGTCGAGCGACGGTCGTAACGCGTCAGTGAGCTCCGCGAGAATGCGGTCGATCTCCCGCAGCTCTTCGGTTTCGAGCTCGCGGATTCGATTCCCTGCTTCCACCGCCGCGGGCGGCTCCACGAAGAGAGTGACGCCGGTTGACGACGTGTCGTGAACGATTCCACCGATTGTAGATCGAGCTTCTTTCCTCACCGGAATAACGAAGCGACCATTTCGGACAGTCACGGACATGTCGGCGACTCGGTGGTGAGAATCGAGACTCGCGACAACTCGTTCGAGAAGCTTCACCAATTCGCCCTGCGAGCCTCGCAGCTCGCGGCGCACTCGACGCAAATGGGGCGACGCCTCGTCGCGAACGTTCGCCTCGTCATCGATCGCCGCGAGAATTCTCTTTTCGTCAGTGTGCGAGCTGACGAGCGAATCGATCTCCGGCTTGAGGAGTGCCTTTGATACTTGCGGCACATCAACCCGAGCGAGCGCTTCGGCGGTGAGACGCGAGCCGCGGAGCAAGTTTGCCACTGCGAGCAGGTCGGCAGCAGAAAGCGATGCGCCTTCGACGCGCAGGCGAACGAGCGCGGGACGAATGTCCGGAATCGATTGGGGAATCCACGCGAGCTTGTCCTCGATCAGCGAGCGCACCGCGGCGAGGCGCGAGTGCTCGCGGACAAGAAACTCCCGGTCGGACGTCGGTGAGGCTTCGCGAATCCTTTCGGCGCCAAGCGAAGAGGACGCTCGCCCGGCAACAAGGTCGAGTGCGCTCGGAAATTCGATTACGCGAAGAGCGTGTTCGTTCATGCCGCCACGCTCCGCGTAAAACAGAAAAACCCGAACTCGCGAATGTCGTCGCCAGTTCGGGTTTTTGATGCTTTTCTCGAGTTGGTCACCCCTGCTTGCCGAGCTCCTCTCGCGCGATGGCGTTTATGGTCGATCCTTCCGCGCGTCCCTTGAATTGAGGAAGCACCTTGCCCATCACAGCGCCAATGGTTGTTGATCCGCCTTCAATCGCAGCTTTCACTGCCACACGCAGCTCATTTGGACCGACCTGCGCTGGAAGATATTTCTCGAGTGCAGCGACTTCACTGCGCTCTTTCGCTGCGAGGTCGGTTCTTCCGCCCTTCTCATACATTTCAACCGACTCGCGCCGGCGCTTGATGCCTTTTCGGAGAACGTCCATTACTTTCAGATCAGCCTGCAAACGCGCCACCAGCTCGGACATTTAGACTCGACGTGTCCGACGGTTTTTGCGCATCGCGGTGTTCAGCTTTCGCTTCCGCCGCTCGCTCGGCTTCTCGTAATGCCGATGCTTGCGCAAATCGGAGAGAATGCCCGCCTTTTCGCACTTCTTCTTGAAGCGCTTGAGCGCGCGCTCAAAGTTCTCGTCGTCATGAATTATGACTTCCGACAAAATCTACTTCCCCCCTTAGAGGCGTCTCATCGCCGACAAATGTATAGACTTGCAACTTAGTCCTCTTCTATAGAGCGAGCAAGTCAAGGACCGTAACGAGAAAATCACCCAGGAGGCCATTTCATCTCCCGTCCGCCGAGAATATGAAGATGAAGATGATCTACAGTCTGTCCGGCATCGGGACCGGTATTGATCACGATGCGATAACCGGGCTCCGCGAGTCCCTCCTTTCGAGCGGCCTCCGCCGCGGTCCGCATGAGGGCGCCCAGGTCTATTGATTCATCCGCAGCGTCGAGCGACCCAACATGCTTCCTCGTAATGACGAGAATGTGCGAAGGGGCTTTTGGACTGATGTCGCGAAACGCGACTGCATCGTCATTCTGCATGACAATGTCCGCGGGAATCTCGCCCTTCGCGATCCGACAGAAGAGACAGTCTTTTGACAATTCACCCTCCCTCGTTCGAGGACTCAAGATTTTCGCTCATCGCGCGCGCAATGGCCATGGCCGCAATCCCCGCAGTCTCGAATCGGAGAACTGCTGGAGCAAGTCGAATAGGCGTAAATCCGCCATCGATCAGCTGCTGCCGCTCGTCATCAGCGAGGCCGCCTTCGGGTCCGAGTGCAATCACCATCGGGAATCCGTCATCCCTGGAGAGCATCGATTGTTCTGCATTCGCGTCAAGCAGCATTCGGTTCGCCTCAGGAGAGGCAGAGATCGCGCGCGCAATCGGAGCCGAAGGATGAATTTCGGGAAGCCATCCGCCGCCTGATTGCGTCAGTGCAGAGATCATCCGCGATCGAATTCTTCCAACGAACGTCGGGCCCTCACCTTTGCTCTCCACACTTTTCGACCGCCGCCACACTACCGGCCTCCAGCTCGCGGCGCCAAGCTCAGTGATCTTTTCTGCAAGCATCAGCATGCGATCGCGATCCCCCACCGGCACAAGCAAGTGGACCGGCTGAGGAGCCGGGATGCTCCATATCTCATCGACGTCGATCGTTAGAGACCGCTTCGTCATTCGCGCGATCACGCCGCGCCCTGCGCCGCCGACCCCATCTCGGAGCTCAACCGTATCGCCCGGGCCAATTCGAAGAACGCGAGCATGCTGCGCGGCGTCGTCCGCGAGCGAGATATGGCCGCCCACAAAATACTTGTCTGCGCAAAAGAATGTTGCTGCTACGCGCGGGCGATCAGTCCGCTCCACCATTCCTCCTCGGTGTCCTCTCTCAGTAATCGCCAACCTTTCGCGTCGATTGCGTCGAGCATCATCGCCCGCTCCTCGCGCAGGATTCCGGAAAGAATGGCGTGCCCATCGGCTACAAGCGAATCTCGCATGACTGGAAGCAGATCTACGAGCACCGATGAAAGTATGTTCGCAAGAATAACGTCGACTGGAGCGATCAGCGGAAGCAATGTCTCCGCATCCCCTTCGACAAAATGAACACGATCGAGCACTTCGTTCGCGTGAATGTTGTCAGCGGCATTGCCCGCGGCATCAGCATCGATCTCAATGGCAACGACCTTGCGTGCGCCGAGTTTAGCCGCGGCGATTGAAAGAATTGCCGAACCCGCGCCGAGGTCCGCGACCATCAACCCGTCGAGTGGAATCGTCTGCATCAAACGGATCACTCCGCGCGTAGTCGCGTGCTCGCCGGTTCCGAAAGCCATTGCCGGGTCGATGACAACAGCGTGATCACGATCGAGATTCTCCGCCAGCCAGGGCGGCGCGATTGTGAGGGCGCCGAGGCGATGCGCAGCGACGCGGGCTCGCCATTCATTCCACGATTGCGGCTGTGCGACGACTATTGCTACGATCGCATGAGGATCAGCCTTTGAGATCGCACCGCGAGCTACTTCAGCAGCGTCCTCGCTGGCGAGCCACGTCACGAGATCGGAGCCGACTTCGTGAACCGCCTGCGACCCCGCGGCAAAGAGCGCGGCGATCACGGAGTTTCGTTCGCGCGCCCCGGAGATTCTGATCTCAAACCAACCGTCGGCGTCAGCCGTCAATCACGCGCCGAGTGACTCTTTGACTTTCGACCAGAATCCTTTTGGACGGCGCTCCAGGGGCGCCACCTGCAGCTCTCCCAATCGCTTGATGAGACGCTCTTCTTCCTCGATCAATGTGTCCGGAGTGTGCAGCTGGAGCCGGATGTGAAGATCGCCCACGCCCGATGCATTAACTCGCGGAAGACCGCGTCCTCGAAGATGGAATACCTGGCCACTCTCGGTACGCGCCGGCACGTGAAGAGTGACGCTCGACGTTACAGTCGGAACTTCGACATCCCCGCCAAAGACAAGCTGCGGATACGTGACGAGCACTTCGCAGTACAGGTCTTCGCCATCGCGCTCGAAACGCGCATCCTCTTCTACTTCGAATACGATGAGAATGTCGCCGCGACCACCACCGCGAGGTCCGACGTTGCCAGCTCCTCGCATCGTCATGTACTGACCCGTCGCAACACCAGCCGGGACATGAATCTCGATCTTCTCGTCCTGCCTAACGCGGCCTTCTCCGCGACACTTTCGACACGGCGATGAGATAACGGTGCCTTCGCCGGCACACGTCGGACATGGGGAGACGCTGATCACCTGGCCGAAAAACGATCGCTGTGCGCGTCGCACTTCGCCCGACCCGGCGCATGTCGTGCATCGCGTCGCTTCACTTCCCGGCTCGGCTCCCTTTCCGGCGCAGCGATCGCAGCTCACCAGCAATTTCGCGGTGACCGTCCTGTCAATGCCGCTCGCAACTTCAGCGAGACTCAGTGGAAGGGTGATGCGAATGTCGGAGCCGGTGCGCGGCCCTGCACCACCGCCGCTTCCTCCACCGAACAAATCTCCGAATCCCGCAAAGCCGCCGAGATCGCGCATGAAAATATTGAGCGCTTCAGCGAGATCGACGTGATGATAGCCTGTACCGCCACCTCGCAGTCCAGCTTCGCCAAATCGATCGTAGGTTGCGCGCTTGTTCGGATCACGGAGGACGTCGTACGCCTCGGTGATCTCCTTGAATTTCGCTTCCGCCTCTGCCGAGCCGTTGTTGCGGTCCGGATGAGACTGCATCGCCAGCTTTCGATAGGCGCGCTTTATCTCATCGTCGGATGCGTTGCGGGCAACGCCCAGCGTCAAATAGAAATCAGCCATGTCCTGCAACTACTCCAGTAGCTCTGTTATCAGTTTCGATGTATGCGTCACGAGGGAAATTACTTTCTCGTAGGGCATTCGTGTCGGCCCGATGACGCCAATTACGCCGCTCAGTCCAGCGGCGCGGTATTGCGCAGTCACCACGGTAAAATTCTCGAGCCTCGGATCGTTGTGCTCCGAGCCGATCGAAATGGTTATTCCGCCGACGTCGCTTCTCTTTCTCAGAAGAGCAGCGAGATCCTCGCGGGTCTCGGTAAGCGCAACGAGTCGTCGCATGTTGTTGACGGTCGCAAATTCCGGCTGCTCGGCGAGCACCGACGCGTGGCCTAGCACGACGTCATCGGTCTCGCCCTGCATCGCAGTCTCGAAGAGCTGCTCTCCTTCCTCGATAAAAACATTGAGCAGCTCGGCTGCACCTGCGGTTGGACCCGTGTCGCGCAGGCGTTCAGTAAGACTCGTACGAATCTGACGTAGCGTGGAGCCCGACAGCCGTTCGTTTAGAACGCTAGTTACTTCCGTGAGTGCGACATCAGCAACCTCGCCCTTCGCTTCGATAAAAATCGTCCGCACCGAGCCGCCCGCGAGAGTCAACGCGACCAGGATTCTGTCGGATGACAATCGAACGAGATCGAGTCTCTCGAGAATGCTGTTGTCGAGTCGCGGTCCAAGGGCAATCCCAAGCTCTTGAGTGATGACGCCCAGGCTCTGAGCGGCCCGAAGCAGGATTCCTTCGACTGCAGAGCCGGCGCCAAATATCTCCGACGTGAGTCGCTTCTTTTCTTTGCTCGACATCGCGGGCAGCTGGATGAGCGAATCGACGTACACTCGATATGCAACATCGGTGGGAACTCTTCCGGCCGATGTGTGCGGATGGTAAAGCATTCCCTTGTCCTCGAGGTCACTCATCGTGTTGCGAATCGTCGCGGCGGACACACCAAGTCCGAAGCGCCGCGCAATTGCATGCGATCCCGCGGGCTGTGCGGTTTGCACGTACGACTGGATCACAGCCTCGAGCACGCGTCGCTCGCGCTCGTTCAGCTCGGGATATGTCATTGCGTCCAACGTAAGAATTGCTTCAAGAGCCTGTCAACCCGGTTGCGAGGGCGTCGAGTCGCAGCCAGCCCTCCGGATTGAGACGCACGAGATCGCCATCTATCACTGCCCAGCCGGCGCGTGCCCAACGCTCGGCAATCGCGCGGTCTGCGTCGGCTGCAATACCGATGTGATAGCCGTCGCGCGTTCTCAATCCGAGATACACCCGCTCCGCGGCGGAGTTCTGAGAATCGAGAAGCTCTTCGCCTTCGATCACAGACGCTCCGTTGCGCAATCGAGCAAGCCATTCGGCGTATGGCTTGACGTTCCAGCGCCGATGATTCCCATCGAAGCTGTGCGCCGCCGGTCCGATTCCGAGATAAGGCGCGCCCATCCAATACGCGGAATTGTGGCGTGATTCTCTCGACGGAATCGCGAAATTCGAGACTTCATAATGCGTGAAACCTTGCGATGTCAGGCGCTCGTGCGCGAGTAAGAATTCTTCGGCGTAGCGGTCCTCGCCCGTCGTGGAGACGCGACGCTGATCGATCCATCGGGAGAGCGGTGTTGCGGATTCGATGGTCAGGCCATAGAGCGACACGTGTTGGGGCTCGAGCTCCAGCGCGGCATCGAGGTCATCGCTCCAGCTTCGATCTATTTCCGGCGGCAGCGCGAAGATCAGATCGAGTGAGATGTTATCGATGCCTCCCGCTTTCGCGACGCGCACGGATTCTTTGATTTGTTTCGCGTTGTGCGTGCGGTGCATCCAGGTGAGCACGTTATCGTGAAAGCTCTGTGCGCCGAGTGACAGGCGGTTGATGCCCGCCCCAATCCATGCGTCGACTGAGTCGGGCGTCACGTCTTCAGGGTTTGCTTCGATTGTGACTTCTGCGTCAGGTGACACAATGAACTTTGCGCGGATAAGATCGATCAGCGCACGCACTCCATCGCCCCCGAGTTTCGAAGGTGTGCCGCCGCCGAGGTAGAGGGTCTCCAGCGGCGAGGCGACAACTCGGCTCAGCTCGCGCTCGATGCCGTCGAGATAATCCCCCACCGGCACTGTAGAGCGCACCGCGATTGAAAAATCACAGTACACGCAGCGACGGGCGCAGAATGGAACGTGAACGTAGAGGTGAGATGCGGGCACGGTGGAATAATAAGAGACTGCGGACTGCGGACTAACTGCGGATTACGGACCTACTGCGGATTGCGGACTAACGACGGCGAATCTCCCCGGTAATTAGACACTCGACCATTCCCTGCAACTCTAGCCCACTGATGGCGGCCATGCATTCGCGTGCGGGAAGGTTCGACCGGGCACAAAGCGTATCGACGTCTAGATCGTCGTTCCCGAGCGCTTTCCAAACGCGGCTCTCCTTTTCGTCGAGTACCGGTTCATTCGGTCGCGGCGGCACGCTTAGGCCAACTAGACTGAAAGCGTCAGCAGGCGAGGCGATCAACTCGGCCGCTTTCATTCGAATGAGATCGTTCGTCCCGACACTCTGTGGAGCATCGATCGGTCCGGGAACCGCGCCCATTAGTCGATGCAGCCCCTCGGCCCATTCCGCCGTATTCAGCGCTCCGCTTTTCTCTCCAGCTTCGATGACGATTGTCACCGTAGAGAGAGCCGCGATAATCCGATTTCTCCGAGGAAATGCACCTGGCTTCGCTCTGATTCCACTTCCAAATTCCGAAACCACGAGCGCTCGCTCTGAGAGAAGACAGTGCAACTCGCGATGATTAGCTGGATACGGAACATCGATTCCGGTTCCGAGAACTGCGATCGTTCGTCCGCCCGCTTCGAGCGCCGCGCGATGAGCGGCAGCATCGATGCCTCGCGCCATTCCGCTGACGATGGACACACCCGCACGAGCTAACGCACCCGCTAGCAATCGAGTGATTCTCAGTCCATAAGACGTGGCGTCGCGAGTGCCGACAATCGATACCAGTGGTGGCTGAAGCATTGCGGCATCACCCAAAGCGAATACCTGCTCGGGAGGCGAACTCAGATCCTCGAGCGATTTGGGATATTCGTCGGCGTGGCGTCGCCATATCATCGGCTCCATCGAATCAAGGGGGTGCGAGGTAGCGGGTCGCTGGGAGGCGTAGGTCTATGGCAAATCAGCCGTTGAGCCAGCTGAGCTCATGCTTTCTCTCAAGCGTAGAAGCTCGCTCCACCAGCCGCCTAGCAGCGTATCGAGTCCCTCCCTGCCCGGCGCGCTAACAGAAAAAACTCCGAATGCACCATCGGTTCGAATCGGCGGGACATACTCCTCGCCGAGTAGATCGAGCTTTGTGAAAACAACGCAGTGCGGACGATCCGTGAGCTCCGGTGAATACGCCGCAATCTCACTTCGCAATTGATCGTACTCTTCCTGCCAATCCATCGAGTCGATCGGAATCAAGAACGCAAGCAGTCGCGTCCGCTCGATGTGACGCAGAAATTGAAGGCCGAGTCCCTTCCCTTCGTGTGCGCCTTCGATGATTCCGGGAATGTCCGCGACGACGAAGGTGCGGTGATCGCTCAACTGAACCACGCCGAGGTTAGGCTGAAGAGTCGTGAAGGGATAGTCGCCGATCTTGGGAGTCGCAGCAGAAATAACGGAAAGCAATGTCGACTTGCCCGCGTTGGGTTGTCCAACGAGCCCAACATCGGCGATGAGCTTCAGCTCGAGCTCCAACGTTTTCACGTCACCTTCTTCGCCCGGCTGCCATTCGCGCGGAGCTTGATGCGTCGAGGTCGCGAAGAAACTGTTCCCTTTCCCACCACGACCGCCTTTCGCGACAATCACCTCCTGTCCATCCTCGAGAATTTCCGCGAGAATCTCGCCGGTCGACGCGTTGCGCGCGATCGTGCCCGTGGGAACAGGAAGGACGACGTCGGCGCCCGCGCGTCCTGTTTTGTTCGAGCCCATTCCGTGCTCGCCTCGCTCGGCAACCCAGCGATCGCGGTAGGTATAGTCGAGCAACGTCGCAAGATTCGAGTCGCCGCGCACGATGATGTCCCCGCCTCGACCGCCGTCCCCGCCATCGGGGCCGCCCATCGGCACGCGAAACTCACGGCGAAACGACGTTGCACCCGATCCGCCGGTTCCCGCTTCGACATTTACGACTACGCGATCAACGAACATCGGTCGGTGCCTTGAGCGCCAGAGTGGCACGGCGCGCTGCGATGACGCGATGGAGAAGCGCGCGGTACCGAGCCAGCTCCGATGGGGGGACAATATCCTCGAGTGCGTCTAGCGCCGCGCGAACCTCGCCGGGTGGTGCTCCGCTGTTCAACACGCCGTGTAAATGCGAGTGGAGCTGACGTTGCTGACCCGCGGCCGCACATGCGGCGACGATGCAGAGTTCCCGGCGTTTCAGATCGAGAGCTGGCCGCGAGAGAACTTTGCCGTAGCCGTCCGTAATCATCCAGGCGTCGAGCGCTGGATGAAGCTCACGAACATTTCGCCTCAGCATCTCATAGGAATCGCCGTAGACGATTGCGCAGGTTTCCTCGCCTCTCGACTCCCATTCGGCGACATGACTCGACGACGCGCTCTCGTCGGACGGCGGCGCGGGATGACCCGACATCGTGCGCCACATGCGGGCAGCATTGAGTGTGCGCGGAAATCCCGCGAATAGATATGATTGCAAGATCACCTCGTCTACCAGCTCCGGTCGAACGTTACCAACGAGCTCTTCGATCACAGCCCGTGTACCTGACTCGCTGCCGCCGCTGACGACCGCGGCGAACCTCACCAGGAGGCGCGTTTCTTCGTCGATTGATGGATTCATAACGGTCTATTGTGGCCGCGCCTCATCAGCGCCGCGCACGAAGAATCAGATTGACGCGAGAGCAGGCGCCTTGCGTCGCACGCCGGAACGGCCGACAACCGTCATCTCCCCGATGATCTCGCCCCGGCTGTTTCTCAGAGGCTTGCGCAGAATTTCGGCAAGTCGCTGAGGAAGTGGATCGGGCAATGCACCCAGCTCCTGCAGCAGATATAGGAGCGCGGGATACTGTGCCCTGCTGTTACCGTCCTCGACCTTGAGCGCGATTCCTATCGCGCGGTCGAGCACAACCGCCGAATGAACTCCCTCGGCGCCGACCTTCGATAAAACGCGTCCGCCAGTTTCTTCCATCAGAACCGAGTCGAAGCGGTCCGTTCCGCCGACGAGAAATGGATGCGTCACCATCGCCTGCGCGACCCTGCAGGCAATCTCCTCACCGCGACGATTGGCGCAGCCAAGCCTGGCAAACGCGCGAGCCATTCGATCGAGTGGCAAGCCGAAAACAACTACGCCGCATCCGTCGACAGCGAGCTCGAGCTGCGTGGGGCGCATGTCCGCCCACAGAGCAACGTGATTCAAAACGGCTTGCTGCACTGGGTGCTCGATTCTCTCGTATCCTGCAATCGGCCAGCCCTGTGTATGAGCGAAGCCGAGCATCGCAGTGTGCTTGCCAGAGCAATTGTTGTGAGTGCGTGTCGTCCTCATTCCTGACTCGCGAAGGATTTTTGCGCCACGCGTCGAGAGCGGCTCCTGCGGACCGCAGGCGAGATCGCCTTCCTCCAATCCGAGATCGTCGAGCATTTTTTCGATGAGCGCCACGTGTTCCGGCTCGCCACCATGTGAGCCGCACGCAATCGCGAGCTCTTCATCTCCCCAGCCGAGTGAATCGAATCCGCCGCTTGCGATGAACGGCATTATCTGGAAGGGCTTGGCGCAGGATCGCCAGAAGGTTACGGCGCGAGGATCGCCCGATTCGCCAAGGAGCTTGTCGCTGTCCGACACCACCGCTGCATGCACGCGGTGGTAGGACTCCACGGCGCTTCCGCGGGTAAGGACGACATCGAGCTCGTGGCTTCGCATTACATAATCAAAATACCGTGATCAATCCTTTTGTGTACCGTCTCGGATCACGTCTGACATCGGTCAGCACCGTATTCAGCTCAGTGACTGTACTGAGAATCCGATTATACAGCTCTTGATCGGTGAACAGTTTGGAAACGGTTCCCTTCCCTTGAGACATCGTCGTAACGAGAGTGTCGAGCGTCGAGACGCTCGAGACGAGACGGGCATATAGCTGATCGTCGCGAAGAAGTTTCCCGAACGTTCCCTGGCTCGAGGTGAGCTGTGCAACAACTGTGTCGGCTGACCCGAGAACACGGTTCAGATTGCTGTAGAGCTGAGGATCGTCGAGCAGCCGCCCGATCGTTCCGCGAGGATTCTGCAATCGCACCATCAGCCCGTTAGTGGTCACGAGCGTGGAGTTCAACTGGTCATAGAGAGACCGACTTGTGACGAGCTGCCCGATGGTCCCTTCGCCGCGCGATACGCCATTGACGAGTCTCTGCATGTTGCCCGTGATGCTATCGACTTTGTACAGGGTGCCGGATGCCTGTTTGAGAACGGCTTCGAAATCGAGCGCGTTCGAAAGCGAGAGAGTGTCACCTTCGTGCAAAACCCGGAACCTCGGAGTACCCGGCGAGATATCGAAGACTTTGTCGCCGAGGAGACCAAGAGTGCGAAGGGTTGCTTTCGAGTCGCGACGGACCTGATCAGAATCCGCTTGATCGATTTGGACGGTGATCTTGAGATTCTTCACCGTGTCCAGGTCGACGGGAAGAAACTCGATCGACTTCACCGCGCCGGCGAGCTGCCCCGCAACAGTTACCTGACTTCCTTCCCGCAAGCCCGCTGTCTGCGGAACGAAAGCGATCAGCGAGTATCGCTTGCTGAAGAGTTTTGCCGACTGGCCGAGCTTGAAGATCGCGACGACCATGACGATGATCGCAACGAGTATCACAGCCCCGACTTTCAGCTGGTCCCAGGTAATGAACGTCGATCTCTTCATCGCAAGCCCCAAGATAAGCTGTGCATGTCAGAAGCCTCCCAGGAAATCGCGAATGTAAGGATCGTCGCTGCCGGCGATTTCTTCCGGCGTCCCGAAAAAATGAATCCGTCTGTTGTTGAGCACTGCGATGTAACTCGACATCCGAAAAGCGGAACGAATATCGTGCGTGACCACCACTCCTGTCACGCGCAGCTCTCGCTGAAGCTTGAGAATGAGATGCGTTATTGTGCCGGTCGTCAACGGGTCGAGACCGGAAGTCGGCTCATCATAGAGCATGATTTTCGGATTGTTCGCCATGCCGCGGGCGATGCCGACGCGCTTCTTCATGCCTCCCGATAGCTCTGACGGCAGCTGGTCGAGCACCTTGTTCGGATCGAGATCAACGAACTCCAGCTTCTCGCGAACCCTCGCTTCGATCTCGTCCTCCTCGAGGTTGGTGTGCTCGCGAAGAGGATACGCCACGTTCTCGTAGACGGTCATCGAATCGAACAACGCCGCGCCCTGAAAAACCATTCCCATTTTCTGGCGGACCTTCAGCGCGTTGTCGAAATCGAGACCCGTTATCTCTTCGCCCTCGATGTAAACCTTGCCGCGATCGGGAACGAGCAATCTCAAAAGCAGCTTGAGAATCGTCGATTTTCCAGTTCCCGATTCCCCCAGCACTGAAACCGTTTCACCAACTCGCGCGCTGAAGGAAACGTCGTCGAGTATCGGCGAATCGAACGCAAGCGAAACATGTTCGAGGGCGACGACGTTCGCCGCCTTGAATTCCATGGTGTTTGCCGGCGCCGCACGTTGCGTCGGAAAATCGGTATCGATTGCCGTCCTGATTGCGCGCCGTACGCGCTCTTCGTCAGCGGCGCGCCGGATGGGAACTTCCTTGCCCGCAACATCCTCCGGGCTCGGTGCTCCAGTCGGCTTCACTCGCCGGTCTTCGCGTTCTTCGCCGTCAGTCATGAACCGAGGAACGCGAGCAGTAGCTGCGTGATGAAGTAATCCACTACAAGAATGAGTATGCTCGCAGTTACAACTGTGCGAGTCGTCGCGACTCCAACGCCCTCGGTGCCACCGCTTGTCTTCAGTCCGAAATGACAACCCAGCGTGGAGATGATCCCCCCAAAAACAAACGGCTTGACTAGACCATGAATGAAATCGTGCGGGATGTACCGCAACATGAATCCGCCGGCTGCAATCTGCTCCCACACAGTGCGCCAATATAAAGACGTTGGAATTCCGACATAAATATTCGCGATGAGATTCCCGCCAAGGATGCCGGCGAAATCGTTGATCACCGTAAGAGTCGGCAGCATGATCAGCGCCGCGACTACACGCGGTGTGACCAGCTTCTTGATTGGATCAGTGCCGAGTGTGTTGAGCGCGTCGATCTGCTCGGTGACGCGCATCGATCCGAGCTGCGCTGCTATTCCTGATCCGACGCGTCCGGCGACCATGAGGCCCGCGAGCACTGGACCGAGCTCGCGAATCATCGAAGCAGCGACGAGACGCCCGATATACATCGTCGCGCCGAACGTCTTGAGCTGAACCGAGGACTGAAGCGCCAACACCATGCCGGTGAAGAACCCGGTGAGAAGCACGATGCCGAGAGACCCGACGCCGATCGCGTCCATTTGCTGGACGACGTCGCTGCCGTAGAACGGCCGCGCAAAGATGAATCCGATCGCTTTCCCCGCGAGGACAAAATACTCCTGCAGGGAAAGGATCTGCCGCTTCAGAGCATTGTTGAAGCGATCGAGCAAATTGAAACGGGTGCAGTGTGAGACCGTCGCGTCGGGCAGCCGGTGCGCCACCCTGGTGATCAATTGCGCTGATAATCTATGAGTTTAGGATTGCGCACGCCCGTTTGCTGCGGAGAACACGCGCCTTTAGCTTCCGCGGATGATCGAGTCAATCTCGCGCGAGCGCCTCCTTGCCCTGCTCGAATCGGCGCGCGGCAGGCGCATCGCCGTCATCGGCGACGCAATGCTCGACGTCTATCTGCGCGGGGACGTGGACCGCATTTCCCCCGAGGCCCCTGTTCCGGTTGTGCGAGTCACCGAGCGAAAGCTCGCTCTTGGCGGTGCGGCAAACGTTGCGCAGAACATCACAGCGATCGGAGCGCATTGCGAAATGGTTTGCGCCGTGGGTGACGACGCCGCCGGCGTGACGGTCCGACAGATGCTCCACGACGTCGGCGCCGACACCCGATCCATCGTGCGAGTGGCGCGACGGACGACCACCAAGACACGCGTGCTCGCTCGCTCGCAGCAGCTGGTTCGCTACGACGAAGAAGAAGACGGAGATATGGACGGCGAAGACATGGAGAATCTCCTCGCCGTCGCGATGGCTGCGACCGAACGAGCAGATGCCTTGATCTTTGAGGATTACAACAAGGGATTGCTTACTTCGTCGGTCATCGCGCCGGTGATCGCGCGAGCGCGCGAGCGAAAGATTCCGACGGTCGTCGATCCGAAGTATCGGAATTTCTTCGCGTATCGCGGCGCAACGATCTTCAAGCCCAACCGCCGTGAGCTGGAGTCTGCGTTTGGAGCCGATGTCGATCTCGAGCATTCGGCTGCACTTCCAGCAACCTTTGACCGACTCGGTGTAGAACATCTCCTTCTCACACTCGGCGAAAAGGGCATGGCGCTTCTCTCTGCAGATGGGGAAATCGGCCGCATTCCGACGACGGCACGCGAAGTGTATGACGTCGTAGGAGCGGGCGACACGGTGACCGCCTATCTGGGAACGATGCTCGCTGCCGGCGGTACGGCTTCGGAAGCCGCCGTGATCGCCAACTTCGCAGCCGGAGTGGAAGTGGGAAAACTAGGCGCCGCAACCGTGACTGCCGACGAGGTGACTGAAGCCTTCGATCGATTCAGCGCGAGCGAAGCGCGTTGATTTTGCGGCTGGCCGCGCTTTTTTGCGGCGTCTCGCTCTGCGCATCAGCCGTTGCTGCGCAGACACCTGTCACGACGGACACGATAGCTGATTCGGTATCGGCCCCGCATTCGTCAATGTGCACGAAAAACGGAAGCGATCTGGAAGCTGCACGCGTTGGCGTCGCGGGGGTTTTTGTCGGAGGAAACGCCCTTCTCTATCGCTACTTCAAGCGAGCGTGGTGGTCCGGCGAGCGAGCGCCGCATTTCTTCTTTCGTGCGGACTGGGACGAAGATTTCCGCGATCAGGACAAGTTCGGCCACATGTTCGGCGGATTTCAACTCGCGCGAACGGGCGATGCTCTGTTCCGCGATGCGTGCGCGTCGAAGAAACATGCTTTGTTATGGAGCGCAGCGTATGCCTGGGCGTTTCAGCTGCAGATCGAGATCTTTGACGGGTTGTACAAAAAGTACGGCTTCTCATATGCCGACCTTCTGGCCAATACAAGCGGGATGGTCCTCGCTGTTGCGCAGAACAAGCACCCTGCCCTTCGCGCAATCAAGCCGACGATGTCGTATCATCGGAGCGCGGCGATGAAAAACGCTCACAACATTCCGGGCGAGCTGAGACCATCTCTCGATTATTCCGGACAGACGTACTGGTTTTCCGCGGACGTCAACGCTTTGCTTCCGGAAAATGCGCGCGGATACTGGCCTTCATTTCTTCGTGTATCCGCCGGACATTCGA